>OHLP01000677.1_pt1 | contig 16476 bp, 10 predicted proteins | sample 1569111 | NCBI WGS metagenome assembly OHLP01 (sample SAMEA3879504, study PRJEB24766) | human gut metagenome | biome: human-associated habitat; feature: feces | place: USA | collected 1985/1987 | reverse complement strand
TCTCCTGTTCTACAGAACGTAGCCGGAGAGTGAGGTTGTCCTCCGAAGATTCGTCATTGTGCAGATATTTAGTGTTGCGGTTGTTCAGATAGCTGTGGCTGATGACTGCCGTCTGTACATGTGCCCCGGCATAGTGACGGTATACGGCTCCCAATGTGAATGTTTCTTGCTGTATCTTGGGAAGGTAACTCAATATGTATTCTGCTTTTTCTCCGTCCAGTTTGGTGTTGAGGCGCATATTGTCTATGCCTGCCAGGCCGAGCACAAGTAATTCATTCCGTTCGTCGAAACGGGTTTTCAGTTTGAACTGTGCATCGGTAAAAGTGGGTAGGAAAGGTAACCCCAGCATATCAAACAGAAATTGCAGATAAGATTGGCGGACAGATACGAGATAAGAAGTTTTATTTCCCAAATGCCCGTTGGAAGCAAGGGATACTTCCGATGCGCCGAGCGTGGCTTTCAGTGAGTTCCGTTCCATGTCTCCGTCGCGGAGTTTAAAATCGAGTACCGAACTGAGCGAATTACCCCGGTTTGCCGGGAAAGCACCCGTGTAGAAATTAACTTCCCGGATAAAGTCTGCATTAATGATACCGACGGGACCTCCTGATGCTCCTTGCGTACTGAAATGGTTGATATTCGGTATTTCGACTCCATCCAGATAGAATCGGTTTTCGGATGGAGAACCGCCACGTACAATCAGGTCGTTGCGGTATCCGGCGGGCGAGAATGCTACGCCCGGATATGACTGTACTACACGTGAAATGTCCCGGTTGGCTCCCGGACTCTTTTCAATTTCTTGTAGTCCTATGATACGCAGGCTGACAGGGCTTTCCAAATCACGCCGAAAAGGGGAAGCAGTGACAGTAATGCCTTCGAGCTCCGTCAGGTTCTCTTCCATCTCTATCGAGATATTTAAATTCCTGGTGGACAAGATATATTCAGGCGTAGTGACACTTTTGTAGCCGATAGCTGTTGCTTGTAAACGATAGATACCGGGAGGTACCTGCTCTATTGTAAAGTGTCCTTCTGCATTGGTTACGCCACCTTTATTCAGTCCGATGACCGTTACATTGATAAACTCTAATGGTTGACGGCTGTTTTTGTCTATTACTGTTCCTTTTATCTGATGCACAGGTTGAGCTTGAATCAGGAGAAGCAGAAAACTGCAAAAAAAGAAAAAGGTAAGAAGTCGCTTCATACAATTAGAGTTTAGTGGTGCAAAAATAATTAAATTGTTTTATTTCTCGTTTATAAGTTCTATTTTTGTGAGACCTATTAGACAGATTCTTTGATGAAAATGTAAATTTGATTACTGGCAATGATGCGATGAAGGCACACATTGTTCAGAAGACACGGAAGAATTATATATTAAAATAAAATAATACACAATGAAAAAACTTCTGTTAATTACTCTTTTTCTCGGTTGGGCAGCTCTCTCTTTTGCTGCCAAAGTAGATACCTTATTGATTAAAAGTCCTTCCATGAATAAGGATGTGAAGGTGGTGGTAGTAACTCCAGATGTAGCATTGGGGAAAAAAGCGCTAGCTTGCCCCGTTCTTTATCTGCTACACGGCTACGGAGGAAATGCCAAAACATGGATTGGAATAAAACCGAATCTTCCACAAATAGCGGATGAAAAGGGAATGATTTTTGTTTGTCCTGATGGGAAAAATAGCTGGTACTGGGATAGTCCGCTCAATCCGTCATATCGTTACGAGACGTTCATTTCATCGGAGTTGGTTAAGTATATTGACGAGCATTATAAAACGATTGCTGATCGGAAAGGACGTGCCATTACCGGATTGAGTATGGGTGGACATGGAGCAATGTGGAATGCGATCCGTCATAAAGATATATTTGGCGGTGCTGGAACGACAAGTGGTGGAATGGATATCCGTCCTTTCCCGAAGAATTGGGAAATGTCCAAGCAGTTAGGAGATTATGATTCAAATAAAGAAGTGTGGGATAATCATACTGTTATCAATCTGATCGATGGTCTTGAAAATGGAGATTTAGCCATTATAATCGATTGTGGTGAGAGCGATTTCTTCCTGAAGGTGAATCAGAATTTACACCATCGTTTGTTGGAGAAAAAGATTGACCATGATTTTATTACCCGTCCGGGAGCGCATAACGGACAGTATTGGAATAACTCTATTGACTATCAGATACTTTTCTTCGATAAGTTTTTCAAGAAATAAATTGTATTGATATGATTGGTGCATTATATTAGTGCCATGATTGTGCCGCTTCTTTGTCACAGTTATCTTTTTAGGAGCCCAATGGGGCTCTTTATTCAATGGCAATTGATATGTTCTGAGTATTGATCTTATTGGAATAATGTGTGCGGCTATAAATGCTCGTAGGTTTTCCTTCGTTGTCGAATGTATAAGAATAAGTAGTATATTCATTATTATTGTTTTCAGGAGTGGAGCGGGCTACCAGATGTTGTGTCGGCTTGCCTAAGATTCCGACAAATAGGGCGCATTGGTGGAATGAAAGCGGATAAGTTTCTAATAAATCCAAACAGGGCAGGCGATAGTAATTGATTGTTTCTCCGGCTTCATACATTATTTTATTTTCTCCGTAATCAGTGAAAGATTCATTTGTCAGTGACGGGGAAGTAACACTGATCAGCTCTCCGTATTGATAAACAAGCGACAGGGTATGGGAAGCGTTTTCGGGCTGTAGTGTACCATTTATAGATGTAATATTTTCATGCAGTTGAGTTAAGTATCCGTCTGTATATGTAAAGTTATATTGGCGTACTTGGGAAATGGTCGTGTATGCACATTGAGTTGCATAACCTTGTTCATTCAACGTATATATCCATTTGTTATCTTCACTATCTATCATGGTGACAAGGTTGTTCTCATATTGTAAAGTTACCTGATGAGAAAGTTCCTGTACAATTTCCTCACCAATGCTGATTGACTGTGTATTGGTATAGGATGTGAGCTTATTATCCGTATATGCATACTCATTCTTTATAGTGTTGATAGCAGTGGAGGTGGTCATATATGTCTCTTCAACTTCGGTCATTACCATTTTAGACATTGTCGGAACAGGTATATTAATCTCATTCCACGTCTTCTCTTTCTCATCATCGTCGGAACAACTGAAAAGTAGAATAGTGGTGATAAATAGTAGAACTACTTTTTTCATTTTAAATGTTATTAAAGCCTTAGCCCTTTACTGCTAAAACGTCGGCTGGCTGGACTGCTTACACTCTTTTCGACCTTGAAGCGAGTCTGTGTTGTACTTTCTTCTGGAGTTTCGTCATCTTTAGGCGGATATGTACCGTCCAATACTCCTATGGCGATCTTCAGCAATCTTTCACTTTTACCATCCTTGTCGAATGTACCGAATGGTAGGAATTCACTGTAATTTGTACTCCCATCTATTGTGGTTTCACTGACTTTTAAATCGGTAGCTGGAGAAATGGCACCATAAGTATCGTGTTGGGAATTGTAAACTGTACATACTACCGGGTTGACCGACCATAGAAATTCTTCATTAATAAACTGTTCTGTTGCTACATTTTGTCCCTTCGTCGAACTGCCTACAGTAGCAATGGGATATGTATCCTCTAAAAAAAGACTTCTAATGAGCATTTCCGGTGCTCCCATTGTCGTTCCGCTGGTAATGGCGATTAAACTGTGTAAGTTTAAATTAATCTCCCTATCTGTACCGAACAGAATAGTGGCGTCTTTATCCGTATTTTTATCATTATATTCAAGATAAGCCATTGGCTCTCCTAAACGGTCGGCTGAGGTCAGAATAGTACCTAACAACTGAACACAATCCATTGAACCTCCCTCATTGTAACGAAGGTCAAGAATAACAGCTTGTACGCCTGCTTCCTTAAACTTTTGCGAGACACTGCGTAATTCATTGTTGTATTTTTCCGGTTCGGCTTTTGTACCGGCTGTGAAGCTATTGTACATGAGATAGCCTACTCTTATCTTTTTGACCGGTGACTCAATAATCTCATATTTATGTACGGGATTGTCTTCTACTATCTGTGCTGCAGGCATTTCAACGGGGTCATCTATTGGAACAACTCTATATTCCATCATCGGTCCTTCATCTTCCCCGTCACCTCCCTCATTTCCGTCTTCTTCATCTTCTATTTCCACCTCTTTCCACTCGCCCAAAGTCAGTTTTACGGCTTTAGTTCCTTGCAATAAATATGTCTCATATTTCTTACTAATGTAGGAAGTGTCTACTTTCATGATCCAATCACCGCGTTCTAAACCCGCCTGTGCGGCAGGGGAACCTGGAATAACGTAAGTAATCAAAGCGTTGTAGGCAGTGTCAATATCCGGATTTCTAACTAATGAATAATCAAATCCATATGTGGGCAATGGGGTTGCCATAACAGAGTCTACAAATGAATAACTATCCTGCTTCGATTTCACTTTAGACAGGAAAGAGGCAGGTTCTACAAATAAATTTACATCATCATAGGAAGGTAGCTCCTGATACCATAGATAGTTCTGTTGCATGATGTCTAATATCCATGTATCCAATGCTGTTTGGTGGGCATACTCCGGCCAGCGGTCAACACCACAGGAGAAGAAGCCACTGAGAGATACGATGGTCAGGGCGGGTATAAGGATTATCTTTCTTAATTTCGTCATCATAAAAAGCTTTTCACGTTGCAAATGTAGGAAATACTTTGCTTATCTACCACATTTATGGTATAAAAATGCCTTTAATGTGTGATTGGCTGTTAGAGAATCCTGCGTTATCTTTGTGCTTCCAAAATTATCAATAGGCATTAGTAAAATAGAATAAGTGATTAATAAACGGTAATTTCATGAATATAGCTGCATTGTTATCGGGAGGTGTTGATAGTTCGGTGGTTGTTCACTTGCTTTGTGAGCAGGGCTACAAACCGACTCTTTTTTATATAAAGATCGGTATGGAAGGAGCGGAGTATATGGATTGTTCGGCAGAGGAAGATATTGAATTATCGGCTGCTACTGCCCGAAAGTACGGTTTATCTCTTGAAATAGTTGATTTTCATAAGGAATACTGGGAAAATGTAGCGACTTACGCCATTGGTAAGATCCGGCAGGGATTGACACCGAATCCGGATGTGATGTGCAATAAACTGATAAAGTTTGGTTGCTTTGAACAACGCATCGGGAAAGAGTTTGATTTTACGGCTACCGGTCATTATGCTACTACGATACAGCGTGATGGAAAAGTGTGGCTGGGTACGGCAAAAGATCCCGTAAAAGACCAGACGGATTTTCTTGCACAGATTGATTATCTGCAAATTTCCAAACTAATGTTTCCCATTGGAGGATTGACGAAACATGAGGTGCGTGAAATTGCAGATGCGGCTGGATTACCCAGTGCCAAAAGAAAAGACAGTCAAGGCATTTGCTTTTTGGGAAAGATAAACTATAATGATTTTGTCCGTCGTTTTCTTGGCGAGCGGGAAGGAGTGATTGTAGAATTGGAAACCGGAAAGAAACTAGGTACACATCATGGTTATTGGTTTCATACTATCGGGCAACGGAAGGGGCTTGGTTTGAGTGGAGGTCCTTGGTTTGTTGTTAAAAAGGATATTCAGGAAAATATCATTTACGTATCTCGCGGCTACGGTGTAGAGACCCAATATGGGAATGAATTCCAAATGCGTGATTTTCATTTTATAACGGATAATATTTGGAAGGGTCAGGATAAGGAAGTGGATATAACCTTTAAAATTCGTCATACTCCTGAATTTACTAAAGGGAAGCTCATTATGAAGGGAGATAATCAGTTTCATATCCTATCTTCTGAAAAGTTACAAGGCATTGCTCCGGGACAGTTTGGAGTGATTTATGATAAAGAAGCGCGGATTTGTGTGGGAAGTGGAGAGATTATCTGTTAAATATTTTTTTTGAGTGGCGAAGATTGAATAAACAAGATTATTTTCATTACTTTTGTTTCGTAGAATTATAAATAAAGGAGGTTTGATTATGACAACGATGGAATTCCCAACAAGATGCGGTGTTAAACCTTCTTTATATCTATGATAAGGCGGATAAGGCTCTTGAAAACACATCAGATATAGTATTCCGCTAAATCAACAATTCCCGCCCGCATGGCATATTTGGTGGCTTCATGCACATTATTTACGCCTAACTTGCGGAAGATATTTTTACGGTGGCTGTTAATCGTATGAAAACTAAGGTTTTTCTCTGCTGCAATCTCTTTTGTCGTTTTGCCCAGTGCGATTTCTTTTAGAATATTCTTTTCTGTTTGCGTTAGCAAATGATTGTCTGTGGATGAGGTAACAGACGGAGAGCCAGTTCCCGAAAGCAATAGGTTGCTGACATGATTGCAGATATATCTTTGTTTGCGGATAGCGCATTGAATAGCAGTGATAATTTCTTCTTTGGAATTATCTTTCATTACTACTCCAAAAGCCATGCTGCTAAATAATATTTGTCGAAGGAAGTTGAGACTTAGCTCATCGGAGAATAGAATCCAATCGGCCTTTTTAAACCTTTCCTGCAGAACGATCAGTTCATCTGCCCCGGCAAAATTGAATAGTGTGTAATCAAGAATAACCACTGCTTGCGGATACAATCGCAGCAACTGAATCAGCTCTGCTTTATTATCAGCTTCTAAAAGCGCGGATACATCTTTTTGCTTGGTCAGTAGGAACATCATTCCCGCTTTGCTGATATCTTGATTGTCTGCAATGATAAATTCTCTCATAATAGGAATAGCTAAATAAAAACTCCGCTACAAATGTACATATTTTGTGCGATTTGTAGCGGAGTTTTAATTAGATTCTTGAATTCAGATTACCAGGAACGTCCTTTGAAAATGTTGGATTGGTCAAGCGGAACGATATTTCCGTTCAATGTCAGATTGTTGTTATTGAAGTTCGGGCTGATTGTAACCGAAGCTGTATTATTTCCACTGCTCATGTTGATAAAGACCTGAGCGGAAATACCAATACCTTGAACGCTGAATGAACAGTTCACATTTCCTTTCTTGTCAATGTTCATTTTCATATCAGAAGAATTACCATCTACAGTGACACCACCGATCCCGTTAGGGCCTGGATAAGCTGTATTGAAAGCAGTCTGCACAGTGGCTCTGTTGCCATTCATCAAGACGAAGTTGGTGTTTGAAGTCACGAAAGCACTCATTCCATTGCGGAAGATTACTTGATTGGCTTCCAATACAAATTGCTTGTTCTTTAAAGCCTGTACAGCTTGTTGATAGGCTGCCATGTCCTGTACTTGTTCTTCGGCGCGGAGTTTCGCTCTTTCTGCGTCTCTTTGAACTTTTCGTTCTGCGCGGCGGGTTGCTGCGTTACTTTCCTGTGCATACATCATCGTGCTTGCACTTACTAATACTAATGCTAATAATGCAATAAACTTTTTCATAACTTTTTTTTGTTTAGGTTTAATACGTTGTCCGTTTATTGCAAAAACAAAGAGTATGCCGGATTGTTCACGAACGTCGTGCAATTTTGTATCCGATAGCTGCGACGGCAATACTCATTAAAGGGCTGATAATGTTGAAAAAGCAATAGGGAAGATATACAAGTGTGGGCACACTTAAAATGGTGGCCTGAGTCATCCCGCAACTGTTCCATGGGATCAGTACGGATGTAACGGTTACTGCATCTTCCGTCGTGCGGCTTAGTAAGCAACTTTCATATCCTTTCTTGGCATATATGTCACGAAACATATTCCCCGTCAGAATGATACTGATATATTGGTCGGCTGTTGCCAGATTAAGAAACAAGCCTGAGCAAACCGTACCTCCTACCACACTGACCGTCTTTTTCATAAATCGAACAAAGATTGAAGTGATACTACCCAACATACCGCTGGCCGTCATTGCTCCACCAAAACACATGGCACACAGAATGAGCCAAATCGTATTCAGCATTCCGGACATGCCGCGTGTGGCAATCAAATCTGACAGAACGGCATTGTCTGTGTGCAGACTTGTACTTCCATATATCGTTATCATTAATCCTTTGAACAATGAATTGAAGCCGGAAGTTGCCATTCCGGAAACCTCCTGTAATAACTCCGGCTGGAAAATCAAAGCGAAGACTCCTGCCAGCAGTGTCGATAAGAACAGGGTAATGATGGAAGGAATCTTACGGGCGATTAATATGCCTGTTGCAATAGGTACAATCAAGAGCCAGGGAGTAATGTGGAACTTTTCATTCAAAGCAGTTGCCACTTCGGTGATATGTTGTGTATTGCTGGCATCGTGTGAGAATCCTGCCACAGTAAAAATAATCAAAGTGATTATGAGGGAAGGAACTGTCGTTATCATCATGTATCGGATATGCCGGAATAGTGGAGTATCAGTTACGGAAGCTGCCAATATGGTTGTTTCCGATAGAGGCGAGACCTTATCTCCAAAATAAGCTCCGGAAATAATGGCTCCTGCAATCCATCCCTCTTCAAATCCTTGTGCCCTGCCGATACCCATCAGTGCGATTCCAATGGTAGCGATGGTAGTCCACGAACTACCGGTCATAACGGAAATAAGTACACAAATGATACAGGTGGATGCTAAGAAGAAACTGGGATGTATGATTTGCATTCCATAATAAATCAAAGTAGGTACTACTCCGCTGATCATCCACATTCCACTTAATGCACCGATAATCAATAGAATGATAATAGCCGTTGCCACTCCGGCCACATTGTTTGTGATGGCAATCTCATAATCTTTCCAAGGAATTTTGTAGAATGCCATACCGATAAGAATACAAATAGCGGTAGTGGTGAGTAATGATACTTGACTTCCTCCACTTAAAGCATCACTACCGAAAGTATGGATAGTACCGAATAATAATAGTATAAGTACGATAATTGGTATCAGGGATACAAAAGGGGAGGGGGCTTTTTTCATATTAAGTTCTTTAATGCTCTATATTATTTTGGTTTGCAAAGATATAACAAAATGATCGAAATTCTTAGCGTTATGGAACGAAGCAATAAAAATTAGTATAAGTTTATATATTCTTGGTACATAGAATCAGCCCCAATTTACCTTACGTTTAGCCACCAATATCGTATGAAAAGTATTCCGGTCAGAATCAGAGCGATAGATAGTCCGGTGTAGAAAACGGAAATAAAACTGTCGGGTAATAGATGGAAACTCCGGATGGTAATGCCTAGAGAGATCATGAATATCATAATGATCCAACTCTTTACATCAAAAAAAGAAAAAGGGCAGTTACGGGTTTTCTTTTTCTCGTCAATTCGCCGGGTGTGTTTATAATAAAGTCTTTTAAAGATGAGTATGAAGAATAACAGGAAAACTACAGTTGCTTCTCCGATTTTGAACATCCAGTCTTGGGAGTTGTTTAACCATGTAATGATTCCTATTCGTAATATATTGATACCGGCTGTAATCCATACTGCGCCGGCTGTAATGAGTAAGATTTGTTTGTTAACTCCGTATTTCATTCGCTTTACTTTTTTGCTATAAACGGTTTTACTGCTTATTTTGTTGAGTCATTTCTTATGATTTATAACTCATTTTATAAAAAAAGTGGTGGAAACCGTATTCCCTTCCCCATCAACGGCTGTCAGAGAGTGTTTTCCCGGTTCAGGTTGCAAGGATATTTTATGAAAATCCTGTGTTTGCATCAGATATATATCATCGAGATGCCAGAAAACGATTGCTTCGGGATTGTTGTGGGCCAGTTCGACAGTGATGAATCCTTTGTTACCATCCAATTGTTTCGGTAGCTTGATTCGTGCATTCATCGGAGGATAAATGAATTGCATGGGTTGGAAACTATCTTCTCCGCAACCTGATTTGAACGGAGGAAGAGGCTTGTATTCCGGATGATGCTGTTTATAATACCATTCCCACACAGGAGGCAGTGCGAACCATGACCTGTGGAAAGTAGGCTCCGTATTGGCACAATTCTCATAAATACGATATTTCTCGTCGGCAGATAAAGTAATGAAGTGATGATATGGGCAGGATTCCGTTCGCAGTCCGGAGGGAAGTATAAGCACTGTGTCCGTCTCCTCGCAGAAGCGTCCTTTCAAATGACCGGATTGACGGCATACCTCTGCATCAATAAAAACACCGGTCGGACGTTCAAACCACGATGATGAGGGAAGATAGTTGAATACATCGAATAATACGGGACCTGCCGTTTGTGCGCCCACTAATCCCGGTTTTCCTTCACCGGTTGCGTTTCCTACCCATACGCCGACTGCGTAACGAGGAGTGACGCCTACCGCCCAAGCATCCCGGAATCCATAACTCGTTCCTGTTTTCCAGGCGATGGTCTGCATGGAAGGGATGGACTTCCAATCGATCTCTTCGGGGCGGTTGACTTCTTTTAGCGCGTCGAAAGTTTGCCACACTGCACCCTTGTCCCAAGTGAATTTTTGTTGTATCGCTTCGTTTTTGTTCTCTTCTCCCATTAAGATGTCGGCTTCTTTTTGAGGGACTGCATCACTATGCTGATTCGGAATCAGGCTTCGTCCCATTTGTACGTACGCATTTGTTACATCCCATAAAGTGGCTTCTGCTCCTCCCAGAATCAGGGATAAACCGTAGTGGGACGATGGACGGGTGATTGTTTTGAATCCAGTCTGTTGCAGGAAATTATGAAATTTGGGAACACCATATTTTTGTAACATTGTCACAGCTGGAATATTCAGTGAACGGGAAAGTGCTTCCGAAGCGGGCACAGCCCCCTCATACTGCCTGCTGAAATTCTGCGGACTGAATCCGTTTATGTTAATGGGGATGTCAGGAAGTAGCGTATGTGGCAATAATGCCCCCTCCTGCAACATCGCATAATATAAAAAAGGTTTCAAAATACTTCCTGTGCTTCTGGGAGCTTGAATTACATCCACCTGATTACCTCCTTGCCGATGGTCGAAATGTACATTCCCGCAATAGGCTATCACTTGATTGGCAGGGAGGTCGATTACTAAAATGGCCAGATTGCGGATATCGCTTCGGTTAAATTCATTGCTCCAACGTTCAGCGATGTTTTCTATATGCATTTGAATCCCCCGGTCAATGGTGGAATGTGAGTACTGTCCATTTCTTTCTTTGTAGAAACGGCTGACTAAGTGGGGAGCTGTTTGCGGAAGAAGATGTGGCTCTTCGGGAAGAGGCTCGCTGACGGCCAACTCATAAGTAGACGAATCTATGATTTCTTTCTCATGGAGCAGTTTAAGGACTCGGTTACGTTTGGCAAGTAATGTCTCCCGTCCTTTGGATAGGTGAATCATGGCTGGAGCATTGGGTAATACGGCAAGCATGGCCGATTCCGCCCATGACAACTCTTCGGCTGAATGACCGAAATAACGCCAGGCGGCCGCATCCAGTCCTACCACATTTCCTCCGAAAGGGGCATGAGATATGTACATGGATAGGATTTCTTCTTTAGAAGCCCTGAATTCCAAACGTGTAGCCCAGATCATTTCGATTATTTTCTCTCCGAAAGTTCTGGGCTTGTTTCGTGCAAGCCGGATAGTTTGCATGGTCAGTGTGCTTCCTCCGCTTACAATACGTTTGTTCTTGATGTTTTGATAAACGGCTCTTCCGATGGCAAGTGGATTAACACCCCAATGATGATAGAAATGTTTGTCCTCAAAAGTGATAAGGCAGTGTTTTATTTTCTCCGGTGTCGTATTCCTCGGAGGGAAACGCCACTGCCCGTCGGAAGCGATACGTGCTCCCAACAGTTCTTCGTTCCTAGCAGTGACGACAGTCGAGTAGGGGACATGAAAAAGTTGTCGGGGAAGACAAAACATATATCCCATCACCAAGAGAGTAATACTGCCAAGTATTACTCTCTTGGTGATGGATAAATTTCTGAATACCTCGGATATCTTAACTTTCATGAATTGCGTTTGTTCTTACCAACAGAATTCGTATTAGCGACTCACCGTTGTTCTTCCTGCTTTGCTTCGTGCCTGCACGGTTGTATCATACATGGCTTCGCACTGAACAGCCGGAAGAATGAAGTTACCGGTGTATGCCGCTTGCAATCTGATAGTAAATACCTTTGTCTCACCACGGTACAAATTGAAATAGGTCAATACACGATCGTCGCGGATATCCTGATAGGAGTAATTGATAGCTGTACCGGCAGTCGCCATTCGTTCATTATATATTTCCCATCCGGATGGTATAATATGTGTCAATGCCAGATTGGTATAATCCGATGTTCCGCTAATATTGGATATGGAAACGACAGCGGTAAAGTCAGTTCCTTGTTTAATTTCTTCTGCGGATATGGGCATGCCGTTCAGAGTTGCATATCTTATATCCATCCGAAGATTGTCTGAGATGGCGGGCAACGTATCGTTCAGCAATTGTGTGCGCGTGATAATGTCTACTCCCAATGCTCCCTTGCCTTGATTCTTTACAGAGACTGTTCCGGATTTCGGTGAAGTAGGAATCTCTTTGTCAAATACCGCTTTGGCAGATTTCACGGCAGGTTGTTGCTTGCCGTTCCATCTCCATGTGAAATCAAGTGTGCCTGATAACTTTTCTGCCAAGCGTCCCATTGCCATGAGGGCAAATGCGGTAGACTGAGTACTGAAATAGTCCTCTAGTGACAGATTCTGCGAGACTTTCTTTGCTTGTTGAAGTGCATCCCGTTCCCGGTTCATCAAGATTAATGTTTCCAGAATCATTGCTTCATCCCGGTCGGACGAACCGTAAATAAAGTTCATTGAAGAATAGGGAGTGACACTAGTTGCTGTCTTATATGCCAATTCCTCGGCTGGTTTCATTTTTCCTGTCAATGCGTAGGCGGCTGCCAATCTCCATTTGGCTTGAATAGATAATTCTTGCTGTTCCTTCATTCTGTTCATAGCTCCGTACTCCGGCATACCGGCCAATGCCAGTGTGTATAGGCGGAAGGCTTGCATCAGCTCCGACTGCCATAGTTGCCAGCTGTTTGCATCCTGTGGCATACGCCAGTTCTGGGCTGCTGCACGTTGGAAGTGTTTCCACTTATTCAATACGTTTGAATGGACGGCATATCCCTTTTCTTGTGCCAATGTCAGGAACATTCCGGTATATGAACTGATCCATTCGTCTGCGACGGCATTCCCCGGCCAATAGACAAAACCGCCATTGGGAAGTTGCCGGGCATAAATCTGACGGATAGCCTCCTGTACATTTGTTTTTATTTTCTCTGCTTCCTGTTCGTTTACCGTTTTAAATTGAGAGATAAACAAAAGCGGCAATGCTTTGGAAGTCAACTGCTCCGTACACTGATGTTGGTAATTGTATAAGAAGTCGAATCGACGTGTGATATCTACGGATGGGATGCGGGATACTTCCAACTGAATATGATTGTTGTCGGAAAAACCGCTTAGGCTATACGATACCTCTCCACTTTGTCCGGCTTCCACCCATTGGCTGTTGCGCAATGTCACGACCGGATTCGGATTGCGTACGTCTATTTCGATGGTTTCTTTAGTCTGCTGTCCACCCCCGTTTGCCGTTAGATGGATAGTTGCTTTACCTGTTTTGTTTCCGGTCTTCAATGTAAAGAATGTAAGCTGGTCGCCCGGTTGATTGAAGATTAGCGACTGTTGCGAAGGTCCGGCAATTTTTACTCCTCCACCGGAAACCTGAATAGATACGGTGACATTCTTTACCTGATTTTCCATTGCAAAGATATTTACCGGAACAGTGATTTCCTCTTGAATACTAAGCACGCGCGGCAAGGTGGAAAGCAGCATTAACGGTGTCCGTACATAGGCCGTCTTTTCTGCATTTCCATAAGCACCGTCCTGTCCTGCCACTACCATAGCGCGTACAGAACCTACGTACATCGGAAGTTTCAATGTATGTGTCTGATGTTTGCTTTTTCCCAGATAGAAAGGGCCTATGAATTTAACGACCGGTTTGAACCGGTTTGCTTTTGCATCTGCCGGTTTCAAAGCTGCGTCCCCACCTGTACTGAAAAGAGAACCGTAACTTCCGGCGGAAGCTCCCAATACGTTGTCGTACATATCCCATGTCCGGATACCGAGCGCTTCGCGTGAATAGAAGTCATTCCAAGGATCGGGTGTCTTGAAGTTCGTAAGGTCCAGCAGACCGTCGTCTACGATAGCCAATGTGTAAGTCATCGGTTTCCCGCTCTTTTCGCTGACGGTCACATTGAAGTTCGTTTCCGGTCGTAGCACTTCCGGCATTTGTATTTGCGGTCTTAATATTGTTTGACTGTTAGTTACGAATACCGGGACAACACCATACATACGGATAGGCAAGTCATTCACTGTCTGCGCATGAGGCTGCAACAAGCTGATGTGCAGATATACATTCGGAGCCATTTCTTCTGTGACCTTGAACGTATATTTTGTATCTCCTTTGCTGGAAACTTCGATCCATTCCTGTTTGAGTACCGTCGATCCGTTTTCGATGGATACCAATGCACGTCCGTTGGCTGCTGCGGGGATAATAGCCATAGCTGTTTCTCCTATCTCATAGGAATCTTTGTTCAATGAGAAAGCAAGCATTTTAATACCACTGGGGTCCGATTTACTTGAACGTCCCCTCCATTCGGGCCAGTCTACGTAGACAGTACCTCCGGTGGCATGTTCGCTTTCTTTGTCTTTCACATAGACCAGATAACGTCCCCAATTGGGATAATCGACGCGGAATTTGAAAGAAGCCTTTCCATTGTTGGTTTGCAGACTCCCGCTGGCTACCGGAGTGATGGAAGTTCCGTTTATATAGGAACTGAAAGATTCTTCATTGTTTTCCCACCACCAGCTCCAGTCGATACGATAAATCTTATATTCCAGTCCCGAACGGTTTACTGGCTTCCCTTCCGGGGTTACAGTCACAATATCAAAAATATGATCTTTATCAGTCTCGATATATTTGCCTTTAGGCTGATTCAGATTGATACCTACATACGAGCTGAAAGGAGAGTAGGGCACACTCATGGTATAGATACTTGCATCTCCGCCCGGTTCGAATACTCTGGCCGTGATATTCGCCTGTAACATTCCGGGCGCATTTCCCGATTCCGGCAGTTTGAGCGTAAACGAAGCGTCTCCTTCTGTATCCAGCATTCCACTGAATACATCTGTCCGTGAAGAGGTAAATTCCGTAGCCGGATTGTTGAAGATATACTGTCCATAATTCTTGAATTGCGTGTTGACTTTGGATAACGACATCTCTACTTTGGTTTTCAGCCGTGAAGCTTTGGTACCTGTCAGCCATGCCGATGACAAGGTGGCTCGTACTTCTCCGTCTGTGGCTTTCAGTATATTCCCCGGCAATTGCAGGTTTATTTTCAATCGGTTAGGTTTTACGGTCTCTATCCGCAGTGATTTATGGAAAGCGGTTCCTCCCACTTTTACATAAGCATTCCATAATCCGGTAGGGTCTTCCGTTTTTGTCGGTACGGCAAATGTATAGAGTCCGTTCATTCCGTTTGTAGAAATGAGTTTATTGTAGAATTGCCCTCTCGGGTTGTAAATTTCCAATGCTACGGGATGCTTGTCGGGTATTCGTTTGTTACGGTCTTCGAGCATGAACGAGATATGCAGGGTATCTCCGGGGCGCCATACCCCTCTTTCGCCATATATAAAGCCTTTCAACCCTTTCTGTATATCCTTGCCACCGACATCGAAACGACTTACGGATTGTTCTTCACCATCGGCTACTCTTACATAGGCCTTTTGTTTTCCGGCTTCCGCTACTACGATGAAAGGCACTCCTTTCGTGTCAATAACGGCAAACCCGTTTTTGTCGGTTTCTGCTTCACCTACCGGTTGCAATTGAAAGCTATAAGCGGTTACTTTGGCTTTCTCTACCGGAGCTGTGTCGAGTATATTGTTGACTGTTACCCATAATTTGTTAACAGAGTTCCGTTTTACAATCATGCCTAAGTTGGAGGCGAGTACATTACAGGATGCCGTGCTTCCCAACGGTATTTCCGCCAGTCCATCTTTTCCGAACCGTTATAATAATAGTAGGCCTGCGGGGTATCCCATTCTGCTTCATCCTCTTCCGATAGTTGGTCCGAAGATACTTTAGTCAATCTTTCCGGACCCTCGGAAATTTGTAGTTCCTTATCCTCTTCTCCGCATGGATAGGCGGAATATGCCTGTTTGAATGAAAGTATGATGCGATAAATAGCACCCGGCTCCTGGTTTATCAATCCGGAAAGGTCGATCGAATAATCTTCCCATTTACGAATGTCTTTCGAAGGGTCTCTGTCCAGATGCAAAGTCTGTTTATAAACCAATCGCCCCGAGCGTCTCAATTCGTTGGAAGATGCCAAAGAATTACTCTGCATGAACATCAGTACATTACTTTCGTAGATGCGGATAACACTCAGATCTACAGCATGCAGGCTGACTGCCCGGAAAGGTACTATCAGATTCTTTGAGTCGGGTAGGATCGCTGCTTCCGTACGCAGTTCCACTTGTGGTTTCAGGCTGGGCTGGCTGAAAGAGATAGAGTGGGAGG
>OHLP01000672.1_pt1 | contig 16607 bp, 20 predicted proteins | sample 1569111 | NCBI WGS metagenome assembly OHLP01 (sample SAMEA3879504, study PRJEB24766) | human gut metagenome | biome: human-associated habitat; feature: feces | place: USA | collected 1985/1987 | reverse complement strand
ACTATGGCTAATAATAAAAATACAAAAGTCCCTAATGTCCCAAATTCAACAGATAAAGGAAATACAATCCGTAATGTTCCAGCTTTGAGATTCCCGGAGTTTGAAGGAGAGTGGAAGAAAGAGCAACTAGGAGATACAGCCGATTTCAGCAAAGGAGCTGGAATATCAAAAGAGCAATTATCGGAAAAAGGCGAACCTTGCATTTTATATGGTGAACTTTATACAAAGTATAAATCTGAGGTTATCTATGACATCATCAGTAAAACTGATATAGATAGTACAAAATTAGTAAGAAGTCAAGCTAATGATGTTATCATTCCTAGCTCTGGCGAAACGGCAGAAGATATAGCAACGGCTCGCTGTGTTCTTAAAAATAATATCCTCTTAGGTGGAGACCTTAACATTATTCGTTTGCATAAGCATAGTGGTTCTTTCATGAGTTATCAATTAAATGGTAAACGAAAATATGATATTGCAAAAGTTGCACAAGGAGTATCAGTTGTACATCTATATGCTGAGCATTTAAAAGGTGTGAACACCTATAATCCATGTATGGAAGAACAGGAGAAAATAGCCAGACTCCTGTCACTTCTTGACGAGCGCATTGCTACTCAAAACAAAATCATTGAGGATTTGAATAAGCTAAAGTCTGCGATTATTGAAAAACTTTTTTGCAGTCCAAAAGATAAGCAACCGGAAGTAAGGTTACATGGTTTTTCCGAGAATTGGCAAATTATATGTCTTTCCGAAATTTGCCATAGAATTCGTTGTAAAAACACAGAAGAGCAATGTAAGCGAGTTTTGACGATAGCAGCTCAATATGGGCTTGTAAGTCAAGAAGAATTTTTCAACAAGAATGTTGCTAGTGAAAATTTGTCAGGATATTATCTTTTACAAAATGGAGATTTTGCTTATAATAAAAGTTATTCAGGCGATTATGTTTGGGGGACGGTAAAACGCTTGGACAATTATGAACAAGGTGTATTATCTCCTTTATATATTTGTTTCCGCCCAGATTCTGCTAAAGTGGATTCTGATTTTCTCGTCTATTATTTTGAGTCAAAGAAATGGCATAAAGCTGTTGCAGATATAGCAGGTGAGGGTGCAAGAAATCATGGTTTGCTTAATATCTCTGTTATAGATTACTTTAATACCATTCATTGTATTCCATCTGTGGATGAACAGAAACAAATAGCTCAGATCATGAGCGCATTGTTATCAAAGTTAGCACGAGAACAGCGCATATTGAATTGTTACACTACACAACGGCAATACCTACTTCGTCAGATGTTTATATGAACATCTGACGAAGTAAATACGCTTTTTGTTTATCGAGCAATTGAAGATAGGATTTCTCAACTCTTATCTTTTCATCTAATGAAATTAAACAGTTGGCCATCTTATTTTGTTCTTCCAAAGAAGGCAACAATAGTTTGGCATTTTCAATATCAGTATAATGTAAATGAATTATGGTGCTGCCCTTTGCAAATTTTGCCAATTGTCTGTTGGCGATATGATTGAAATAGTAACTTAAATATTGGGCATTAAAGTTAGTGCTGATGTGAATTCCAAACATATCACCACCCAATATAACCCCATCTACGTTAATAACAGATGGAGCAATTAAGGATATTGCATCAACTGTTGTTGAAGTAGGAAACAACAAATCCCCTTTTTTACTCAATGTCATGCTTTCTTTTTTGTTGGTATGGCTTTCTACTTGGGATATGGTTTCTCCATAGGTTGTAAACAGTTCTCCATAAATAATACAGGGCTTACCAGTTTCGGATAAATCATCCTTTGACAAATTACCAACATTGAAAGGTTTACCCAAATCTGCAACACAAGCATTCTGTTTTTGAGTATGTTTATAATGCTCTTCAATAATCGCAGACCTATAAGCCGGACAATCCTTAATCAGGGGAATTGCACAGAATATTGCTCGCAACAACCAACCAAATGTTCTTTTATCAGAATGCTTAGAATGTAGTTCATCCACTCTGCAAGAAAGTGATATCTGTGAAAATGGAACCTATCCTGTATACGGTGCAAATGGCATCGTTGGCTATTTCGATGATTATAGTACAGAAGATGAAGCTGTCCACATTATTAAAGATGGTTCGGGTGTAGGAACAGTCTCTTATGTTACAGGCAAGTGTTCTGCAACAGGGACATTGAACACTTTACAAGCTAAAGATGGCTATTTGCTTCAATACCTATACTATATGCTAAAAGTATTCAACTTTGAACCTTATAAAACAGGCATGGCTATACCTCACATATATTTCAAGGATTATGGCAAAGCCAAAATATTTTGCCCATCATATACGGAACAACTCAAATATGTGGAATTACTGTCAGCAATAGATAACAAACTATCAGTAGAACAGAGAATTTTAACCAATCTTAGTTTGCAGAAGCAATACTTGCTTCGTCAGATGTTTATATAAGCATCTGGCGGAGCAGATACTGCTTTTGAGAATTATATAAGTCAAGCAGACTCTTCTCTGTTTCTGTTTTACTTTCTATATGACTCAATATGGAATATATTCGTTTTTGGTTTTCCAAAGAGGGCAGTTTGATACTTGCCTTTTCAAAGTCTGCCTTACAAAGGTTGAACCTTGTGCTTCCTTGTGCATAAGGATAGATAAATTTACGAAAAGGAGTTGAAGATACATAGTAAGATAAATATGGAGAATAAACCACTTCTGTATTTGTAATATGGATACCAAAACAAAAGCTATTCAGATAGACTTTTTCCTTACCAAGATATACAGAACCTATACCAACTTCTTCAGGTGTTTCCGATGACAGCGTGAATAATACATCACCATATTCAACAACATTCTGTTTCTCATTATCTTTGATTGCCACAAATTGGAAATCTTTTTCATTGATGACATTGTTAGAATACACATTCAAGTAAGTTATGAATGGTTTTCCAGAACCAAAGTCTTGTGCTGATTTACCCGATAAACCAGAGTACGAAGAGCCGAGATTTGCAAAAGAGGTTTTGACCTCATTACCATATTGAGCATATAAAGAGTCATTTATTCCCCTGATTAAGGACTCATATCTCTCAATGATTTTGTTTTGGGTGGTGATGCGTTCATCTATCAACCGTAATAAAGCAGCTATTTTCTGTTGCTCTTGCAGTATAGGAAAATGAAGTTTTACTTTACTCAATCCGTCTTGTCCGATATTAAAATGTTGCGCTCCTGCACCCATAGGAATAATCTTTTTCCGGGCATAGGGACTTGCCAACAGATACCGAAAGAACATAGGATTGTATTCCGTTTTCTTTTTTCCTCGTATAACGAAACCTCCAAATACCGCTGGATTTTCGTCCATATAGACATTTGCTCTACCAACATCTTCCAAGGTTTCGGAGCTTCGTTGAAACAACATATCACCCTTTTCAACAGCAAATGCCACTTGTTCCTCTGGTGTTATTTTCACAGAAGTCCTGATGCAATCATAAGTAATAAAGTTGTTATTCAGAATATCCATAACAGATATGAACTTTATACCACTACCAAATTTGTTAGCACTGGGATTTAATCCGTTCTTGAAATCCAAATATTCAGCTAAACAATGCTCCTTCCATTCCTCCGTAAACTCTGGAAATCTCAAAAGGGGAACATTACGGATAACATTTCCTCTATCTGTTGAATTTGGGACGTTAGAGTTTGTTTTTCTCTAATTTATAGAGTACAACCCTATAATTAAGGATTATATGACAACAAAAACAATTAGAGAAATTGCGTTAGCTTGGAAGAGTGATAAGCAACGTTATGTAAAGCAGTCAACTTATGCTGCTTACGTGTTAATTCTAGAGAACCATCTATTACCATCATTTGGTGATTATGAATCTCTCAGTGAAAAACTGGTACAAGAGTTCGTCCTGCAAAAATTGGAGAATGGACTCAGTGTAAAAACGGTTAAGGACATACTCATCGTTCTCAAAATGGTAATGAAATTCGGTGTGAAAAATGAATGGATGAACTATTGCGAATGGGATATCAAATACCCGACATCTGAAACCAATAAAGATTTGGAAGTGCTGACTATAGCTCACCATAAGAAGATCCTTGATTTCATCAAAGAGAATTTTACGTTTCGCAATCTCGGTATTTATATCAGCTTGACTACCGGGCTACGTATCGGTGAAATCTGTGGGTTAAAATGGTCGGATATAGATGTTTGCAACGAAACGATAACCGTAAGACGTACGATTGAACGCATCTATATGGTTGAAGGCGATTGCAAGCATACCGAACTGGTAATCAATACACCTAAAACAAAAAATTCTTGCAGGGAAATTCCGATGAATAAGGAATTATTGGCTATGGTTAAACCACTAAAGAAAGTCGTAAACAACGAGTTCTATGTAGTGACAAATGAAGAGAAACCAACAGAGCCTAGAACTTATCGTAATTATTATCACCGTTTGATGAAGCGTTTGGAGATACCTCGTTTAAAATACCATGGATTGCGACACAGCTTTGCTACCCGTTGTATTGAAAGTAACTGTGACTATAAAACGGTCAGCGTATTACTCGGCCATGCCAACATAACGACAACTCTTAATCTGTACGTACACCCTAATATGGAACAAAAGAAGCGCTGCATCACCAAGATGCTTAAATCCCTCAGAAAATGATTTTCTTTTGACGGCAAATAACCTACTACAGATTTTCAAAATAGGTAAACTATATTATTTGTAATAAGGTAATAAAGAAGACAAGTCATATTGCAATCTGTATGTATTATAATAGATCCGGTTTGCTCCGTATTTGCAATACCAAGCAAAGCCCGGCTGATAGGATTTTGCTACAAGTAGAAGTTCCATTCCATTGCCACAGAGAGAAGCAGCAGGGTTTCACTTCGCTCCACTCAGCTGTTTCTCACAGTGTCAATGAGGTTGGAAAACATATCTGCAAATGATGACTTGCTCGATGGCTCTACCGAACGCAGGCTGACGCTTGCGGAAGTAGAGCCATCGAATGGTTTATACAGTTAGCTCACAGATGTTGGTCACCACTTCCGACTATTCGTATTTCATACAATGCCGGAAGTGACGACCTTTTGGGGAGGATGCGCCATCCGGTTTGCTCCGTGTCTGCAACACCAAGCAAAGCTCGGCTGAGTGGCTTTGGCTGCGAATGGAACTCCAATCCGTTGCCATAGAGAGAACCTGCAAGGCTCCACTTCGCTTCACTTTGTAGGTTCTCACAACGGCAACGGTTTTCGGGGATGTGCATCTTCAAGACGGTCGGGATGCTGGGTTACGCGGACTTTCTAAGGAATATGTTTGAGATGACCTGTTAGAACTAATTCTTTCCCTTGGAGTCCTAATCGGGAAAGTCTTGAAAACCTTTGGAACTTCTTGGTCCAACTCGTTTTATCCGTGCAAAGGTACTGCGGACGGGAGAAACGTCAAGTGCCGCTGACGCTTTCGGACTGAGGACTTTCCGGTAGCCTTCCACAATTTGTGCCAAATTGGGTATTCCGTAAAGTCCTCGGACCTCACACTTGCCTTATTCTCCCTGTTGTCCGCAGTGAGGAACTGCACGAAAAACGGTTTTCCCGACCAAGAAGCTCTAAAGGGCTTCACAAGAGGGAGAAGAATCGGAATCGCAACCATCTAAATTGTTTTGACTATGGATTATCCCGAATTATCCGGAGCTACCATCTCCGAACGTGACAAGGCTTTTGCACAAGAGTTTGCCAACTTTGTAAATGGCAGTATGTGTTCACCTGACCAGACTGGCAGGGAACTGACCAAAGCTCACCGCTACCTGCAACAGCAGATGTTCAAGGTGTTCCTCGGCTTCATGAAGCAGCTGGCATACAACTATCAGCAGGGAAGATACGATGACCGCAACGAGTGGGCATCACGGCTGTCCACTGAAGCCTATCAACGGCTCATTGAGTGTGACTTGATTTTTGACCCCGAATTTCCAACCTCTAAATGACAGGACTATGGACGAATATGACTTTCCCGAATACGGCAGACAATGCGAGTTGATAACCCCTTGGCGAGGCTACCACCGAGGAACTATCGTAGCCCTCTCTGAACATGGTTTTGTGGTTCAGTTCAGCAGTGGTGCAGAAATAGATGTTTATAAAGACGAAATAATTTTGGATTGATATGTGCAGACTTATGACAACGCAGTTGGAGGAAGCCTTGAAAGGCTTTCCTCTCTATTCCCAAGACGGCAAGGGAAAGGACGCTATTTGCCGTGCCATCTTTGCGCTCGGTGGTGTGCGGTGGTTCATCCTTGAAGGTGAAAAAGAAGGAAACGACACTATCCTTTTCGGTATCGTCATCGGACTGATGGAGGACGAGTACGGCTACATTTCCTTGAATGAACTTTCGGACATTGAGTTGGATTTGACCAAACAAGGCTTCGGCAAGCTGCAAGTAAGGCAGCAGGAAAACTTCCATCCGGTGCCACTGAAAAAGTTGCGTGACAGCCGGCTGCAGGAGTTCCTTGCAAGAATGGGTTATTGAACGTATGATTTGTAACAAGAAAGTGACCTGCCATATCCATCACGGACTTGGCAGGTCTGTATGTAGCTTTATGTCTTATGAGAAATAAAAATGTATTCAGCATTGCAGCCTTGCTTGGCTGGACTGTTTCTGTAAAGTATGTAGATGGCAGTCTTTTCTTTGACTTCCATCGGAAAACCTTGAGCGGTGTTCCGTTTTCCTTCACCGCTGAAATGAAAGATAGAAAGTTGGAGAACCTTATCAAGGAGATTGAATCCTTTGTGGATGCCATTGACCCTGAGACTTGTGCCGGGGAATGGATGATTCAGTCAGGTGCTATGGCTCCTTCCCGGTATCAGCAGGCGGTAAACGACATGGATGCCATCCGGACTGATGCGTGGCTACTGGCTTGCGAACTGAGGGAAGCTGACGGAAAGTCATTGCTGGCAGGCTTGCCCTGGAACCAATGGAACTGACCCCACATTCTACTACTATTCAAAGACAGCCTTCTACCGAGATGTGCTGTCTTTGAATTTGCGCCCTTTCTTGGGGAGACCTGCCGCTTTATAGGCAAGCAGGTCGCTTCCCTGGAATACGATGCCTCTTTTATCGGTATGGATCCGGATAAAAGGAAGCGGACGTTCCTCATGTCTGATGTAGTCATAGATGGTACACCGGTGGATGCCGAGGAAGATACAGGCTTCCTTCACGGAATATCTTTTTTCCGGGAGTATCACAATCGTTTGTATTTGCTGTATATAGTTCATAAGTATTCTTTTGGGTGTAAAGTTACTCATGCAGGTCCATTCTTACAATAGGTAAAATCTTTGATAATGAGGGATATTGTGATGTTTTGAAAGACTTTGTATTACTCATTACTTGTTGCCCAGGTGAGTTCGGTCTTTCCTGAATGATTTATATGGGAATGACTTGCGATTTCTGTTTATGGGATGTATAAGTTCAGAAACAGGATTGGTATAGACGGTGACAGTTCTATTTTGTCATCTCTGCCTGCGAGGATATTTTTTTGCAAAGGTATTGCTGTCATCACCAAACGTCAAATCCCTTGCAGAAAATCTTCCTCAAACAAGTTGAGCGTATTTTCTGCCCTGAATTTGCCTTATTGGGCTGCCAGCACTCTGATAAAAGCAAAAAATATCCCTTCGGACAAGCTGAAAAACAGCAAAACAGAAGGGAAAAAAATCAGAGCGTATGGCACAGATTGACAATAACCTCAAGAAGCAGTTGGCAAAACCTCAGACATGGTTCTGCAAGTATTTTCCCAAGCGTATTCGCAACGTCGGTGAAAAGGAAATTTCCGACAGACAGATGGTGTACGATTTCAAAGACGGAAGAAGCTTTGAAGCGGTAGCGCAAATGACCGCAGCAAACATGCAGGAACAATACGGCGAATCCTGCAAGAATATTGTTTTCGTTCAAGTTCCGGCATCCACAAGTTCAAAGAACGAACTCCGTTACAAGGCTTTTTGTGAAAGGGTTTGTGAACTGACCGGAGCTATCAACGGCTATGAGCATGTAAGGGTAATCGGCGGACGGCTTGCCATTCATGAAAACCGGAAGATGGAAAAGGAAATCCGCAAAGTGCATATCATCGATTTTGATGAAGATTGGTTCAGTGGAAAATCCGTAGTGACATTTGATGATGTTATCACTCGCGGCATCACATGGGCTACCTATGCTGACCAGTTGGAGAATTTGGGCGCACATGTTATCGGGGGCATCTTCCTGGCTAAAACTCACTATAAAGTAAGCAGACAATGAAACAAAGATTTACGATAAAGGAGGCTTCCATAGCCTTTACAGGGCATCGGAATATTGCACCCGAACAGAAAGATAAGGTGAGAGAACGGCTCAGAAAGGCCGTTTCTCTTGCTTATAAGGAAGGAAAGTACCAATGTATCTGTGGGATGGCTTTGGGTTTCGACATGCTCGCAGCGGAGGAAGTTCTTTCCCTCAAAGCTCGTCTTCCTTATCTGCAACTGATAGCTGTTGTGCCGTTCAGAGGACAAAACAGCCGTTGGGACTTGGCAGAACAGCAACGATATGACCATATACTTGCCAAGGCAGACAAGGTGATTGTGTTGAGTGATACCTATTATAAAGGATGTCTGCTCAGACGAAATGACTTCATGCTGCAGCATTCAAACTTTGTGATTGCCTATTATGACGGAAAACAGAAAGGAGGGACTTATTATACTTGCCGTGAGGCTCGGAAGAGGGGGATGACTGTCGTCAATCTCTTTTGATGCCAAACATTTTGCTGATTCCGACAAAAACCGCTAAAAACATTTTGCTGATTTCGACATTTTGCGTTTTTGGGAGAGAGCCTAAATTAAAACTAAGTCCACTGAAATACTTATAAATGAAAGTTTTGATGGATTTTTCTGTTTGCCTGCATACATGACGGGATTGTTTTAGATGAAGACCCATGAGTCTGCTCACGGGTTATTTATAGATGACACAAAGCGGAATCCTTATCTGAAAACCAAAGATAGAATTTCGCTTTGTGTCTATTTTCTGAAAACAGACTTGGACTGGTGTGGTGGGAGTCCAAGTCTGTTGGTCGTTTCAGAGGGTGCATAGGACATGCCAGCAATCAATGATGGATTGTCCGGAATACTTAGGCCGATAGACATTGCCCGGATTCAGCGGCTTGATATAGCCGCTTTCCCTGTATTTCCGGAGTGTCTTGTAGCTTATGCCCAGCTCGGCGCATACACGTTTGACGGAATAGACCCCGTTCGGGTCGCATGTAGGTTTCATTTCTCTCATAAGCATTAAATTGTTAGATTGACTATTCCCAATGGCGGAAGCATCAAGGCTGGTAGTTGTTCGAACTGTCCTGATTCAGCATACCGTTCGTTTTCATGTAGCTGATATAGCTTTTGGCTGTCCTTTCCTTGATGTCCATCGCCTGCATCAGTTCGGTTACGAGTTCAGTGTACGTGATTTTCTTCCGGCTTCGGAAGATTTCTTTTATGATACCCTGCAACTCCTCCTTTTTCCGTTTCTCCTTGTCTTCGGCCGGCTTTTCACCGGCAGATACGTGCATATCTTTCTGTTTGTCCCATGTGAAAAGCAGCATGGGTACATCCAACGGACTGCCGTCACGGACTTTGATTGCCTTGACTACGGAATAGACAGGATTCTCATCCTTCTCAATGGAGAGGATGGCTGCCGCTTTTCTCTGCAGCTCCGAGCCGATGTGCCCGCGCAGTTTTATTCCGTTGGGCACAAAATGCAGCACACAGATGATACAGGTTTTGTAGATGCCGGCCAGGCGGTACACTTCATCCACAATGGCAATGCTTTCCGCTTCATCATTGGCCGAACGGATAAGGTCTGCAATGCCATCCAGTACAACGAGGTGGATTCCTCCGTGCCGGTGGTAATACAAATCCATGCTGTCACGGATCATGCTGATACGCTCCTTTCTTGACATAGGGGCCAGATAGAACGTATGGTAAAAATCCGGTGGTGCAGGTAATCCGATACGTTTGATTGTCTTGCTCAGATTCTTGAATAACTGAAACTCAGACTGCTCGGTATCATAGTGCAACACGGCCTTATCAGAGTAGTTTGGTGAAACTTCAAAGCCAAGCGTATCGATGTTTTGTGTGTCGTCAGCAAGTGTACCTGCAATCAGGGCTGATACGAAATTGCTTTTTCCGGTACCTTCACCACCTGTTATACATAGAAGGTTGTCGTAGGTCCCAAGCGGTACTCCGTTGACGGAAACCACTGTTTTGGAAGATTCGGGAGGATTGTTGTAGTCCATTTCGCAAGATTTTAAAAGCATCATAGTTTGTGAGTAAAGCTTCTCCAGCATGGAGGTAATCAGTACCTGAAAGTCCGCTGCACTTTTTCCGGAAGCAAAGTAATCGGAAATATCCTTTTCTCCCTTTGCTCCGGATATAGGCAGTTCCATTCTGAGTACATGAAACGAGGACAGTTCATCCATGCGTCTGGCAGATTCGTTCCGGCCTGTATCGTCCATATCGTACAGAAAGACAATATGACGGAACTTACGGTCAAACATCTCAATCAGTGAAGTGGGTATGGCGGCCGTTTCACTGTTGAAACAAACGGCATTGAATCCTTTGGAGGCAAGTGACATTACATCCTTTTCTCCTCCGGTGATAAAGACCATGTCCCCCTTGTTGGGTAGCTGTTCCAGACCGAAACAGTATACCTCAGGCATCTCTCCTCCATAAAAGAACCGCATATTCTGATTTCGAGGCCGGTAAACCTTGGTAAATCCCATGCCCATGTAAGCAAACATGGGTTCTGTTGCAGATGAACTGATTTTATAAATTTTATTGGAACGGTTGTAGCCTTCGAATGACTTTAAGGAATGTACATTGTATCTTTCCAAAGTATCCGGCTTGATTCCATATTGCTGCCAGTATGCAAGTTCAGCAACTGAAAAGGGTTTAACCTCTGTATGGTAATCCTTCCTTATTGGATTGTCATTGTCATTCATGATGATACGTTTTTCTACTGCCTTTTTACGAGCAGGCATATCGTTGTTTCCTGTGTGGACTATGGTGATGTTCAGGTCCGATACAATACGGTTAATGATAGCGACAAAGTCTCTTTTCACGTCCAATCCGTAAAGCATGCCGACGAACCAGAAGCAGTCTCCCGAATATTCGTTATTTCCGAAATCCTTCATCTTGAACACTTGGGCATGCCGGTCATAATAGATATTGCATGAAGCAATCCGGTCTTCGTAGAGCGGATTCCTGAAATTTTTTCCGGGTCGCACCGGAAAGTTGATGTAATGTTTGAACACGGCAAGCCCGCGGCCTGTGCGTTCCAGTATATCTTCCTTGTCTATCATTTGGTTTCAGTTGTGCATTTGTTCAGAAGAATCCCGTCTTTATAATCAGACAGTCGTTTGAGTGCTTCCTCCTTCGCCATACCCGGAATTTTTATGCGGAAACACTTTATTGCCATGAACAGGGAACTGTATGAAAAACGTACACCACCGGTTTCGGTATATCTGAAACTGATGGAACCTCCTTTCCGCCATCTGTACAGCGTAGATTCTGAGATACAGAAGATGGTCATCAGGTCTTTGGTGCTTATTTCCAAGGCATCGTCTATATCACGATACAACTCTGTTGTACGCTCCACGTAGCTTTCAATCCGGTTGAGCTGTTCAACCAGTTTTTGAAAAGCAATGCTGTCTATCGTTATCACTTCCATACTATTTGTTCTTTAGATTCTTGATTTGCAAGTTGTCTTTTCCCAATATGTCAAGGTATTCTTTCAGTTGTTGCGGGCTGGAAACGTTGATATTGAGGTTGATCCGGCAGTCTTCTTTACTGCGTCTTTCCTCTGGGGAAAGTAAATCGTACCAATTCATGTCCAAAGCCTTGCAAATGTTGCTGATTACATCAAATCTTGCTTTGGTTTTACCGGTCTCAATCTTTGAAATTACAGAGGTACTAACACCCACTAAACCAGCTACATACTCTTGTGAAAAACCTTTCAATTCACGTTGCTTTCTTAGCATTGTTCCTATATTTTCCATAAATATAAAGTTAGTAGCTTCTAAGCGGAGATTATCTTTCCCAAACAGGCAAATTCTTGTTTCTTGGGCACAAAACATTTCCGTAGAAGCAAGTTCAACTAAAAATTCAGGGAAATAATATAAGAGACATAAAATCAATAGGAACAGTAGTGAATTGGCGTCAAAAAGTGCCATTAGCATCACTATAGGAGCTAATGGCACTAATTTACCTTCAACCATTGCCGAATAGGAGATAGTCAATAGGTAAGGTCTGTATAAACTATATTTTGAAAAGCATAAATGTCTCAAGAAAGCCTTTTCACAAACATCTACATGATTTCTTTGGCAAAGCCTTCCGAATAATACAGATATTGTATGGTTCCAAATGATTCGCCATAATCGGGAAATGACTGATATAAGTTTTTGGAAGTAAGATGTTGTTTGTGAATGTAGTCATTGGTGCAATGCCACACACAGTCTCCGTTAGTGCAAGGTGCAAGCCTATATATATAAATAGGCTCGCACCTTGCACTAAAAAGTGTAGCAGTGGAGTGGCTGAAAATATTTATTATAAAGCATTTGGCAATGTGTTCGTTTTTTAGTATCTTTGAACCGTGATAAAATGATGGCATAGGCATTCAAAAGGGTTTCAAAAAGCCTTCAGAAATGTGCTACAATTTTGCTACATTTGTTCTTTACCTTGATGTTATAACGCTGATATACAGAGAGGATAGGCTGACAAGTTCAGAAACCTGTCTCTCCGCAACAAACGCTGAAAATCAGCAGATTGCAAAACAAACACCCAGTTTTACACCCAAGAATGTAAAGTCTGGTGTTTTTGTTTTATTTAAGATAATACAACCACTACATAATAAAAGAGTAGCGATATTAAAAGAATCCGATGAGAAAAGACTAATATTTATCTATCCATTCACTTTGATTTTTCAGGACTTTACATCGTCCTGAAAGTATTTGTTATTGTATTCCAACGTCAGGAGTGGATTATAATACAAGTTTTTTGTGTGGATAGAATTTCGTTTTGCTTAATGTACGAAAGTACTTATCTATAAACGCATGAAATATTAGCACAATGAATCATTGGAAATCAACTTTGGCCGTGATAGGAATAGGCCAACTCATATCTATTTTAACAAGTACGATTGTTGGCTTCTCCATTATTTTTTGGATTAGCAACGAATTTAAATCCCCGACAGCTTTATCTCTGGCTATTTTAGCTGGATTTTTACCACAATTTGTATTAGGCTTGTTTACCGGGGTCTATGTTGACAGATGGAATCGAAAGAAAACGATGTTTTATTCGGACTTGTTCATCGCGTTCTGTACCCTATGTCTTTTTATTGTGATAACCAAGGGTTATAAAGACCTTTCTTTTTTTTATCTATTGACTGCTTGTCGTTCAATAGGCAGTACGTTTCATGCACCTGCTTTACAGGCAAGCATCCCTCTACTGGTTCCCAAGCACCATCTTGTCAGGGTATCAGGTTTGTACCATTCCATTCAATCCTTCAGTGAGGTGATAGCTCCCGTTGTAGGGGCAAGCCTCGTTGTTTGGCTTCCCATACAGTATATTCTGCTCATAGATGTGATCGGAGCTGTTGCTGCTTGTCTGACCTTACTTTGTGTCCAGATTCCTTCTCTTCAAAAAACGAAAGTTCTTCCAGATTTCAAAAAAGAACTGACGGAATGTTGGCATACCTTGCGGCGTACAATGGGCATTTTGCCTTTATTCGTATGCTTTACGCTGGTGACTTTTGTCCTTATGCCTGTTTTTACGTTATTTCCTTTTATGACGCTTCTGCATTTCAACGGAAACATTTTGCAAATGGGAGTTGTGGAAATGGGTTGGGGCTCAGGGGCATTGTTGGGCGGTTTAGTACTTGCCTGTAAGGCTTTGAAAAGCAAGCAAACATTAGTGATGCATACGGCTTATGTGATATTGGGATTGTATCTGATTAGCGCCAGTTATTTACCATCAAGCGCATTTATAGGTTTTGTTTGCCTAACATTTACAGGAGGCATAGCCTATTCCATTTACCATGCGCTTTTCATCGCTATTATTCAGCAGAACTTGGCTTCGGACATGCTTGGACGGACTTTTTCTCTCATCTTTAGTTTGAGTACCTTTCCATCAATGCTGGGTATCGTAGCTTCAGGATATTGGGTGGAAGCATGGGGTATCACATCCGTCTTTATGATCAGCGGATGGGTTATCTTTCTGATTGGAGTGGGTGCAAATTTTATTTCTTCAATCAAGCAGTTGGATAATTACGCATAGTATTATTTATTAAAGAATTATTATATGACAAAGAAAGAACACACTACGATTACAGAGTTATTTCAAGTTTTGGACTTGTTGGAAAGCCTGGACATGCAGTTTTGGTTGGATGGAGGCTGGGGAGTGGATGTCTTGTACGGACAGCAAACCCGCTTGCATAGAGATATTGACATTGATTTTGATGCCAATTATACAGACCAACTCCTTGATCTTTTGCAGGAGAGAGGATATCAAATTGAAACAAATTGGTTGCCCACCCGTGTGGAACTGTATAGCAAAGAATTAGGCTATATTGATATCCATCCTTTTGTCTTGAATGCGGACGGCACTTCCAAACAAGCCGACTTGGATGGAGGCTGGTATGAATTTCAACCGGACTATTTTGGAACAGCAGTCTTTGAAGGCAGAAGCATCCCTTGCATTTCTGCAAAAGGGCAACAAGTATTCCATTCGGGCTACGATTTAAGAGAGAAGGATATTCACGATTTATCTATAATTAAACAATGTATAACAACAATGAGCCTAACAATTAGATAAGAACAAGAAAATGACAGAAAAACAAATTGTCTGGTATATCTTACTTACAGAAGTAAAGATAGACAGTGACACCCAGTCTGTCACATCCCTGAGTGTAGCTCCATTGGCAGTCTTGCCGGAATTCCAGCGTAAGGGAATTGGGGGGGGATGTTGATTCAGTAAGCCCATCAGAGGGCAGCACTTTTGGGTTACGGCACAGCAGTCGTATTGGGGCATAAAGAGTATTATCCTCGATTTGGCTATCGCAAGGCTATCGATTTAGGAATTGAATTTCCTTTCGAAGTCTCTCATGAATATTGCATGGTGGCTGAATTAATACCTGGAGCTACTGAGAATGTGAAAGGTATGGTTTGTTATCCAACTGACTTTAAATAGTTTAACAAGTAAAATTCATTATATAACTCGGACTGGGTATTTCAATTTCCCAGTCCGTATTCTGATAGTACTTATTCAATTGGAAGATTGTGTTGCTTCAAGAATGAAAGTTTATCCCAATACCCTCTTTGAAAGACGATTTTGTTATCTTTTACATGAAAAAATCCGCATCCACGAAGTCCAAGAGAGTCTTTCCATTCCATGATAGCCCATTCGCCATCTTCAAAAATATTTTCCACCATACAAACCATTTTAGCAGTGGCAAATTCATTCACAAACATTTTGTAGATTGATTCTTTACCTATTATTGGTTCGTTTGCGACTTGATGATTTACTGCATTAGTAGCATACAGCTCTGCTATATGATAAGCATCTGCTTTGTTAAAGCAATCTATCCATTTTTCCAAAACTTCTTTAGGCTTCATTTTTTATAAATTCTTAGGATTTTGATTCTGTAATAAAAACAATCTGTTTGGATGCATAGATACTTGATTTTATTAATAATAGGCTATTCTATATTCTAAATCCTCTGGATTTTTGCTCTCTCTGCACCGAGTTACGTAGATTCTGCTGTAACTTTTCCCATTGTTCCTTAAACCATTGTACTATGGGTTGTCGGTTTATGGTCAGCATAAGCTTACCACTATCCATCGGATGTTTCTCAACCCTAAAAATATCATTCTTGATGTCAAATTTCCACCTGTGTTCTTCGGAATAAATTTTGCCACTACATTGTATGGATTCTTTCTTTGTCAAGAGGTTTTCTATCATGTCTTTGGTAAACCCGATAACAGCGCATAATTTTTCCATTCTCAACATCTCTTTGAACATGGGAAACCATTTGTGGGCTTTTTCAAGCAAGGTGCTCAATCGTGATATTTCCTTGTCTTTGGCTTCAAGTTCTTGATTATGTATTCTTTGAAGATTACGAATTTGTCTGCTATGCTGTTCCTGTATTTGTTGTATCTGAATTTTTAATTCATCAGTAGCTTTGTCCCGTTTGGTAATTTCCTGATGTAGCTGCTCGATGTGATGTTCCAGTTCTTTCAGCTTACCGCTTCCGAAAAGAGAACCTACACCGCTTGCTATGGCGGTAGCAGCATTGGTGGCTGTTTTCTTTAGTTTGTCCGTGCGTATCTCTGCTTTTACCTGTTTGAGTTCCTGTTCGGCAAGGCTTACTTGTTGTTCCTTGTGTCGCTTGGTTTCCTCTATACGTTGCAGTTCGGCTTTCTGCTTCTCAATGATGAAATCATTTCGTTCCAGATGCTCTTTACCTGTGACAGCTTTTGCCTGTCCACGTTCCATCAGGAGAATATCGGAAGCAAGGGTCTGCATGGTTGCCATATCCTCGTCATTGAGCTTTC
>OHLP01000663.1_pt1 | contig 16768 bp, 16 predicted proteins | sample 1569111 | NCBI WGS metagenome assembly OHLP01 (sample SAMEA3879504, study PRJEB24766) | human gut metagenome | biome: human-associated habitat; feature: feces | place: USA | collected 1985/1987 | reverse complement strand
CCGTTCTGCTCCAGCATCTTGCTGAAATTGGCGGTAACGCTTCTGGGGTTGAAGATATTGCCCATGGCATCCACAAAAACATAACCGTCATACTTTTTGCTGTAGCAATTTCCGCATACCCGCCGATTTTCCTTTTGCTGCTCCCTCAGCGCCAGCAGCTTTTCCCGGATATTGCTGACCAGCGGCAGGGAGCGCAGGCTGGATTTCGTCTTGGCGCGGTCTGCGCAGACGATTTCACTTTTGCCGTCTATCTTTGCGTTGGTTACGATGTGCTTAATGGTGATGGTGTCCCGCTCAAAGTCGATGGCGTCCCATTTCAGCCCCAGTGCCTCGCTGCGGCGCAGGCCGTAAAAGGCGGTCATCTGAATCAGCAGGGAGTACGGATGATCCTTGGACGCTTCCAGCAGCCTCTCCAGCTCCTCCTGCCGGTAATAGTCCGCAATGTACCGCTGCTTCTTGGGGCGCTCCACCTTGTCGGCGGGGTTGAAGGGAATCAGGTCCATTTTGACGGCGTATTTCAGCGCCTTGTGGATATTGGCGTGATAGTGGATCACCGTACCGGGCGACACGGTTTTCAGCTCATGCAGATAAAAGCTCTGAATGTGCTTGGCTTGGATTCCGTCCAGCGTCAGTCCGGTGTTTCGGAAATACGGTGCGATCTTTCCCTTTACCATCTGCGTGTAAGAGGAAAAGGTGGTCTTTTCCACCGAGCTGCGGATAATCTCCAGCCACAGCTCCATGTAGTCGGCAAACAGCATATCAGAGGAGATGTCCTCGTTCTCCTTGCTCACAACCGGCGGGACAAAGCTCTTGCGGGTGTCCAGCAGCAGCTTCTCGGCGCGGCGCTTGTTTCCCTTTGCGGGAAGTCCTGTGGGAATCCACGGCTGCCTGCGTTTGCCGTTGGCGTCCGTGTAATTCAGCACCATGTAGTAATTGTCGTTTTTTATTTGCAGGTGTCCTGCTATCATAAACTCTACCTCCTTTGCGGATAGCACATGAACGGGCACCCTTTCGGACCGCTTTTATTATACGCCCGGCGGGAATGCCCGTCCAATGTGCCATACAAGTTCAAATCCCGGCTACGCCGCCGGCTGCGGATTTCCCGCCGAGAGTGCGTAGCGGATCACATTGATTTTCGGTACGCGGTATGCATTGCCGATTTTCATGCCGGGAATGTCGCCGTCGCCGATCAGCGCATAGGCCAAATGACGGCTGATGCCCAGCATCGCCTGCACCTGCGCCACATTTACAATGTCGGGGTAGTCCGTGAACATCACCTCGTATAGGGTCTGAATTTCGATTTTAGTCATCGGCACCACCTCCATCGTCACCAAGCACATGTGCGAGAAGCATATCAAGCTCTTCTTCTGTGTTCACCGGAGAGAGGCTGACGATACCCTCTTCGTTTTCATCCTCACCGAAGGGAGTGCCGCCTTCGCATACGATATTATCCAGTTTTTCCGAAATAGCATGGATTACATAGTGAACCTCTTCCTGAGAGAGAATAAACACAAGCTCGTGTCCGCACTCATCATCAAAGGTTGCCACAAGCTTATCGTCGCTGCGGTCAATACCGTTATCAGCATCGATGAGAAATTCAAGGAAAAGATCCTCAACAAAGAGGCAACCCGCCTCGGAAAAATCTGCGATCATACGGTCAAGCTCCTGTTTTCTGCTTTCGCTCAAACGGTTAAAATCAAAATTAGCTTTCATAATTTAATCTCCTTTCACCGGGCATCCCGGTCTTTGCGCTGACGCGCCAAATGTTTGTTGTAAAAATCCATGGCCTTGACAAGCGTCTCGGTCATCTGCTTCACGGAGGTGTCCGGACGGAAAAAGCTGCGGAGCTTGTCTACCGGCACCTTCACATATTCCACCTGATTGCCCTTAACCTCGGACAGAAGCTGCAGCACTGCGTCATCCGTGAGAGTCTGCGCCTCGCTCATGCGCCGCAGCCGCCGGGCCTGAGACAAGGACGGCGTTACCTCATCGCTGTCCATCACGGAGAAGAGCATTTCCTGCTCAGACGGCTGCAAATAGGACAGCTCCACCGCCGGAGTCAGGGCGATCTTGCCCTCGTCCACCAGCTTCAGGATGTCGGGGATTAGGTGGGTGAGTCGGATGTATCGGAACACTTGATCTCGGCTTTCACCGGCACATTTGCCGATTTCCGTCGCTGTGTCGAAATTCGTCGCAACTTGCGACGAATTCTTTTCAAGGCGACCCGCCTTCCGTTTCATCGCATCCATTTTCATCTTGTACGCAAAGGCCTTCTCCGACGGCAAAATATGCTCCCTTTGCAGGTTGCTGTCCACCATGGTGATAACAGCCTCCTCGTCTGTCAGGTCACGGATAATCACCGGCATGGTGTCCATCCCCAGTGCCTTGCACGCTGCCAGCCGCCGGTGGCCTGAGATCAACTCATAGCCGCCGTCAGGCAGCGGCCTTGCCAGCGCCGGAGAAAGCACGCCGGCATCGGCAATGCTCCGCATGAGCTGCGCCATTTCCTCGTCCTCCTTCACCTTAAAGGGGTGATTTCGAAAGGGTGTGAGGGCAGCCAGCGGGATTGCCTCTACCCTTGGCTTTTTCGCATTGAGCCGTTCCTCCGTGCTCATAAAAAGCTCCTCATACCCGGTCAGCCCCAAATCAATCAATCGGTCGTTCTTCATCGAATCCTTCCTTTCATCGTATAATCGTCTTTTCCTCTTGGGGCGGCCGCTGATTTCGCAGCGCCTGCTTCTCCCGCGGGGAGAGGTAGGGGTCGTTTTCCACCCACGCATCCCATTCACACGCCAAGAGGTCTTTCAGCTTTGGGTTATCCTCAATCATGTTATAGGCGGTTTGCTTTTGCTTCCGAAGCCGGGAAAGCTCTGCGGTGCAGGCGGCGCAGGATTTTTTCAGCTCGACCCTCTCCGCAGGATCGGCGCAGCCTCGCTGCTTATTGCGGATTTTGCTGCGTGCAGCGGATATTGCATCCATCTCCTTGTCCATTCGTGCAAGAAACCTCTGCACATCCTCCGGCGTGTCCAAATGCTCCCGACACACCAGCGTTATTTCAGCGGTGAAGCGATCCAGCCTGCGGCAAGCCTCCCGGCACTCCGCCGACAGGGGCTGCCGATACTCCTTTTCGTACAGCGGCGCAACGCCCAGCACGATTGCCACGCAGCGGAAGAAGCTCAAATACCCGGTGACGCGGGGCAAATGCAGATAGAAATCCCGCTGCCGGTAATATTTTTCCGTCGGCGGATTTTTCCTGGCATATTCCCGTGTGTAGGGCCTCATGAATTCAAAATAGCGCCGGGTCACACGGATGTCCCGCTGGTTCTCCAGCAGCCTGTCCTGCAGCGCCTCCTTGTCATATTCGGCTCCCAGCCTGAAGGTACGCATACACTTTTTGGAGCTTAGAGAACGGAGGGTGGCGTACCTGCGGTAGGGATCGCACACGAACACATAGCCCTTCTTCCGCAGCACGGCGCTCAGCTCCGTCCAGCTGCTTGACATCGTCAGTGCCTCGTCCAGCGCCCGCCGCATAAGGTTGTAGCGGGTGGGCTCGCCGTTCTTTTCGGCAAAGTAGACCGACCGCGCCGTTTTATGCCGCTGGGGATTTTTCACCACCGATAGGCCATGCTCCTTGCAGATACGGTCGGACATATCCCGCAGCTTGTAGTAAACCTCGTATTTTGCCTCCAGCTTTTTGCCCGTCCACATATTCACCGGATTCACAACAAAGTGGTTGTGATAAGTGCCGGTGTTGAAGTGGGTGGCAACAAGCACCTGCCGGTCGTTCCCCCAAAGCCGCCGTGCCGTCTCCACGCCAATGCGATGGCATTCCTCCGCCGTGACCTCACCGGTCTTGAAGGACTGGTAGGCGTGGTAGGCCACATTGCCGCCGGCTTTGCCGAAGCGCCTCTGCACGGCAGCCATCTCCCTTGCGGCGGACTCCGCCCTGCAGCCAATTCCGGTGACGGCGTATTGCTGCTCCCCCTCATCCAGGGTTTTTCCTTTGTCGGCAGCATACAGCAGCACCTGCTCCAGGTCGCTCAGCTTGGTCTTGCTGGGGTTGGTGCAGTAGTCCACCACACGGCTGACGCTGTCATGGATTGCCCAGATCTTCGTCACCGCCATCGGCATCCTCCTTCCCGTGATAGGCGCGCAGAAGCAGGCTCTCGATCTCGGTCAAAGCCTCGTCAAAGTCCCTCATGGCAAGCTCGTAGCGGACGGTATCGTGGAGCGTTGTCAGCTTCTGATACGCCAGCATCAGCTCCCGGCGCGGAGCCTCTCTCACTGCTGCGCCGGTTCCCAAGCTTCGGAGATATTCCGACATATTCATGCCGCATTTCTTTGCCTTTCTGCGAATGGTATTCTTCTCGGTTTTATAGACTCGCACATTGATTTCCTCTGTTCGATTCCGCATAGATATCACATCCTTTCAGCGGGGTTACAGGGGCGCGCCCCTTTCGTATCGGCAGATACGGGGGATTTGGGTGCCGCAGGGCTACACAAATCCCATGCTCGTTATCCTTACGGATAAAAAGCGGTGTATAGCCCCGCACCCCTTAAAGCGGCAATTCCTCATCGTCCTCCGCCTCCTCCCATGACGCAGATGACGCTTGTGACGATGCTTGGGGAAGCCGGAAGGTTCCGTCATTCTGTTTCCACAGTGACACAAGTCTCTCGCTCCCGGAGGAACCGTCATAACCGTCAGCACCGTCATGCAGCTCCAAAAGCACCAACCGGGCAGCCGCCGTTTTACGATACTCGTAGGTGATTCCCAGAGGCAGCAGCACATCGCTGTAATGGCGGGTCAGATGCTTGCTGGCGAGGTTGGGCTTCAGCTCCGTATTACCTACGGCGGCAAGCAGCTGGGACACCGTGCCCCGAAACCGCCCGTGCGCCAAGAGAAAATCCGCCACCTGAAAAACAAAGTCCGGGATGCGTTCCTTTCGCAAATCCTTGGCGCTGAGCGCCTCGGTAATCTCCCATCGGACGCCCCGCATCTGCATTTTCAGCTTCTTCTCCTCCACATCCCGGCCCGTAATGCAGAGGGTGGCACAATCGCCGAAGCGGTCATCCTTGCGGAGAATCATCCCCGTATCCGCCACGCCCAAAATGCCTGTGGAACCGGTCATATCATTGAAAATATTGCTGCTGTCCCGCTCCTTTCGGGTGTGATGGACAACGAAGATGCAAATGCCGTGGTCATCGGCAAGCTTTTTCAGGCCGGACAGATCCTTGTAGTCCTGGGCATAGGCATTGACCTTTGCGGAAGTATTGTCCCGCACCATTTGGAGGGTATCGATGAATATCAGGCCCGTGGAGGGAAATTCCCGCAGAGTCTCCTCGATCTGCCCCTCCAGCTCCGCGCCCAGCTGTCCACAGGAAAAGCCGAAGCGGAGATTCTCCGGTGGAGAGTCCGTCAGCTCCTGCATACGCTGCTGAACGCGCCATTCCCGATCCTCCAAAGCCAGATATACCACATCGGTTTTTCTGGTGGGCAGCCCCCACACCGCCTCGCCGCGGCTGATTTGCAGGCACAGCCACAGCACCATCCAGCTCTTGCCGATCTTGGAGTCACCCGCTAAAATGGCGAGCCCGTCGGAGAGAACACCGTCGATGAGCATTTTGGGGTGGGCAAGGGGTTTGTAATACAGGGTATCGGCATCGATCAGTTGTAGCTTGTTCATGTGTTTCACCTTCTTTCTTTCGCTGGTAATTGTGTTTTTTGGTTGGTGCCGTACTTCCGATATCGTTTTTATATGCCTGCCCCGGGGCCTCCGCGGCGTCGCCGTGCTCGCTCTTTTGCGGTCGTCGCACAGTCATATCTGTCTCGGTAACGGCTATTCAGTTGTCGAGGTACACGGGGGAAGCTTAGAAGCTCCTCTCACTTTCCCTTTGCCGAATTTTTTTCGGATTTTCCCGCTGCTTTTCAAAATTTTTTCTTTTGAGCTGGTAAATTATAAAAAGCCGAGCTTGTGCAGAGCTTTTTCAAAGTTCCCCTCACTTGGTAGGCAGCGAGAAGGCCAAAAAATTAACCCCCTTGAAAAATTCTTTTGTTTTGGCTCCAAATCGGAGCCATTTTCCTATGCAGGACTGCTCATGGCTCCGAAATGGAGCCATTTTTCGTCTATGGCATCAAAATTGATACCATGTCCATTCCGGATTTCATCGGTGTGGCTGCAAAATTGATGCCATAAAAATAAGCGCCTGCCTCTTTTCAGAAGCAGACGCTCATTTCTCGTATTCAGTTTTTACCGTAGCAGCCGGATCAGCAGCTCATTGATATCCTCGGTGGGCTTGCCGCTTGCTACCAGCTTGTTCCGAAAGGACAACAGGGCCATTGTCAGCAGCCGTCGCTCGCCGGCGCAGAGTGCTAACACTCGATTTCTTCTATACTTGAACATCACCACACCTCAGCAATAAACCAGCTCAGAAAGGACAACTTCCTCCGCACGGCTGCAGATGCTGTTCATCCGTCCCACCCATTCCATTTGATTCTCGGTCTTCAGCCGCTCAGTGACACCTTCGGCTTTCTTCATCTGTTCGACCAGCTGATCAAACATTTCTTGTGCAGTGTCGCCGATTTCCTTGAGATGCTCGTCCAGTTTGCCGGTCAGCAGCATCCCCGTGTAGATGCCGTCTCTGTACTCGCGCAGATACCGCCTGCGCTTTTCTGCGAATCTGTTGTACATATTCTTCCTCCTTTTGCGTCCGCCGTGCGGGTTTCTATCATCATCCACATGATGGCGCAACCCGAAGGAAAAGCCCAATGTGCGAAAAACAGATTTGCAGATTTGACATCATAGAAACTCCCTCAGAAACGCAGGTTAATATTTGCCAAATTGAAGGGTTTGTATGTCCTTATGACGTTATACCTTGATTGAGTTTTCGAACGAAAACATTTGTTGAAATATGTGGACTTTTTGTGCGGGCTGTGATATAATTATCAAAATACAGATTTATATGTTGAAAAGCGGCACTCCCAATACTATTGGCACAAGCAATAAAGTAAATGAGGTTTGCTATATGACTGTGAGTTATAAAAAATTATGGAAGCTCTTAATAGACCGAGATCTAAAGAAGAAGGATCTTGAGGAAATGGCTGGCGTTAGTCATTATGTAATGAACAAGTTGACACATGGGGATAACGTCACCACTGATGTCCTATGCAAAGTGTGCAAGGCTCTTAATTGCACCGTTGACGACATTATGGAAATGATTGACGAGTAGCTGTCGCTTTGGGTTTTTCAGTATAGGTATCATCGAATGCTATCGGAAAGTTGGTGAGAAATAAATGCCGTTTGATGCGAGCGTCAGAGCTTATTTGCGGGCTTACCAAAACGAATACAGAGCTGCTCTTCATGGAGGGCAGCACACAGCCGAGCTTTCTTTTCGCGTCCCTATGCATGAAATGTTTAGGAGGATATGGTTGAAGCGGAAAAACGGATGTTTGCTGAGCTGGTCAGAGACAAGCGTTTGGGGCAAGATGCCTACTTGCCTAAGGATGGTTCCCTTGAATATAAGATTATGAAATCTGGGCGAGAAGATTTGAGAACACTTCAAAAAATCAAGCACAATTACAGTTGGGTAATCGGTGTTTCTAAGTCTTTTAATCCAGAAAGCTGTCTTGACCACACGGGTAAACCGAATTCCAATTACATCGCAGATCTGCCAGTATTCCAAAGGTTTATAATTAAACCTTTTTACGAGTGTCTAGTATAAACCGATTCAATAAGGATTTGCGCTTGAATAAAGAATGCGCTTGTTCAAAACTGAGCAAGTGCAGAAATCAATTCGTTTCCTATTTACTTTTCCATAGATTTACTTCTTGACCGAGCCACTCGCACCATGTGTCGACCCCTTCGCCGGTCTTTGCGGAAATGGGAAATATCTTTAGCTCCGGATTTCTCATATGCGCATAAGAAATAACCTTTTCCAAATCAAAATCAAAATATGGCAGAACGTCAATTTTGTTGATGATAAGCGCGTCGCAGACCTGAAAAATAAGCGGGTATTTCAGCGGCTTGTCATGCCCCTCAGGCACGGAAAGGATCATGGCGTTCTTTACCGCGCCCGTATCAAATTCTGCGGGGCACACAAGATTTCCCACATTTTCAAGGATAGCAATATCCATATTCTGGATTCCCATGCTTCTCAATCCCTGCCGGGTCATGTCGGCGTCAAGGTGACACATGCCGCCGGTGTGGAGCTGAATCGTCCTGATCCCCGTATCCGCAATAGCCGCAGCGTCCACGTCCGAGTCGATATCCGCCTCCATAACCGCCATACGGTACTTATTCTTCATGCGGGAAATCGTTTGCTTCAATGTTGTTGTCTTGCCGCTGCCTGGGGATGACATCAAATTCAGCAGGAAGGTCTTGTTCTCCTTCAGCTCCTGCCTGAGCCTGTTTGCGTCCTGATCATTGTCCGCAAATACGCTCTGCTTGATCTCTATCACTCGATAATTTTCCATAACAATCTTGTCCTCCTTTTTGCAAAGCTCCCCGAGCAGCCTGCCCGGGGAGCTTCGGCTAACAAGCCAGTATCTCTTTAATTAAGAACTCTTTCCCGGAGAGCACGGTATATTCGCTCTCCTGACAACAGGGGCACTGTGCGTCGCAGGTGAAGGGATTAAAGACGCTTCCGCAGTTCCGGCACTTTGCTGAGGCTTCTATGATTTCAATCTCCAGCGCAGAGCCTTCCAGCCGGGTCCCCGGTATGGAACGCCTGTACACAGCTTTCATCATCTGCGGGACAACGGAAAACGCTTCGCCCACCTGAAGAACCACCTTATCAATTTTCTTAAGGTTCTGTTCTTCGGCGATCCGGTCAACCTTCTCGACGACGTCTATAATCAGACCCAGCTCGTGCATGCTCAGGCTTCCAGAACGATGCGGTTGAGGACATGCCTCATGCGCGCCTCATTGTAGATCACCGGCACGGGATAGGTCCCGTTGCCCTCTGCCAGCGCCCACTTGATGATCTGCGGGAAGTCCTTCTGCTCGATGAAGTCAAAGCCCGTGGGAAGCCCCATCTCCCTGTTCATCTGACGGATCGCAGCAATAAAGGCGTTTGCCTTCTCTGCGTCGCTGCCGGTCGTCTTCACGCCGGTAATCTCCGCAAGATGCGCAAGCTGGGGATGGACTGCCGTGCCGTAGTCCTCCAGAACAATCGGCATGATGACCGCGTTCGCGAGCCCGTGCGCGGTGTTATAGATGCCGCCCATTGCGTGGGCAATTGCGTGAACATACCCGACGCCGGTGTGGTTGAAGGCAAGCCCTGCCTTATAGGAGGCGATGAGCATGGCCTCGCGGGCCTCCAGATCGTTCCCGTCCTCATAGGCGCGCTTGAGATTTCTGAATATCTTTACCACCGCTTCCTCCGCATTGCGGTTGCTGGCGTTGTTGTTATACGCCCATGTGACATAGCTCTCTACCGCATGGGTCAGCGCGTCGATGCCCGTCGTCGCGGTGACGAATTTCGGCATGGACACCGTCAGCTTCGGGTCGAGAACGGCATATTTGGGGACGAGGTTGGAATCCATGATCGCATACTTGTGGCGCTCGTCATGATCGGAGATCACAGCGCCCATCGTGACCTCGCTGCCCGTGCCCGAGGTGGTGGGGACGGCAACAATCGGAGCGACCTTTGTCATGACCTTCATCAGGCCCGCCATCTTCCCGATCGGCGTATTGGGCTTGGCAACGCGCGCCGCTGCCGCCTTGGCGGCGTCCATGGGGGAGCCGCCCCCGATTGCGAGGAAGCCGTCGCAGCCGTTTTCCAGATACTGCGTGCGGATCGCCTCCACCGTCTTCACCGAGGGATTTGCCTCCACCTGATCATAGATCGTGTAGCCAATGCCGTGGCGCTCAAGGTTTTCCGCGATAGGCGGGACAATGGTTCTGCCGACGGTTGGGCCGGTCACGATCATGACCTTGTTCACGTTCAGCTCTTTGAGTACCTCCGGGATCTTCTTTGCGCTGTCCGCTCCGCTTACCACCTTCGGGCCGGGGAACATGGCGTCCGTAAGCGGGAGCGCCTGCTCCATGATTTTGCTGTTCGCACGGCACTTGAATACCGTAAGCTTATCCTTTGCCTTTTCAAAGAAGCGCTCGTCCATTGCGTATGCGATACCGACCGCCGCGACAGCCGCCGCGCCGCAGAGAAGCGCCTTATATGTTTTCTTCATTTCAAATCCCTCTTTCCTTACTTAATGCGCATGACCGCATCATACGCGCTGTGTACCGCATCCGCGATCCTCCCGCTCTTGCACGCGTCTCCGACCGTTACCACATACGGGTACTGATTTTCAAGCGCCTTTGCCAGTGCGTTTACCGGGCGGACGCCCAGAGACAAGACGACCTCGTCAACCGTCACCGTGGTCAGCATACTGGTTCTGACGTCCTCGAGGATCACGCTGTCCTCTGTAATCTTCATCAGGCGCTTGCCCGGCATAAACTCCGTGTCGTATTTCTGAATCCGGCTCAGCTCGTCATCCTTCAGCTGGAACCAAGTACCCGGTGCGATCTCCTCCGCCATCTCAACGACGACCACATGGTTTCCGCTCTCGTTGAGGATCTCCGTTGTTTCAAGCCCCGTCATGCCGCTGCCGATCACTGCGACGATCTTGCCGCTGATCTTCTTCTCACCCATAATGATCTCCGGCGCAGTGCAGACATTGGGCAGGTCGATGCCCTTGATTGAGTGCGGTCTTACCGGGACGCCGCCCGTCGCGATGACGACGGCATAGGGCTTGAGTTTGGCGATGGCCTTTTCTGTGGCCTCCGTGCCGAGCTTTACCTCTACGCCGAGCTTCTCCACGTTTGCCATCAGGTCTTCGATCGACCAGTAGAGCTTACCTTTGAGCAGGCAGGTCGAGGCGGTCTTCACCTGTCCTCCGGCCTTCTCTTCTTTCTCAAAAACGGTCACGGCAAAGCCGCGCCTCGCCATGATCTCCGCCGCCATCAAACCGGCGGGGCCTGCGCCGACAACAACGACCCTGCGCCCCTCGCCGTCCTTCGGCATGTTGGCGAAAAGCCGCTCCTGTCCGACTGCTGGGTTGAGCGCACATTCGCCGTTCTTTCCGCTCAATGCCCCGTAGGTGAAGCTCTCGATGCAGTTGAGGCAGCCGATGCAGCGCTTGATCTCGTTGGTGCGTCCCTCCTCCGTCTTCTTCACCCAGTAGGGGTCGCAGATAAAGGTGCGGGCGGAGCCGATAAAGTCCTGCACTCCCTCCTCAAGCTGCCGCTCCGCCTGATCGGGAGAGCGCATGAAGTTGGCCGCGCACACAGGGATTTTGACGGTCTCCTTGATCGCCTTGGCCAGATAGGCCCGCCAGCCCGGCTCAAAGGACGTGGGCTCAAGCCAATAATTGTAAGTATCATAGCAGGCGGAGGATACGTTGATCGCGTCAACGCCCAGCTCTTCCAGCCGTTTTGCGATCCGCTTTCCTTCCTCCAGATCATAGCCCTTTCCGGGCTTACCGATCCGGTCATACATCTCGTCGGCAGACAGGCGCACCATCAGCGGATAGTCCTTTCCGCAGGCGGCCTTAATGCCGGTGATGATTTCGCTGATAAAGCGCAGGCGGTTATCAAAGCTCCCGCCGTACTCATCCTTGCGGTGATTGGTGTTTGGGGAAAGGAACTGCTGGATCAGATAGCCGTGGGCCGCGTGCAGCTCCACGAGGTCAACGCCTGCCTTTTTGCAGCGGACCGCTGCGTCGATGAAATCCTGAATCGTTCTCTTGACCTCGAACTTTGTCATCGCGCGCATCGGGCTTGGGACATGATAGCTGCGCTCACAAACGGACGGGGCGGCGACCGGCTGGCAGATTCCCTTCTCCTCCAGCGCCATCATCGTAGGCGTCGCCTTGTAGAGCATCTCCATAATTTCCGGCTTTTTCTCCACCAGCGGCAGGATCATCGGAAGGGAATTCACGCTGCTGGCATAGCCCTGACGGCCGGGGTGGTGCAGCTGGATGCCGAGTTTCGCGCCGTGCCTGTGGATTCTCCCCACGAATTCGCGCATCGGCTCGATATGGTAGTCATGGCTCATCGCAAGCTGGGTAAAGGAAGATGTCGCGTACATGTCGTTGACGCGGCAGATCCCCGGGATGATCAGTCCCACGCCACCCTTGGCCCGCTCCTCATAGTAGTCCATGAGCTTTTCCGTGGGCTTGCCGTTGGCCTGACCCATGCTGAACTCGGCGGCGGTCATGACCGTGCGGTTTTTGATTTCCAGATTGCCGATCTTCATCGGCGAGAGAAGCATTGAATAGTCCATTTTTTATTCCTCCCTGTTGTTATCTTCAAGGGTGACCGTGTCCAGCTCGGGTCTTCCGTACTTTCCGGCCAGCAGCAGCTCCCTATGCATTACTTCATCATAGCCATAATCCTTGCGCTCCTCCAGCTCCCGGGCGCAGCCCTTGCAGGTGGCGACGCACAGCTCGCATCCCATGCACTTTTCCTTGTCAAAAATGACCATGCCGTCCTTGATCTTATTTGCGCCGAAGGGGCAGCGCTTCACGCACATTCCGCACTCCTGCGCGCCCAGACATTTGCTTCTGTCGCGCTTGATCACCTCCGGGCCTTTTTCGCAGTTGATCCCCGGCCCGAGGATGCGCGTCCCCTTGACGACCGCGCACACCTCCCTGTCACAGTTGCACATGACAAACGCACCGGACTTTTTGCCGAACATGTAAAGGACATTGTGGACATAGCCCTTTTTGTGCATGTCGGCAAGGATCTCCTTTGCCTCCTCCTTTGTCACAGGATGATGACCGAGCGGCAGGTTCTCATAGATGTCCGCGCCGTAATAGAGTGTGAGATCCTTGATCTCCGGCTCTGTCACGCCCTCCGGATACTTCTTGAGCGCCACCTCGCAGATACAGGGACCTGCGGAAACGTGCGCACCTGCGCCGACTTCTACTGTATAGACAAAGTCTATGACGTTTTCGGCAGCCTTTTGGCTTAGGATAATGCCATGCGGGAGAAAGTAGTTGCCGGTCTTGGAGGTGTTCTCCATTTTAGCCATCAGCTTTTTATAAAACTCCCGCTTCTCCTCCGTCGTCGCTCCCTCATAGCCGCGCATCAAGATATCGCCGGTCTTCAGGATGGTCGGCTCACTCGCCCCGTAGGCATAGTGCATAATGTACTGGGCGAGGGAAACGGGTTTTGCTTTTTCTCCCTTCCCCTGAAAGGACACGGTCTTTCCTTTCTTGTAGTTCAGCAGTGCCACTTCTCTTTTTCCTCCTTGATTTGTTAATTAAATGTCTAAGCTGTTTTCATTTTAGATTATCGCCGAAAAATGTCAATATCGGCGAAAAGCATTCTAAAATTGTCACAAAAACCATGTATGTGTTTTGCATACGAAGAATTTCATTGTGCTTGAAACAGCTTTACAAATATGCTAAAATGTAAGCATAGATTTTTTGAAAAGAAGGGACAAAGATGACCGGCAAACACCAAACGGCAAGTTTGATTGCCGATACGGCAATGGAATTATTTCGTAAAAAGGGTTACGAGTCTGTCTCCGTTAACAGCATCTGTGAGCAGGCCGGTGTCTCCCGTGTGACCTTCTATTCGATTTTTTCCAATAAGGATCAGATCATCGGCTTTATTCTCAATGACTTTCAGAACCAGTTTAAAGAAGACTTCTCCTCCTTTATCGCCGCAGAAAATGACTTTGAGCGGGTCATGATTCTGTTCAATTATTACGTGGAGCTGTCTGAACGCGGCGGTTACCAGCTTATGCTGGAGTTGCTGAAAGCGGAGTTGGAGCGTTCCATCGGCATTATGGACGCCGTTTATGTCTTCAACGACTGGTTTGTCAAGCTCATCGGGAACTGTCAGAAATCCGGTATTATCCGAAACAAGGGAAACGCAGCTGAGCTTGTTTCATTGGGGATTCAGGTCGCGATCTCCGCTCAATATGAATGGTGCCGGAGAAAAGGGGCTTTTTCCTATCGGGAGAAAACCAGAAAGGATATGGAGATTTTATACGACGTCGCCCCGGCTTACCGTAAAAGCTGGTAAAGCAATATGCAGCACAATGCCCGGCTCTGTTTTGGAGCCGGGCATTGCCATGTTGATTATCGTATCTTTTTAAAGGGTGTGCAAGAACAGCGCCTTACTATGCTTCAGTTCAGGCTGTAGCCGAACTTGCTGCCGTGGAGGACTGCCTTGTTGATCTTGCCGGTGGCGATGGCATCGCCCGCCTTCCAGACGCTGGGATGGCCGGAAGCAAGCAGCTCCTGCCACAGTGCGTCGTTGGGCTTCACACCCACGGACAGAACGATCACGTCTGCGGAAAGCTCCTTCACCTCGCCGTCCTTGGTGCTCTCAATGAACAGCTTGCCGTCGGCAAATTTCACAACCTTGTTATTATAAAATAGGGCAACACCCTGATCGTTGCAGTGGCGGACCTCCAGCAGCGCTTCGTTCTGATAGCGCATATCCAGCATATCCACCGGCCATTCGGGCAGCATATCCACCACGGAAACCTGATTAGTGCCCTGACGGTTGATATACAGCGCAGTCTCCAGCCCGGTAATGCCACCGCCGATGACAACGACCTTCTTGTTTGCAAACTGCATGTCGTTGGCAAGCACGTCGTGCGCCTGAACCGTCTGTACCTGATCCAGCCCCTCGAGTGGGATGGAAATGACGTTGCTGCCGGTTGCAACCAGAATGGAATAGGGTTTGAGAGCCAGAACCTCCTGCGCCGTGACCTCCTTCCCCAGCTTCATCGTGATATTCAGCTTCTTTGCCATGGACTTATAATAGTCGATAGCCCACTCAAATTTGCCCTTGAAGGGGGGCTTCTTTGCAACATGGAGGTTACCGCCGATCTCATCGCGTTTGTCGAACACCACCACGTCAAAGCCGCGCTGTTTGAGCGTGACCGCAGCTTCCATGCCCGCGGGGCCTGCGCCGATGACCGCCACCAGACGGCCGTCCCCGTCCTGAACGATGGGGCGCTTGGAGCCTTCGCGCAGGGCAAAGGGGTTCACGGAGCAGTTCGTCTGCTCATAGCTGAACGGATTGACATTGAAGCAATTCATGCAGGAGATGCAGTAGCGAAGCTCATCCTCGCGACCTTCGGCACACTTCTTTACCCATTCGCGCTCAGCCAGAATGCCGCGGCCCATGCCGACCATGTCGCACTTGCCGTCATTGATGATCTGATCCACGAAATCCGGGTGACGGATGCTGCCGGTAGCTACTACGGGAACGGAAACAGCATTCTTGACCATGGTAGCAGCAGGAACCTTCCAGCCTTCGGCACGATGCACATCGCCGGACATAATATCGTCCTGATGATATATTGTGCCGCCGGCGGACACTGCAATCATATCCGCACCGGCCTTTTCCAGATAGGGAGCGACCTCGGCGGCCTGTTCCGGCGTGATTCCGTCGTTGCCGTTGGGACCTTCACTCTTGGGGTAGTCAAAGCCCTGCATTTTCACGGAGATGATTTTATCCGGTCCGATGACCTTGCGGATGCGGGTCAAAATCTCCGTGGCAAAACGGGTGCGATCCTCTACCTTATTCCAGCCGTACTCATCAGTGCGGTGATTGAACAGAGGAGAAATGAACTGGCAGGCCAGATAGCCATGACAGGTTTGGAACTCGATGCCGTCCGCACCGGCGGCCATAGCACGCTTGGCAGCGGCCACAAACTTGTCCTGAATGGCGTGGATCTCGTCCTTCGTCAGCTCGTCCACAGTCTTCGGATCAATGCCGGAATAGTTGGTTGCGCCGGGATGCCAAAGCTGGAACAGGATCTTTGCGTCGTACTTATGGGCAGCAAGCACCAGCCTGCGAAGCCCGGGGATAAAGCGGTCATCATAAATGCCCGGCTGCAAGGGCAGCACAGAAGGCCACTCCGGGTCTACGATCATTGCGCCGGGAACAAGAAGCCCCACGCCGCCCGCGGCGACCGATTCCACATAGGCGATGTCTTTTGCGGATACGCTGTCGTCGAAATTAGAAATATTCTTTGCCATCGCAAGGAACATCACTCTGTTTTTCACGGTCTGATTACCGATTTTAATAGGCTCCAAAAATTTATGGCTCATGATGTGACCTCCTTATACAAACATGGCTTCACCGGAAGCGCGGACAGTCAGCTCACTGATATTCACGCCCCAAGGCTGGTCAATGGCGTAAATGATGTTGTCCGCCAGAATAGACGGAGAAAAGTCAAAGCAATGGATGCTCTCCGTGTCAAGACGATCGGGGATCGCCAACCCCATAAATGCGTCAATGATTTTCCCGTAAATGCCGGACAGACCTGCATTATAATCTACTTCTGTAGAGACCAGACCCGTATTTGCCACGGATGTGGGCTTGATGTTGGTAACTTTGATTTTCCCGCGGGATTCTACGCGCAGGCTGTCGCCCAGCATTCTGACGGCGGCCTTTGTCACATTATAGACCCCGCAACCGCTCACGGGATAGTTGCCGAGGATGGAGGAAATGTTCACGATATGTCCCTGCCCCTGCTCAATCATCTGGTCATAGACCGCCGCGATGCCGTACAGTGTACCATTGATCGCGGTAGCAATGCTTTGCTCCCATGCTTCCATGGCAATTGCGTGTTCGCTGTAATAGGCAAGCGGCATTGTGCCGGCATCATTGACCAGCACATCAATGCGTCCGTAGGTGTCCACGGCGAACTTCGCCATGGCATTGACCTGATCTTTCACACGAACATCGGTCTTGATGTAGGAAGCCTCGCCGCCGCTTTCACGGATCTCCTGCGTAAT
>OHLP01000609.1_pt1 | contig 17930 bp, 18 predicted proteins | sample 1569111 | NCBI WGS metagenome assembly OHLP01 (sample SAMEA3879504, study PRJEB24766) | human gut metagenome | biome: human-associated habitat; feature: feces | place: USA | collected 1985/1987 | reverse complement strand
TTCACCCCTCGTGAGCGCGGAGACAGATCAGCTCATCTATCCTGGTGAAAACGGAATACTCTACATCATTCATTTGAATACAAAATACAACGAGCAGACAGGCGAGCTGTCCGTCGATCCGGATAACATAGTCAAATGGAAGTATAACGGTGTGCGCAGCGGCAGCCGGTATTGGCTGGGCGTTGAGTCCTCGGCGGCTATAATCAATAACTATATTTTCCTTGCCGATAACGGCGGCAATCTCATGTGCCTTGATCTGAACACGCTGGAGCTCGTCTGGGTGCAGGATGTGCTTGACGACACAAACTGCTCGCCGGTCGTCGATGTCGAGGACGGGCATCCGTATATTTACATAAGCACCTCGTTCCACTACGGCTGGCGCTCGTACTCAACGGCGGCGATACCCATTTTCAAGATAGATGCCGAAACCGGCGAGATAGTCTGGCGCACGGATTACACCTGCTACACCGTGCAGGATCTCTCCGGCGGCGTTCAGGGAACTATCGCAGTAGGCAAAAATAAGCTCTCGGACATGATCTTTGTCCCCATTGCACGCACTCCGGGCGCAAGCTCCGGCACGCTCGCGGCGCTCAAAAAGGACACCGGCGAGGTCGTCTGGGAAAAGGAAACGTCCATGTACAGCTGGAGCAGCCCCGTGGACTTCTATGACGCCGACGGCAACGGGTATCTGCTCTACTGCAACTCGGGCTTTAACATGTTCCTGATCGACGGAAAAACAGGCGAGCAGCTTGACTATATGAACCTCGGCGGCAATATCGAGGCTTCACCGGCAATGTACGGCAACTATGCCGTTGTCGGAACGCGCGCAATGCGCACATATTGCATACAGGTGGGTTAATTTAAACATATAGAGGTAAAAGGAAAAAGGAAGGGAAAAAGACAATGAAATACGCGATTTTTTACTTCAGCCCCTGCGGCGGAACAAAATCCGTCGCGGACATCATCAGCAAGGAGCTGGGCGACGCTCCCATGCAGGAGCTGACCACTCCGAGCATGAACACGGCAATCGACCATGATACGCTCACATTCTTCTGCTTCCCGGTCTACGGCGGCAGAATACCCAAGCCCATGTATGACCGTATGAAGATCATAAGCGGTGATAAAACGCCCTGCGTTCCCGTTGCCGTTTTCGGCAACCGTGCCGTTGACGACGCGCTGCTCGAGATGAGCGAGCTTGCCGAAAAATGCGGCTTTGTGACCGTTGCCGGCTGTGAGATGGTAGCTCCGCATTCGATCGATCCGCAGTTCGGTGCAGGCCGCCCCGACGCAAGCGACAAGGCAAAGCTGCATGAGTTTCTCGAAAAGCTCAAGGCTGCCGAGAGCTTCAGCCCCGCCAAAATGCCCGGCGACCCCAACTACGCAAGCAAAAAGACGCCCTTCCTGCCGCTGTACCCCATGGCATCCAAGGAGTGCATCGGCTGCGGTATCTGCGAAAAATACTGCCCGGCAGGCGCGATAAAGGGCAAGCATATGCGCACCGTTCCCACAAAGTGCATAAGCTGTATGCGCTGCGTGAGCATGTGCTCGACCGAGTCGCGCAAGGTTCCGGCGCCGATGCGCCTTGCCGCACATCTTACGCTCAAGAAGCTGTGCTCCGAGCGCAAGGAGCCCAAGTTTTATCTATGATCACATTCAATTGCAAAATATCTGACAATTGCGTGTTGTGTTAATGCGGACTTGTGTGTTATACTGATAAAAAGACCTAAAATTTTTCATAGTAAGAGTATAAGGAATAAGGAAGGAGCTACATATGGCAAGAGAAAAAATCATTGCGCTCGGCAAGAAAATGACCGACCGCATACCCTACAAGCTCGGACTTGAGAAGCTCACAGAGTCCGATCCCGAGTATTACGGCCTTGAGTGCGTCGTGACCGACGATGAGGCCGACGTTGCACTGGCAATGGATCTCCGCAAGCCCACGACTCCCGAGAAGATCGCAAAGAAAATGGGCAAGCCCGTTTCCTACGTTCAGAAGATCATGGACGATCTGTCCGCCAAGGGCGTTCTGGAGTACAACTACGATACTCCAGACGGCAGCCGTCAGTATGTTCTGCCCATCTTCGTTCCCGGCGCTGCCGAGCTTATGAATATGAATCTCGAGCAGGTCGAGAAGTACCCCCAGATAGCAAAATTCTTCGAGCGTATGGCGTTTCTGCCGCTGACCAAGATCACTCCTATGGTACCTCCCGGAGGCAACGGCATAGGCATGCACGTTATCCCTGTCGAAAAGGCCATCCCGGCGACCAACGAGTCTGTGAGCATTGAGCATATCTCCCACTGGCTCAAGAAGTATGAGGGACAGCTCGGTGTAGGCTACTGCTCCTGCCGTAATGCAATGCGCCTTATGGGCGAGGGCTGCGGCGAGCTTCAGGAGGAGCTGTGTATAGCGGTCGGCACCTTTGCAAGATACTGCGTCGAGACAGGCAAGGGCCGCTATATCACCCACGAAGAGGCGCTGCGCATCCTCAAGCGCTCCGAGGAAAACGGCTATGTGCATCAGATAACCAACATCGACGGCGAGAACAAGATCTTCGCCATCTGCAACTGTGCGCTCGGCTCCTGCTTTGCTCTGCGCACCTCCCAGCTTTTCAATACCCCCAATATGTCCGCTTCCGCGTATCGCGCACACGTCGATAAGGAAAAGTGCGTTGCCTGCGGCAAGTGTGTTGAGGTCTGTCCTGCAGGCGCGGCAAAGCTCGGCCAGAAGCTCTGCACCAAAGACGGCCCTGTTGTATATCCCAAGCAGCCTCTGCCCGATGACAACCACTGGGGCGAGCATATGTGGGACATGGACTACAAGAACAACAACCAGAAAAACTGCCACGAGAGCGGCACTGCTCCCTGTAAGGCAGCTTGCCCGGCACATATCGCCGTTCAGGGTTATATCAAAATGGCAGGCGAGGGCAGATACCTTGACGCTCTCAAGCTTATAAAGCAGGATAACCCGTTCCCGGCAGTCTGCGGCAGCATCTGCAACAGAAGATGCGAGGACGCATGCACCCGCGGCACCGTCGATGAGCCTCTGCAGATCGACGAGATAAAGAAATTCATCGCAGAGCAGGATATGAAGGCCGAGCATAGCTATGTTCCTCCCATGGTCTCCTGCACTCACGAGAAGTTTGACCAGAAGATCGCCATCATCGGCGCAGGCCCTGCCGGCATGAGCTGCGCTTACTTCCTCGCTATTGAGGGCTACAGCCCCGTAGTGTTCGAGAAGGAAGCAGTTCCCGGCGGCATGCTCGTAAACGGCATCCCCTCCTTCCGTATCGGCAAGGACATCGTAAAGTCCGAGATCGACGTTCTGCGCGAGATGGGCGTTGAGTTCCGCTGCGGCGTTGAGGTCGGCAAGGATATCACCATCCAGCAGCTGCGTGAGGAAGGCTTCAAGGCATTCTACGTTGCGGTCGGCCTGCAGAAGGCAGCAAAGCTGAATATCCCCGGCGAAGAGCTCAAGGGCGTTCTGGGCGGACTTGACTTCCTGCGCTCTGTCAACAACGGCAAGACCAAGAAGCTCAGCGGTGACGTCGTCGTTATCGGCGGCGGCAACGCGGCTATCGACGTTGCCCGTGCAGCACGCCGTCTGACCAAGGGCAGCGTCAACATGTACTGCCTTGAGAAGGACGAAGAGATGCCCACCGTTCCCGATGAGAAGAACGCAGGCCTCGCCGACGGCGTTGTTATCAACAACTCCTGGGCGCCCAAGGCCATCCTCGGCGAGAGCGGCAAGGTCACCGGTATCGAGCTTATGCGCTGTGTTTCCGTGCGCGACGCAAGCGGCAAGTTTGCGCCTGTTTATGACGAGAACGAGACCATCACCGTTTCCTGCTCGAACGTTCTTGTTGCTATCGGCCAGCGCTCGGAATACGGTGCGGTTCTCGCCGGAACGGCAGCAGAGACTCCCGACGGCAGCCTCATCGACCACAACGGCGTCACCTTCCAGACCGAAGAAGCTGACATCTTCGTCGGCGGCGACTGCGCGACCGGTCCTAAGTACACCATCGACGCTATCGCATCCGGCCGTGAGGGCGCAGTTTCCATCCACCGCTATGTAAACGTCGGCCAGACTCTGACTATCCACCGCAACCTGCGCGAGTTCAAGGAGCTGGATAAGCAGAACATCACTCTGCCGGCAGAGAAATTCAAAAAGCCTGCACGCGCAGAGGTCGCAATCGATCAGGAGAAGGTCCTCACCATGCAGGACGACCGCGTGACCTTCACCGAGGAGCAGATAAAGAGCGAGGCATCTCGCTGCCTGAGCTGCGGCCGCAGCGTAGTCGATCCCAACAAGTGCATCGGCTGCGGTATCTGCACCACCAAGTGCGAGTTTGACGCTATCCACCTCAAGCGCAACCGTCCGCAGAACAGCAAGATGATCCCGGCCGAGGACAAGTTCAAGGCCATAGGACCGTATGCTGCAAAGCGCCAGGTCAAGATAATTAAGAAGAAACTTTCCGGAAAATAATCCTCCCGGAGCAGAAACCAGGGTGTGGGAGAGATTCCACACCCTTTTTTGAAAGGAAACGTTATGCACGAGCTGAGTATAGTTACTTATGTAATAGAGCAGGTCGAAAAGATCGCAAAGGAAAATGAGCTTACGGATATACAGTCCGTGACATTGGAATTCGGCGAGGTATCGGGCATCGTTCCGGAGTACCTCAGCGATTGCTGGCAGTGGTATGCAAAGAAAAAGCCGATTATAGAGCATGCAGAATTCAAATATGAGATAATCCCGGCAATAACCTGGTGCGACGACTGCAAGAGCACATATCCCACCGTCAAATACGGCAAGACCTGCCCACACTGCGGCAGCGGCAGAACGTGGCTTCAGCAGGGGCAGGAAATGAATATCAAGCAGATAGAAGCCTGCTGAGAAGGAGATACAATGGGACAGTATAAAGTTTACGAGATAAAGCAAAGCATATTCAAGGCAAACGACGACGCGGCAGACGTTCTCCGCGCGGAGATGAAAAAGGATCACTGCTTTCTGCTAAATCTCATGTCGTCGCCCGGCAGCGGCAAGACAACGACCCTGACGCGCACGATCGAAAAGCTCGGCGATAAAATGAACATCGGCATAATGGAAGCGGATATAGACTCCGACGTTGACGCCGAGCGCATCTCGCATACGGGCGTTAAAAAGGTGATCCAGCTGCACACCGGCGGCATGTGCCACCTCGACGCAGACATGACCCGTCAGGGACTTACGGAAATGGGAACGGACGATCTCGACCTCGTCGTTCTCGAAAACGTCGGCAACCTCGTTTGCCCGGCGGAGTTTGACACGGGCGCCGCGAAAAACGCCATGATCCTCTCCGTTCCGGAGGGACACGACAAGCCGCTGAAATATCCGCTTATATTCCAGGTCTGCGATGCGCTTATAATCAACAAGATCGACGTTCTGCCGTATTTTGATTTCGACATGGACAAGGTCGTTGAGTTTGCGAAAATGCGAAATCCCAATATTAAAATATTCCCGATAAGCGCAAAAACGGGCGAGGGCGTGGACGAGTGGTGCGCATGGCTGCGCGAGCAGGCCGACACGTGGAACGCACGCTGACGCTTTTTCAACAAAAACGGTAATAATTGTGCATCTTGTACATTGCAATTTCACATCTCAGTGTTAAAATAATGACAGTCGGCATTTGGCGACTGCTTGCTTTTATGCCGATAAAAGTATGCTAACTGATGAACGGAGAAAGACATGAAAGATTTAAAGCATCTGCTGTATTTTGAAAACCTCCTTCAGGAGGCTCAGAATGAGCTAATACTCCAGGCGCAGAGCGAGGGGAAGGTCTGCGTAGCTTACGTCTGCGAAAATACTCCCGAGCCGCTGCTGAACCTGCCGGGCGCGTTTTCGACCCGTCTGCGCGCGCCGCGCACCGGCTCAATGGAAATGGCCACATATTATATGACCAGCTTCCTTTGCGAATACAGCCGCGCGCTGCTCGAGCGCGCAATCGAGAGCGGCTTCAACTTTGCCGACTGCATCATCACACCCGACGGCTGCACGATGATGAACCGCGCGGTCGAGAATATGGAGCTGTTAAAGGCTCTGGGCAAGGATAAGGAAAAATTCTTCTTTGAGTACATGGAGATACCCATGAAGGCCGACGATAACGGTCTGAACCTGTATGTTCTCCAGTGCAAAAACCATATACTTACTCCGCTGCATGAGAAATACGGAATCGATATATCCGATGCAGCCATCCGCGAGTCCGTGAAAGAGCACAACCGCATTTGCGAGCTCATCCGCGCAATAGGCGAGTTCCGCAAGGGAGATAAGCCACGCATCACGGGCTATGAGTTCCAGGTCATAACCCTCGCGACCTATGTTGCGCCGAAATATCTGCTCATCGACAAGCTCGAGGAGACCCTTGAGGAGCTTAAGACCCGCGAGCCTGAGGATAAACCCTATCGCGCCCGTGTCGTTGTTGTCGGCTCGGAGGTCGATGATACCGATTTTATAAAGCTTGTTGAGGACTGCGGCGCATATGTCTGCGCCGACCGCTTCTGCTACGGCTCGTTCCCCGGCAGAAATCCCATCGAGCTTACAGATGATGAGGATGCCCTCACGCAGGTCTGCCGCCAGTATATGTACCGCGGCCAGTGCCCGAGATATATGAACACCGCAAAGATGACCGGCCGCCGCGAGTATGTAAACGAGCTTGCGAAGGAATACGGCGCCGACGGCATCATCTATGAGCAGATCAAGTTCTGCGATCCCTGGGCGTACGAGCGCATGATGGGCTCGCACATCCTGCATGACGATTACGGCTATCCCGTGCTGTCTATCGACCGTCCTTACAACATCGGCACCACCAACGGACAGCTGCGCACCCGTGTTCAGGCATTTGTCGAGAGTGTTGAGATCAAAAAAATCAACGGAGGTGTAAAGTAATGTCCAACAAGAGAATCGGCGCCAAAAATTTCGGCGATATTTACGTTGAGGGCAAGCGTTACAGAAGCCGCCGTGAGTGGCGCGGCGTAGTCGATACCCTTTATGATTACTCCAGATGGCTTTATAACTGGATTAACATGTTCAGGATCGTTCTCGTAAAGCCGCGCAATATAAAGGCAATGTTCCGCTATCGCTGGATGGCAAACTATCTGGCGGTCCCCATGATGGTCGATCGCCATACCCAGGGCCTGCGCGGCGAGCATCTGCGCATCTGCCATGCAGAGCAGGACGTTATCATCGAGGACGTTGCAAAGCTTCTCGATAAGCTCTTCCGCGGCGACCGCCGCATAGGAAACGACGAGGAGTTCTCCAAGAAAGTTGTGCTCGTTGATGAAAACGAGATGCAGTCCGTTATGATGGGCTTCCCGACAGTAGTTCCTCTCAGCCGTGAGATCGCATCCACCTATATCCCCGTGCTGCTCAACCAGCGCGCCGCAATACATTACATTGACGTTGCTCAGGAATACGGCCTTGCAGGCGACGTATGCCCCATGCCCGAGGCGGAAGCCGGCGTTTCTATCGATGACGACGCGCCCATCCTCGGCTGCTGCGCCGTTCAGTGCAACACCACCTGCGACGGCTCGCTGCTCAGCAACGGCGTTATCTCCAAGCGCATGGAGTTTGAGGACGGTATCCCCGTGTTCCAGCTCGCATCGCCGCTGCGTCATATGAACGAGGACGTTCAGGAATATGCCGCTCAGGAGATCCGCAACGCCATCGCTTTCATTGAAGAGCACACCGGCGAAAAGTGGGATTGGGACTACTACTTCGAGTGCGCAAAGCGCGTAAACTACGCCACTAAGTGCCGTTTGGAGTGGCTTGAGATGAGCAAGTCGCCCTATCCGCAGGTGTTCGGCTCAAACCTTGCGCTTTACACCGAGACTAACTATATGGCCATCAGCGGCCGCCTTCCCATATTTGAGAAAACCGACCGCAAGATCATGCGTCTTGCCGAGAAGGCGTACAAGAAAAAGAAAATGGCCGCAAACGAGTACCGCCACAGAGCCATCGTGTGGGGCGTTCAGTCGCATTACTATATGGATCTGCTCGTGTGGATGCTCAACTGCTGGGGCATCGTTCCGCTCACCGACATGCTGTCGATGGACAACACCACAATGATAGCCGAAGAGGACACGCCCGAAAACCGCGAGCAGGCAATGTATGATATAGCGATGCTCACCGAGAAAATGATCATGCGCAACCGTACCCACGGCGGCTACAAAGTTCTGCTTGACGACCTCTGGGAGATCGTTACGGAGTTCAATGCCGATATGGTCATCCTTTGGGAGCACATGAGCTGCAAGGCGCTCGACGGCATGCACGGCATGTTCGAGCAGCGCGCGCGTGAGCTCGGCATACATCTCGTTTGGGTATCCCACGACCTGTTTGATCCGCGCGTTGTTTCCCGTCAGGGCGTTCGCGACCAGATCAACACCTACATGCGCACCGTTATGGGCGAAGAGCCTGTTGATCCGACACTCGAAGTCCTCCCCGACGAGGAATCATGGTAATTGGAAAGGAGATAAAAATGGCCAAGTTTTATCCTGTTCTCAAAAAGCTGTCGCTCGCAGGCTTCTCATTTTTCGCCGTGACCTTCGCGGTTTATTACTTCAACCTCGATATGAAGCTCACCGCGGCTATGGAACCCGTTCTCGAATACTTCTACGATAAAGTAGACCGAGACCAGCACCTGTAATACAAAATCAAAATCGCCATGACAGAGGCTTCTGTCATGGCGATTTTTTATGTAAGCAGGCCGATATTCACGATGCGGCGCTCTGTGAGGTATCACGGAGGTTCAGCCAGTACTGCGCGCCGTCATCCCATGCGGCCTTGTCCTCTTTTGTCTGCTCACGAGGTGTATAACCCTTGCCGAGCAGCATTTTGCCTGTCCACTCCGAGAATTTGCAGGCACCGTAGAAATTGAGATGTCCGCCGTCATACAGGTCTCGGCTTATATCAAGGCCTATCTCGTCAAAGCTGTTGGCAAGAAGCATGAAGTCTGCTTCGGGGGCGATCCCGGTCAAATCTTTTTCCAGCTTATCATAGATCTCCGGAGAGCACTGACTGAAGGTCGGGTTAATAGTGACGATGAGATCTATGCCGTTGTCCCCGCATAGCTCGGCGATTTTCTTGAACGCTTCGAGGTGCTTTTCATAAGCTGCCGTATCCTTGGACGGCTCGCGATGATAGGGCGTGCTTCCCTTCGTGTCATAGACGTTATCGACATATGTATAGCCCTTGTTGACGTCCGCAGAGGCAGGCGTTATAAGCTTGGCTATGTCCTCACGCGTCAGCTCCTTCCAACGATCGTGGTAAAAGTAAAGATCGAAAAACAATCCGAGGCGTTTATCCGGCTCTGCGGCGTCCAATATGGCACGAGCGCGATCAATTCCGCGCGGCATATAGTCAAGATTTATCTGCGTATAATTCTGGTACATCTCAAAGAAAAATGATGAGCCTTCCATTACCACGACCTGAGGCGACTGCGTTTTCAGCGCCTGCTTGAGATACCAATATGTAATTGACGGCGTTTGCTCGGAGCCTGCCATGACGTAGCCGGTCAAGCCGGACGCAGCATACATTATCTCCGGGTTCCAGTCGCAGTAAGCATAGCTGCTGCCGAGAAAAAGCACGTCTATCGAGTCCTCCGGCTCGCACAGATAAGCATCCCATGTTGAGCCGTAGCTGTTATGCACAGGTCTCATTATGATCGAGGCGCAATGTATAAGCACGGCGGCAAGCACGACAAAGGCTATGGCAAGCATCCAATCTTTTTTGTTAGTCTTGTTCATCGGAGCCTCCCGTCAAAACTGACCGTAAATAAATGACTGCGCGTCATATCCCGTGCCGTAGCTTCCGAAAATAAGCGACGCGAAAAGCAGCGCCAGCAGCAGAAGGCAGCGCAGCGGCCACGGACTTCCTGCCGCACGTTCGGCCTGATCGCCGTGCCTGAAGTGAAGTATATCAACAATGAGCATGACAATGCAGCTGACAAAAGCAACGGCAAACTCCCATTTGTCCATGCCCATTGCCGACAAAGGGGCGGCCCAGAGCGTTGAGCCTGCGCAGGCGCGCAGAACGTCTATTGCACCTGAAACGGAGCCTGCTTCAAAGAACGTCCATGCGACAGTTGCCAGAACGAACACGCAGAGCATCTGCCACAGCACGGTGAGCTTTCCGTTATCATCAAGGCGCAGCGCGCTGCGGACCCTTGCGCGAAGCGGCGCAGTGATGCTCCCAATGACCTGATAAATGCCGTTTAAAAGTCCCCAAACAAGAAAAGAGGTCGCCGCTCCGTGCCACAGACCGCTGACCGCAAACACGATCAGCACATTTATGTACTTCCGCGTTTGACCGCGGCGGTTGCCGCCGAGTGGGATATACAGATAATCCCTGAACCACGTGGAGAGCGAGATGTGCCACCGGCGCCAAAATTCCGCGATGGACCGGGAAAAATACGGCGTGTTGAAGTTTTCCGTAAGCTTAAAGCCCATTGCGCGCGCAGAGCCTATGGCCATGTGCGAATATGCTGCAAAGTCGCAGTAGATCTGGATCGAAAAAGCACATGCTGCCGCAATGACCTGAAGCGAGCCGAAGCTCTGCGGAGAGGCAAACACGGTATCGACCATGACGGCGAGCCTGTCGGCGATAAGCAGCTTCAAAAAAGCGCCGTAGGCAAAGCGGAAAAGTCCGACCCGTGCTTCCTGCCACGAAAATTCGTGCAGCTGCTCAAACTGCGGCATGAGCCTGTCGGCTCTTGCAATGGGGCCTGACAGCAGCGAGGGGAAAAACGACAGGAACAGAGCGCTCTTTACAAAATCCTTTTCGGCAGGAACTTTTCCGCGGTATACGTCGATGAGATAGCCCATGGCCGCAAAGAAATAAAACGATATCCCGGCAGGGAGCAGGAGCTTAGGTACGGCGGCAGTCCAGTCAAGCCCGAAAACGGATAGGGTGCGGCTTATAACGTTTGCGGCAAAGCCGAGATATTTAAATAATGTAAGAAGTCCGATAAACAGCGCCAGCATGAAAACAAGCAGCGCCTTCTGCGGCTTCTTTTCAAGCCTGCGCGCGGCAAAATACACGGCTATCGACGAGCCGACGAGAAAAGGCAGATACTCGGGGCCTGCGCACGCATAGAAAAACCAGCTACCGATAAGCAGCCAAAGATTCCTGCACTTTTGCGGCAGAAGAAAATATATTAAAACCGTTACCGGGAAAAATGCAAAATAGGCCGGCGATAAAAAACTCAAAATATGCAACTCCAGTCAAACAGACATTCGCTTTATTTTACACGCTATGCGGTGAGCTGTCAATTTTCCGATGCGCGTATTTGCCGGCTAATAGGAATATCATTAAACTGCCAAAAACATTAACAAATTATTAATGAGTATAGCGAGTCTCGATATGGATATTAACATGCTCTGACACTAAAATAACAATCGTCAGGGCGCGACGGTTTTTGGCGCCGTCCGCCGAAATTCACCTGCTACAAGGAGGGAAACATTGTGGTAACATTCATAATCGGTCTCGTAATGCTTTTCGGAGGCGCAGCGCTTTACGGCAAGCTCTGTGAAAAGGTTTTCGGACCGGATGACCGTAAAACTCCGGCTTACACGAAAAATGACGGAGTTGACTACGTTCCCATGAAGGGCTGGAAAAACAGCCTTATCAACCTTCTGAACATTGCCGGTACCGGCCCCATTCTCGGACCTATACAGGGCATCCTGTTCGGACCCATCGCATTCATAACCATCCCCATCGGCAACGTCATCGGCGGCGCAATGCATGACTATTTCTCCGGCATGATCTGCCTGCGCGACGGCGGCACTCAGATGCCCGACATGGTCAAAAGGTACACCAATAAGGGCATATTCACGGTTTACAACATTTTCGTATGCCTGCTCCTGCTGCTTGTCGGCGCAGTGTTTATCTACACCCCCGGCGACATTGCCGCAACCCAGGTCTTTAACTTCTCCGGCGCTGCCAACGCAACCTCGACATGGGTCATCTACGGCGTTATCTTTGCTTACTACCTCATCGCGACCGTATTCCCCATCGACAAGATCATCGGCCGCATTTACCCGATCTTCGGCGGCATTCTGCTGTTCTCGGCAATCGGCGTTTTCATCGGTCTGTTTGTCAAGGGCTATCCCCTCGTTGAGGTGTGGAACAACGTTTGGGAATATAACGGCGTGTTCAACTACAGCGAGTATTTCGCAAACGGCCACTTCTTCCCGATATTCTTCGTAACCGTCGCCTGCGGCATACTCTCCGGCTTCCATTCCACCCAGACGGCTATCATCTCCCGCACCATGAAGAGCGAGCGTCAGGGCCGTAACACCTTCTATAACATGATGATCCTCGAGGGCTTCATCGCAATGGTCTGGGCGGCAGGCGCAATGGGCGTTTATAACCTCGGCCTCCAGGCGGCCGACGCATCCCTCGCGACCAAAACCGTCGGTATAGTCTGCAAGGATATCCTCGGCAGTGTCGGCGGCATCATCGCGCTGCTCGGCGTTATCGTCCTGCCCATCACCTCGGGCGACACCGCGCTGCGCGCACTGCGTATGTCGGTGGCCGACACACTGCACATCAAGCAGGATTCCAACGGTAAGCGCCTTGCTCTGTCGGCTGTCATTTTCGCGCTCGTCGCGGCGATCCTCGTATGGGCAAAGTCCAGCCCGGCCGGCTTCACCATTCTGTGGCGCTACTTCGCGTGGGCAAACCAGACTCTTGCACTGTTCGCGTTCGTCTGCATCTCCGTCTGGATGTTTGAAAACGGCAAGAGCAAATGGGTTTGGATGCCTCTCATCCCCGGCGCGTTCTACGCATTTGTCACCATTACCTATATCATGAATGCGTCTATCGGCTTCAACCTGCCCTGGACTGCGGCTTACATTATCGGCACTGTCTGCGCTGCTGCCTACCTCGTCGGCATCATCATGTATGGCAAAAAGCGCGCGGCAAAAGTGAAGCTCGCATAAATACATACCTGCAAAATACGTTTAAAGGCGGTCTTTTGACCGCCTTTTTCTATTCGCTTTCTTCCTGCGCAATGTACATCTCCTCGCACTCTTTCTGCGCCTCGATCATTATCCGCAGCGCCTCCTCGGAAGCGCGCATGAGCGTGTAGTACATCTCTTCAAAATCCGGCATGATATCACCTCCCAAGTATAGTTTAGAACAAAATGTTCAAAATATCAATAGACCAATTTGTTCAATCTATACTTGAATCGGTGATAATGATGCAAAAATATCAGCGTATTCGGGATTTGAGAGAAGATGCAGACCTCACGCAGAAGCAGGTGGGGGAGGCAATAAATGTTCCGCAGCGGACATACGCATATTACGAGAGCGGACAGCGAATGGTGCCGCCGCGGGTTTTGTGCGCCTTGGCCGATTTTTATAATGTAAGCGTGGATTATATTCTCGGTAGGGTGGATGAGCCGTGATGTACAAACGACTGCGCGATATGCGCGAGGACAAAGATCTCAAGCAGCGTGAGCTGGCCGAAATGCTCAACGTGAGCCAAACTACATATTCACGCTATGAAAGCGGCGAGCTTGACATACCCAGCGCCGCACTTATAAAGCTTGCCGATTTCTATAACGTCAGCGTGGATTACATCCTCGGCAGAACGGATAAATAGACAGCAAAACCGGACGATCGGCCGATCGTCCGGTTTTGTGTATTTTATACTCAGCTTAAAAGCATGCGGTCGTTATCCAGCGCCTTGCCTGAGCCTGCCTTGAAACGGTCTAGGAAGTCCTGCACGGTCATGCCGTCGCGCTCTGCGCCCGAAACGTCCATGATAATATTGCCCTTATCCATCATCAGCGTGCGGTTTCCGAGATCGAGCGCCGACTGCATGTTGTGGGTGATCATCATGCAGGTGATGTTGTCCTTTGCAACGATGCTCTTTGTAAGCTCAAGCACTTTTTCCGCAGTTCCGGGATCGAGTGCAGCAGTGTGCTCATCGAGCAGAAGAAGCTTCGGCGGAACGACGGTCGCCATGAGTAGCGTGAGCGCCTGGCGCTGACCGCCGGAGAGAAGCCCGACCGGCTGCGTGAGTCTGTCCTCAAGTCCCATATCCAGAAGTGCAAGCTTTTCGCGGAACATTGCACGATCGGCCTTTGTTATGTGTGAGAACCAGCCGCCGCTTTTTGCCGCCATGGCGAGGTTTTCCTCGATGCTCATGCCCGGCGCGCTGCCGCGCATGGGATCCTGAAACAGACGCCCGATCATGCGTGCACGCTTGTGCTCGGGCATGAAGGTAATATCGCGCCCGTCAAGCTCGATGCTGCCGCTGTCGGTGTAAAAGCTGCCAGCGATGGCGTTAAAGAGCGTTGATTTTCCTGCGCCGTTTGCGCCGATTATGGTGATGAAGTCGCCGTCGTGAACGTCGAGGGTAAGTCCGCTCAGCGCGGTTTTTTCGTTGACCGTTCCGGGATTGAAGGTCTTGCTGATGTTGTTGAGCTTCAGCATGTCACACACCGCCTTTCTGCGTTTTTATCCCCATGCGCCGCTTTATCATCGGCATCTGCTTTTTGAGATAGGGGATGGAGATGGCAAGCACGACGATGATAGAGGATATGAGCTTGAGCATGAATGCCGGCATATCAAAGCGCAGCGCGATGGTGTAGACCAGTCTGAACAGAACAGAGCCGAGCACAACGCCGACTGCGCGCGTGAATATGCCGCCCTTACCCATGATAACGCCGCCGATGAGCAGCGAGGCCAGGGCGATGGTCACCATGCCGGTGCCGATGTTTATATCAACTGCCTTCTGCGACTGCGCCAGCAGGCAGCCGGACAGCGCCGTGAACGAGCCTGCGATGCACAGACCTATGATGGTCGTGAAAGCGGTGTTTATTGACGATGAGCGGACCATGTCGGGATTGTTGCCCGTTGCGCGGATGGCAAGGCCGAGGCGCGTTTTCAAAAACAGCGTCAGCAGAACAAGTATCACGATGACCGCGATCAGCGCGACGGCGAGCTTATACTGCTTTGCGAAAACCGTACCCTTGAGAAGATCCTTCATCAGCGAGAACACTGTATCGACCTTGTTCATGTTAAGCAGCGATGAGCCGCCCATGATCGCAATATTGATTGAATAGAGTCCGGTGTTTACGATGATGCCGGCAAGCAGGCTGTCAACGCCGAGCTTGGTCTGCAATATGGCGGTGACAAAGCCCGAGCATATGCCGGCGGCCATCGCGGCAGGTATCGCAAGATACGGATGCCCCGAGATGACTACGATCGCGCCGACCGCGGCGCCGAGGGTAAAGCAGCCGTCAGTGGACAGGTCGCACACGTTGAGCATGCTGTAGCTCAAATACAGTGCAAGCACCGTCAGCGAGCAGATAAGTCCCAGCTCAAGCGCCGTCTGCCCAAGGCTCAGTATCGTTGCAATATCCATAACGTTTCCTCTTTCTTATATGCTGTGTGCGATGTTGTTTCTATTTACTGCTGAACGTCGCTGAAGCTCTCGGCAGTGGTGATGGTGTTTATCTTGGTGCAGTAAGGCTCGAATGCCGCTGCAACGGTGTCGTAGTCGTAGCCGAGCTCGGTGCAGATTTCGGTGTTGATGGTTGCGGTGCCGTTATCGAAGGTCTTGACTGCCAGAGTTGCAGGGTCTGCGCCGTTAATGAGGATGTCTGCTACCATGTTTGCGGTCTCAACGCCGAGGTTTGCATAGTCGACGCCGTAGCCGAGGAATGCGCCGTTGAGTGCGAATGAGTCAGCGCCGGCGTAGTGGGGGATGCCGGCCTTTGCGAGGGTTTCGTAAATTGCAAGCTCTGCCTTCATGATGGTATTGTCGGTCGGGGTGAAGACGGCGTCAACACCGTCGGCTACCATTGCTTCTGCGGCGAGCATGACCTCGTCTGCGGTGGAGCCAGTGGTAATCGCTGGTGCCGGTGACGTTTGCGCCCGGCTTATCGAGACTTTCAACAAGCTCTGCACCCACGGGGTCGGAAACTGCGGAGAACACAACGGGGATCTCGTTATCCTCGGTCAGCGCCTGCATGCGCATCGCAACGGGAGTTGCAACGCCGATCATGAGGTCAACGTCGTCTGCGATGAAGTTGGAGATGATCTGTTCCATAACGGTCGCGTCCGCGTTGCAGTTATCGTAGCTTACCTCGAAGGTCACGCCCTTTTCCTCGCCGATGGCCTTGAGCTGAGACTGGATGTTCTCAACGATCTGGTTGAGGGAAGCGTCGTCAACATAGTTGCATATGCCGACCTTGTAGACCTTTGCGCTGTCGCCGTTATCGTCGCCATTGCTGCTGCATGCGCAGAGGGTGAATACCATTGCCAGTGCGCATACGAGCGCGAGTGCCTTCTTGATGATGCTGTTTTTCATTGTTTTTTCCTCCAAAAATGTTTTTGTAGCTTGGGTGCAGATGGAGGGGAGCTTGCTTTAAAAACAAAAAAAGCAGCCTCCTATCCCAACAATGGGACAAGAGCTGCGCTCCTGCGATACCACCCAAATTGACGAAAAATTCGTCCGCTCGCTTATGCGTACCATCATACGCACCCCGATTGATAACGGGAGGGATCCCGTCGGCATCTACTCAAGCAAGCGCTTTTTCAAGCCGCCCTCCGAAGTCCATTCATTCCGCACCGACGACCGTGATCTCACCACCCACGATTCTCTTAACAACGGCTTCCCGGAACTACTACTCTTCGTCACAGGTTTGATGCTTGCATTATAGCACCGTATTTCATCTTGTCAAGACCCAATTAAAAATTTTTTCGAAAAAGATTTTTTGTACATTACCTCTTGCAAAGGGACGCACAATCGGTTATAATGCATACAAACTTGATAGGGATTCAATTTTTTTTGCAAGCCAGTTAGCAACTGCTAACTCAAATGCAAAATTTTTTGAACCTTAGTTAGCATGCGCTAACCAAACGCGGAAATACGCCGATACCCCCCCACTCGAAAGCGTATGGACGCAGACAAGTATATCTCGCAGTTAGCACATGCTAACTGACAAAAAATCAGAAAAGGCAATAATGTGGGCCGTAGAAAACGGCATCACCAAGGGCACGACGGATACTACCTTCAGCCCCAACGCCGTATGCACCCGTGCGCAGATCGTTGTGTTCCTTTACAGAGCATCCGGTGACGATGCGTCGAACCTGAAGCTTCAGTTTACCGATGTTCCGGCAAACGCATGGTGTGCCGAGGCCGTCGCATGGGCGGTTTCCAAGGGCATAACCAACGGAACCACGGCGACGACGTTCAGCCCGAACGCGACCTGCACCCGTGCTCAGGCGGTAACCTTTATCTATCGCGCTCAGTAAAATCAGCAAAAACCCGTACATCCGGCACGATTTGTGCCGGATGTAGTTTTTTGCCGGATAATTTAAGCGGCTTTTGTTATATTTGCCGGTTGACTTTTGCCATTTAAAGCGCTATTATTGCAGCATGAAAACACGGTGGGTTCCACCGGGTGAACTTGAGAAAGGAGATACGGCAATGAGCATCTGCAAAGCACGCAATATGATAAGCACCGGCAGACGCGAAATGTCCGCGTCCTCCTATTTCAGCTTTACTAAGGTCTGCTATGCAGGCCGATATTTTGCTGCTCTCAATTCGACCGACCGGTGCGAATGTCCTTGTACGGTTTTCTGATGCAGGAAATCTCAGGGTGTTGCCGGCTCGGCGACACCCTGTTTTTTTAATTAAAAATTCAGCACGTTAAATCAAAAAGGAGAAAAAACGTTATGAAAAAGAAGATCACAGCTTTGGTAATGGCTGCTGCAATGTGTCTGAGCGTTGCGGCATGCGGCTCGGATAACGGCGGCAGCGATACCGCCAAGGATACCTACACCGTCGGCATATGCCAGCTGGTGCAGCACCAGGCACTCGATGCGGCGACCCAGGGCTTTAAGGATGCAGTGGAAGAAGGACTTGGAAAGGATAACGTAACCT
>OHLP01000601.1_pt1 | contig 18096 bp, 11 predicted proteins | sample 1569111 | NCBI WGS metagenome assembly OHLP01 (sample SAMEA3879504, study PRJEB24766) | human gut metagenome | biome: human-associated habitat; feature: feces | place: USA | collected 1985/1987 | reverse complement strand
TGACACGACTCAACCTGTCGGCTCGCGCCTACGACCGTATCTTGAAAGTGGCAAGAACCATTGCAGATCTCGACCACAGCGAACAAGTAACGTCCATCCATTTGGCAGAAGCCATCAGTTACAGAAATCTAGACAGGGAGAGCTGGGCAGGTTAAGTCTGCCACAGCCCTTTCATAATAGAATAGAATGGATAGTTTAGTTTTATTTCTTGGATTATTTCTTCTTCGATGAAAGTTTCACCTCAGTCTTCAGTTCATAAGCTCCCGTATACCAGCTTCCGCCTTTTTTTATTTGGGACTTTTCCATTTGATCCACCCCTAGAGTAACAGATTCAAATTCTCCCCCATTCTCCTCTCCATCCACATCATGGAAAAGCACTTCCTGACTGCCTATGCTGAAAGTATGCGCCTTGTCACTCTCGAACTCACCTTTTACATCCGTATACACAGTATCATAATCCGACACATAGTCCTTCTCACCCTTCACAAAAACAGCATCCAAGTCCTTTACCACCACCTGTATCCCTTTTATCGGCTTCCCGGTTTGGTCAAGTACTTTTCCTTTCACCTGATAATCCGCCGAGGGAGTCCCATATTCACATAACTCATTACCGGGACCATCACTGTCACAAGCAGTAAAGCCCAGCAATACCAATACGCCGGATAACAGCTTACGCACCGCGATTTTCTTTTTCGTGTTCATATTTTCTAGTTTTATAATGTTTGCAACCTCTTATAATGGCAAAACAGCAAATCTCCCTTCCCGTCACGCAGATGCATGCCGTTTCCTTTGCAATAACGGAAAAACTCACAGTCGGCACACTCCCCTTTGCGCATCCACTCGCGGTCACGATAAGGCTGATATTTGTTATTCCACACCTCCATAAAGTCATCCTTATAAATATTGCCTTGATGATAGTCGGCACGGATGCTGGGACAAGCAGAAATAGCACCGTCCACCAGAACAGACCCTACCGATACCCCTGCCTGACAATGGAAGAAATGATCGCGCACATCTCCCTCATAGTTTCCGAGGAAACCTTCACAGCCATAAGCCGTCTTTATCCTTCCCTCCTTGCGCGTACGTTTGATAAACTCCATCACTCCGCGAAAATCCCTGTTCGACAATTGCAGTTCCGGATCTTTTGCCGCACGGCCGACAGGAAACACAGTGAAAAGCCGCCAGCGTTTCACTCCCAAACTCAGCAAAAATTCCTTCATCTCCTCCAGACGCATATAGCTATGTTTGTTGACACAAGTCACCACATCAAACACAAATCCGTGTTCTTCCGCCATCATCTTTATTGCCTCCACCGCACGTTCAAAGCTCTGTGGATTTCCCCTCATCCAGTTATGATCTGCCGCAAATCCGTCAAGGCTGACCGTTGCCGTATGCAATCCCGATGCCAGTAAACGACGAAAACGTTCGCGCGTCATATAAAGTCCGTTGGTCACCATCCCCCATGGGAATCCTTTATCATATATAGCCTTTCCACACTCCTCCAAATCCTCTCGCATCAACGGTTCGCCGCCTGTAATAATGACAAATACCTTATGCGGATCTGTAGATGCCGCCACGCTGTCAAGCACTTTCAGAAAGTCTTCTTTCGGCATGTCAGGGTGTCCGGCTATCTTCTTGCAGTCACTTCCGCAATGCCGGCAATGCAAGTTACAGCGCAACGTACATTCCCAAAACAATTGCTTCAACGGATGTTCTTTCAGCAAATCATTATTCAGCTTCCGGGCTATTTCCAGGCCGATGCGATGTCTCAGAGTTAGTGGTTCATTCTTCATTTTTCTTATCTTTCGGCAAACAAAAACATTTTCGTTTTACTTATAAAATGTCAATTTAACTAAAATACTGCATCAAAAGAAAAATATTTTACCCTTTAAATGAAATATCCCTTATTTCCTTATATTTCCTTCCACTTTCCTCCCTGCTTCTACCCCCTTTGAACATTCAACTTCCATCTTTCAACTGCCGGGAGATAAATATCAATGCTTGAAAGACAGACATATTCAACAAATAATAGTAGCTTTGCCACTAATAAATACCAAATGAGAAAAACAATACTCATATTACTATCCATACTCACCTTTTACGGATGCCGATATAATGTACCTCCATCCGTAAAAGAAGCCTTATCCACAGCCGAAGCCTACATGGAAGAAAACCCGGACAGCGCTTTACATATACTTCAAAATATCAGTCACCCCGAAAACTTGCGTAGCCAAGCCCGGGCGGATTATGCTTTGCTTTACACACAAGCCTGTGATAAGACTCATCTTCTTCCTCCGACAGATTCGTTGGTACAAACAGCCGTGAACTATTACAAAAAAGAGAAGAACAGCATCAATGCCGCCAAAAGCTATTTTTACTTAGGGCGCTTAAAGCGGAACCTCAGACAAGATACACTTGCCATCAAAATGTTACTAACAGCGTTAAAGAAGATGCCGAAGAACAACAAGAGCAAACTACTGATGCAAATCTATTTTGACTTAGGAGCGATATACAAAAAGCAGAATCTATATAATAAAGCCATGGATATGTACCGGGAATGCTATGCAGTGACCAAGGCCTTAGATGATTCTTCGCTCCTATTCTTTCCATGTCGGGAATTGGCACAGACACATTTATTAAAACATAAGAGCGACAGCGCTCTTTCTTATTACCAACAGGCATTGACCATCAGCCAAAAGTTTCAAAACAATTATTGGGAGGCCAACATACTCAATGACATCAGCAAAGTCTATTTACACGAAGGAGACACGCTGAAAGCCAACAACACCATAGACTTTGCCATAAGGAAAGACAGTTCTGCCACTAATATCAGTTTGAAAGGACAATTATTATATTATGGCAATCAGATGGATTCTGCCAGATTCTATTTGAAAAAAAGCTGCCTATCCGGCAACCTATACAGCAAAACTACCGGCTACCTCTATTTATATAAAGTAGAAAAGAAGGCCGGCAATCATTCGGCAGCCTATGCATACAATGATTCTTTCAACATATATCGTGACTCCATCATCAAGATACAGCAACATCAAAAGATTGAAGAGCTAAGCACACAATATGCTTTGGCCATACAGAGAAAGGAAATAGAGGCCGAAAACAGGAATATATATTATGTCATTACAATTTGCCTGATTGTGCTTTTGCTAGGTGCTTTTGCCGTTTGCCAATATTTAAAGAAGAGAAAAAAAGATAAAGAGCTCAAGCAAGAAAAGCTGAACTCGTTGGACCAAACACAGACCATCAGCACCTTTCTAAAAGAAAAAGTAGGCGAAGAAATCCAATTGCCCGAAACGGCAACAAAGTTCAAACAAGATATTCTCCGAAATGGCATCCGGGCATTCCGGGCATCCCAGTGGGGAAAGAATTTGGAAACAGTTGAAAAAACAATTGTACCCGGCAACTATATAAAACTGTCAGAACAGGAATCACTTTACAAGGAACTGAAATTACACTTCAATGACTTCATTGCCTGCCTCAATCAGATATACCCGGACATGTCCAAAGAAGATATCTATTTCTGTATCCTGTCTGCGCTGAAATACAAGAGCCGGACCATTGTGTACTGTATGAAAACTCCTGCAGGAGCCTTACGAACCCGCAAAAGCAGATTAAAGAAAAATATGGCGGAAGAAACCTTCCGAATCATCTTCAACAAATAAAAAGTCCCCATTTCATCGAGAAAGCTATAATTACAGCATATCAACTTGTAACGCTTTTCTCTTTTTATGTAACGGTTTCAGAGCACCAACCTATTGATTTTATTCGTATGTTTGCTATCAGGAAAAACATATAAATCAATACAATATGGAAAAGAGCTTATTATTCATTCTCTTCTGCTGCATGGGGTTTGTCGCTAAGGCACAAACCATTGAAGAAATAAAAATCCTAGACGCAAATGAGATTGTTCCCGTATGCATCTTTGATGCTCCGACAGCCTATCAAAATGGGACCACTATCAATATCCGATTAGGAGAAACAGCAACCTCCACTGTGACCGTCATTAATAAAGAGACGGGTGAGCCGGCCTATTCCATGATATATGCCGGCACTGACAACATCCTATTTGATTTAAAGGGTAAAGCGAAAGGGACGTACACTCTATTGATAAATATAGAAGGTATGAAATACACAGGAGAATTCACACTGTAACGAGTGTGTAATAAAGATATTGTTTGCAAACAAAAAGCCAAGCGATAAGGGCTGAGCATATTGCAAAGAAATGAATTATTCTAATACTTAATGTATCATGAAAACACTTAAAGACCTAGAATATTTCCGCCTAGGAAAAGGACAGATGAATGCTGTGACCGGCGGATACAACTGTTACGCCATTTGGGAAGAAGGTGATGAGCCGTTGATGATTGTTAAAGACGAGAAAGGTGATGCAAAAAAAGCACAAGAAGTGCTGCAGAAGTCATACGCAGGTACTTCAGCAATTATAGAGTGCTACTAATCCCCTCGTTACCTGACTTGGGCAAGAGGTGAGATTATTTCATAATTCCGACCTTTCGCTCTTATACCAAGAGTTTACCCCAAAAGTCAGGAAGCACAAAGCTTTTATGGAGATGCAGCTGTAATAACATACAGCCAATCTTCCATACCAACAATCAGGAGCATTGCTATTATAACCAATGCTCCCTGATTAAAACTTAATATAATAATTACTGCCATGAGACACACTTTATTTCTGATACTTATCTGGATGCCATTACTTATCTGCGCCACAGACAAGAATGTAAATATAACCATCAAACTATCTACTGAACTGTCCCAAACAGAGCAATGGATATATGCGAGCGGATATATCGGAGCAAATGAATATGCCATTCTAGACTCTGTGAAAGTGAGCAAAGGAGATATAAAGAAAAAACTGTCTTTTGACATCAGCCAGGGGATGAGTATATATATCTTATGCGCAGAGAAAGGACCCGTCAATCTATTCTTTGATATAGAGCCTAACACAAACTGTGAAATTGAAATTGATGAAAACATGGACGGAAGATATCCACACCCCATGAAAGGGAATGATATGTTCAATGAATTCCTAACATTCTATAATAAAATCCTATATACAGGAAAAAAGAGCAGAGACCAATCCCTGCCCGAAGACAGCATACGATATTATAAAGCCAAACTAACAGAGGCCTATATAAAAGAGATTCACAAGACTCAATATCCTACATTGGCATGGGTATATATTTTATGGCTGCCGGGATATGCCGAAGAACGAAGTGAAGAGGAGCCTTTCAGGTCAGTGATTCAATATGCACAACAAAAGTTTCCTAATAATGGCCTTATAAAACGCCTCTCCATAACAAGTCCAGAACCGGCAACCGCAAAAAGCAAAGCCGCATCTGAACGAATCAGAGCTCTGATAAAGAAAAGATATTATGTAGAGCCGAAAGACACAACCATGGGAGCAAAGCTGCAACTCGCATTCCCGCATATCTCAAAAAAGAAAATAAACACAGACTCCATTGCAGAAGAATATGTGCTGGTAGACTTTTGGGCAAGCTGGTGTGTGCCGTGCCGCAAGGAAACACCTTTCCTGAAAATGGCAAAAGAAAGATATAAGGACAAACTGGCTGTATATGCAGTGACAATAGATGCCGATACGCTCAAATGGGAAAAAGCCATAGAGGAGGACAGCACCCGATACTTCATCCATGTGAGAGGGGTGAATGACAGGAATGTGCCCGACAAGCAGGTCAGGGCTTTAAAGATTAAATCCATCCCACGGAACTTCTTGTTGGACAAAGAGAGACGCATCATTGCAAAAGATTTAAGAGGAGAGGAACTGCTGAATGCTTTGGAACAACTGATAAAATAACATGGCGGATATAGACTACACAATGAGCATACTGCATCGATATTTGAAAGAATTGTCGATAAAAGTAAGCTATGGACGCATCAGGAAGCTGCTTGCTACCCCGATGGGATGCTCCGTCAGGGGAATAAGTGATGCACTTGACAGCCTGCATATCACACACGAAGTATATCAACTGCCGGCCACTTATTTAAGCAAGATAGAAGCGCCTTTCCTTGCATTGATGCACAACGGAAGATATTGCCTTGTAAAAAGCATACAAGAAGAAAAAACAATCTTACTTTCCGACAAGGGGAAAGAAGAAAACCTCCCGACAAAACAGTTCATCGCTGCATGGAAAGGAGTCGTCCTGATAATAGACGAAACGCAGGCGTCTTATCACGAACCGTATTATCAATTAAAACAAATATTGTATCTTGCGAAGAAATATAGATGCCTGTCGACCATCGGATTAGCAGGTATTATCTATCTGCTGGCCAGCCCCCGGCAAACAGGAGACCTACTTTTCAACACACTGACATGGATAGGCCTTGCCGTGTCCATCCTCATCATTTACAAAGAATCCTACAACAAAGACTTCTTGCAGCGTTTCTGCAAAATAGGCAATATCGTGGACTGTAACGAGATATTGCACTCCAAAGCCGCCAGCATCAATGGAATCATCACATTGGGAGAAATGGCCTTATTATATTACTCAACATTGTTCCTTTCTACGGCATTCCATATCCCCCTCTATTACAGCATCTGGACTTGGGCCACCTGCATTTCCATTGCATTCACCTTGTGGTCCGTCGGTTATCAGGTGATAATAGCTCGCAAACTGTGCATGTTCTGCCTGTCCATCGATATCATAATATGGTTACAGGCTCTTGTCCTGTTCTCCACTGATATGGCTGCCTGGCATTTAAACATATCATCCATCTTTGCTTTTATATTAATAGGCACACTTTGCTGCACCGCATGGTATGCGCTGAAAGAACTGCTGGACTCGGTGCGGGAAGTAGCAAAGTTGAAAGACAAAAGAGTACTTTTGCTGTCATATCCCACCCTTTTCGATACACTGCTGCAAATGGGGCATGCAGTTCCCAACGCGGAAAAGGACATGACAATTCAAAGAGAAGCACAAGGCGGCAAGCTCATACAAATTATTATAAACCCACATTGCAAACATTGTGCAAACGAGCATCAAGAATGGATGAAACCGGAAAATGCATCCATAAGGATTCTTTTCTCAATTGCTCCGCAAGATACCGTAGGCAAAGACATCGCACTGGCAATCATAACCTGCTATCTTGAACACGGATTCCAAAAGGCCATGCACCTACTGAACGAATGGTTTGAAAAGCAAAACAGTAAGTTTATAGCATACTACAAACCTATAAGACAGGCCGAACAAATGTTGGAAGCACAACAAGCTTATTGCCAACAGATTCACTTGAAACACACGCCTTTTATCACAGTCAATGAGAGGGAGATGCCTCAAGTGTACGACATAGAAGATGTACAGTATGTGTAATAAAGATATTGTCGGCAAGCATACAATAAATACAATATTATGAAGCTTAAACTTTTCTCTCTCCTCGCTTTGTGTATGTCACTATTCACAAACTTGCATGCCCAACCACCGGATACCTACGGTCACGATATTCCTGTACAAAGGAACAACAACCGACTATAAAATTGCGCAGATTGATTCCTTTGCTTTTGTCCGTTGCAACTTCGCATTGGAAGGAGGAAGTAATCCCCCTGTTCCCAAATGATTCGCCGAGCATCCATATAGATAATGATTCGTAAATAACGTTTGGAGGGACCAATCAGGCCGGACTGCAATATATACATGATAATTTCTCCGGCATTCCACTGTTTGAGCAATATACCCTGCCGATAAATAGAAAGTTTCGGGAATATATAAGCCAAGAAAAGACATTGGAATCTGTTATTGCGGAAATCAACAATACCCTCATTGAGCCACACATCAAGAGTCTGGACAGTATTGCCATAAGATACCATATCGACAGCATATTCAACAAAACGGCGGCAATCAATCCCGAACTAATCAAATTCTCTTTAGCCGGCCCTTACATACACACATATATTCGCTATCATGGCGACAAAAAGAAAATGGAGACGCACGACAAAGCGATCTTCGGCCCATACATCGATAATTTTTGTGCCCCCGAAAGCCTGCAACCTTACCTGCTGGGGAGTGCAGCCATCTGTCAAATCGTATTCAACACCGGAGAAATGAATATCTATAAAGTAAAAGATTATTTAAACGAGAAAAATGCGTTGGAGAATACATTTTAAGTTCTTCGTCACTTTTGGCCGGTTTATGTTCTAATGCCCCAGACACACCTTCAAAAAGACGAGGACATCTTCTAAAAAGAGCAAGAGCTTTCTCAAAAAAATAACGACCTTTTAAAAAAAGAAAAGGAGCTTTTTTAAAAAGACAACGAACTTTTTTAAAAACATCTTGATCTTTTTGCCGCTAACGAAATTTTGTCAACCGTTATATTTCGTGGAAATACAAACCCTTTAAACATCCTTTTATGAGGTAAACACCAGAAACGCTCTACTTTATATTCATTCGGAACAGCCTGACACAATGACATATATACGTATAGGCTCATGCGTACGTACGTGTAGCCTGATGCGTACGTACCTGTGGCCCGATGCGTACGTACGTGTAGCCCGATGCGTACGTACACATTTTGAGGTTTTCAAAAATGCCGGCATGATTTTCATGTGGGGGCAAAAGGATCATCCCCTCATTAGGCCGGTCATACCTTCTTTTCCCTTCATCCTTACATTTTAACCAAAACATTCAGATAATCAATCTATTAAAAATGACAGGACATCCCCTCATCCTCGTTTCAGCTGTACTCTTCAACTCCCTTCAAAATCTACCTTCAGCATTTGTCTCACAGGAAGAAGTTTTACGAATGAAAGGAGGCTGAAAGGGTGGTGACAAGATGCCCATTCACTACCGGATCCCCCATCAACAGGGCGTTTCAACCGCTAATGAAAGGAGAAAAGAAAAAGCGGATTTCCGCTTGTAGCACGAAAAAAACAGTTGTTTTTTTGTGGATTCACTCATTATATGATAAGGCATTGTAGCCAGTTCGAATATTAGCTTGGTGTGACTGCCACATATCAACGGTAAAACCGGAAAGAATAAACAATAAAATCAAAACGATGAAAAGGAAAGTTACGGATATCCCGAAATCCCCGGACATCCCAACCAAAAATACAGAAAGAAATAGCCTCATATTCCATTTACTTCACTAAAAATCATTACCTTTGCACCTTACTATCAGAAATAACAAAAAGCACATACATAATATGGAAAAGAAATTCAAAAGAACCACCGTCACCTCGGCACTGCCTTATGCCAACGGTCCGGTGCACATTGGCCATTTGGCAGGTGTATATGTTCCTGCAGATATCTATGTACGCTATCTTCGCCTGAAAAAAGAAGACGTACTGTTCATCGGAGGTTCAGATGAACATGGGGTGCCCATCACCATCCGTGCCAAAAAAGAAGGAATTACCCCTCAGGATGTGGTCGACCGCTATCATACACTGATTAAAGACTCTTTTAAAGAATTCGGAATTTCTTTCGATGTTTACTCCCGTACTTCATCAAAGACACATCACGAACTGGCTTCCGAGTTTTTCAAAACGCTGTATGACAAAGGAGAATTTATCGAAAAGACATCTGAACAATATTATGATGAAGAGGCTCACCAGTTTCTGGCCGACCGATATATCACAGGTGAATGTCCCCATTGTCACGCAGAAGGTGCATACGGTGACCAATGCGAAAAGTGTGGTACTTCATTATCACCTACCGATTTGATTAATCCGAAAAGTGCCATCAGTGGCAGTAAGCCCGTGATGCGTGAAACCAAACATTGGTATTTGCCGTTGGACAAGCACGAAGGCTGGTTGCGCAAATGGATTCTGGAAGACCACAAAGAATGGCGTCCCAACGTGTACGGACAGTGCAAGAGCTGGCTGGACATGGGCTTGCAGCCGCGTGCCGTAAGCCGTGACCTGGATTGGGGTATCCCCGTTCCCGTGGAAGGAGCGGAAGGGAAAGTGCTTTATGTATGGTTTGACGCTCCTATCGGGTACATTTCAAATACCAAAGAATTACTGCCCGACAGTTGGGAAACATGGTGGAAAGACCCCGAAACACGTCTGATTCATTTCATCGGAAAAGACAATATCGTGTTCCATTGCATCGTATTTCCGGCTATGCTGAAAGCGGAAGGCAGTTACATTTTGCCCGATAATGTGCCAAGCAACGAATTCCTGAACTTGGAAGGAGATAAGATTTCCACATCCCGCAATTGGGCTGTATGGCTGCACGAATATTTACAGGACTTCCCCGGAAAGCAGGATGTGCTTCGCTATGTACTGACTGCCAATGCTCCCGAAACGAAGGACAATGACTTCACATGGAAAGACTTTCAGGCACGCAACAACAATGAGTTGGTAGCCGTGTACGGCAACTTTGTGAACCGTGCTTTGGTGCTGACTCAGAAATACTTTAACGGATGCGTTCCCGCCTGCGGAGAGTTGACAGAATATGACAAGGATACACTGAAGGAATTTGCAGATGTAAAAGCGGAAGTAGAAAAACTGCTGAATGTCTTCAAGTTCCGCGATGCTCAGAAAGAAGCAATGAATCTGGCACGTATCGGTAACAAATATCTGGCAGACACCGAACCGTGGAAACTTGCCAAGACCGATATGCCGCGCGTGGCCACTATCCTGAATATAGCATTGCAACTGGTAGCTAATCTGGCCATTGCATTCGAACCGTTCCTGCCGTTCAGCAGCGAAAAACTTCGTAAGATGTTGAATATGGATACCTTTGAATGGGAGCAGTTGGGACGTACCGACTTGTTGGCAGAAGGCCATCAACTGAATAAGGCTGAATTGCTGTTCGAGAAGATAGAAGACGACGTAATCGAAGCGCAGGTACAGAAGTTGCTGGACACGAAGAAAGCCAATGAGGAAGCCAACTATAAGGCCAAGCCCGTCCGCGAGAATATCGCATTCGAGGACTTCCAGAAGCTGGACATCCGTGTGGGTACGGTGTTGGAATGCACCAAAGTGCCCAAAGCGGACAAGCTGTTGTGCTTCAAGATTGCCGACGGGTTGGAAAACCGCACGATTGTGAGCGGTATCTCCAAATTCTACAAGCCCGAGGAACTGGTGGGCAAGCAGGTTTGCTTCATTGCCAATCTTGCTCCCCGTAAATTGAAAGGCATCGAAAGCCAAGGCATGATACTCTCGGCGCTGAACTATGACGAGTCGCTGAGTGTCATTACCGTAGACCGCGAGGTGAAGCCCGGTTCTGAGGTCTGCTGACCACGTCAGGGCCGTCAATGACGATGGACTGTATTTCATAAAAGGAGAGGATACCGTGGCCGGTTCCTCTCCTTTCTGTTTATAGTCCGCCGTCTACCATCCATATTCCCTGTGGGTTGTCGCGACGCAAAGCGATATGGCGGTTTTCAGTCTTTCCGTCCGGAGTCATCAGTTTGTAGAACACAATGACGCCTTTATAGTCTTTCTTTTCTTTGGCTTGGCTGACTGCTGAAACCTTGCAGCCTTTCATGTTTTCGGTGAGTGTAGGAAGTTGGGCCGTGTAATAGTAGAGTGCTTCGCCGGCCATTTGGGGCTTGCCGTCGGTGAGGGCCTTCAGGATTCTTTGTGCGGCTTCCTGTGCGGTTTCGTTCGTTAGTTTTCTCAGGTGTGCCGGGTCTTTGACGGACGGGGTATTGGCCGACAGCCAGGTCACTTGTGTGGTGTCGGGGCGTTGCACGAGCACGCTGGGGACGAGTGGCAAGTTGTAGACAATATGTTCGCTTTTCAACACCAATGTTTTTTGGCCGTCACGTTCCCACCAAATCTGTACCTGTTGCAGCAGACCGTCCCGTTTGGAGAAGACATTTTCCGTTGTGCACCGGTAGCTTTTTTCTTCTTTCTCAAGTAAGGACGCACTGATGGCGTTGCCATACACATCGGTGTGGGTCACGATGGTGATGGTGGAATCGGTCTCCGTCATTTCCGCGTGTGCTTGCGGGTTGCCGGATAGTGCCGCTTTTTGTTGCTCCAAGAGTGTTTCCGGACGAAGCAAGGAAGAAAATCCTTCTGCAAAGTTGCACGTCTCGTCACCACATACGGCAAGGCCGCCTGTGGTCCACATGTATTGTTTCCCGTCGTCGGAAACGATGGTGCGTCCTCCTTCTTTTTCCAACCGCCAGAATGTCTTTTGGTTTTGGCGCAAGGATTCCAGGCTGATTCTCATGAAGCCGGATTCCGGATTGATGTAGGCGAAATTTTCGTTAGGCGTAGTACGGGCGTAAACCGACATGGAGAAGCTGACCGCACTACGTGAACTCTTGATAGACTGGTCGAAAATGAGGGGGATGGAAGGAACAGCCTCTGCTTGGGTTGAGAAGAAGTTGCTGAGTCCCGTGCCTAATCCTGCCATGAAGATGGCCACGGCTGCCGCTATTTGTATCCATTTGTGTGACGGATGCTTCTTCGGTTTAGCCGTCGTCTGAAGAGGAGAGATGCTGACGGCCGGTTGGGTTTTCCCGAACGAGGGGGCGTATTTGGGTGTAAGTAAGTTTACCGTGTGCATGAAGTCTTCGTAATAAGCACGGCATGCGGCACATTCTTTCATGTGTTGTCTGCAAGCTTCTGTAATGGCCGGGTCGGTTTGCTTGTCGCATAAGTCGGCCATATATTTCTTAAAATCTTCACATTTCATGATGTTCTGTTTTTTTAGGGTTTTGTACTTTAGGATTTGATTCCTTTTCTGATTTTTTCGATTCCGTACTGGAATCGGGATTTGGCGGTCGTGACCGGAATGTCCAAAATGGCGGCAATGTCTGAGAAACTGTTGTTGCCGTGGATGCGGAGCCGGATGACTTCGGCTTGTTCTTCGGGGATTCCCGCCAGCAGGGTCGAGATAAGCCGGAACTCTCGTTCGAAGTTTTCCACTTGTTCTTCACAGATGTGCGACACTTGTTCTATCGGTACGAATTCTCGTACCTGCCGTCGGCGTAGCCGGTCGGTACAGAAATTGGAAAGGCTTCGATAGAGATAGCTGCGCAAGTCTGCCAAGGGCTGCCCTCCTGCATCTTGTCAGACTTTAGTATGCAGTTGCAGGAAAATGTCTTGTACGGCATCTTCGGCATCGTCCGCGTTCCCCAGCCGGTAACAGGCGTATCGTAGCAAGTGAGGTCTTTCGCTCTCCATCAATGCGGCTATCTCCCGATTCGGTTCCTCTTCCGGATGACTGTTTAGGGTTTGTTTCATATTTCATTCATGTTTTTTAGACTGCAATCTGTAATAATGACGCAGCAGGACGGTAAAAGACGTAAAAACTGCCTTCTTTTTTTGTATCTCGGGGATAAAAAAAGAAAAAAGGCAGTTTTTACGCGGAAAAATAAGGGTTCTGTTTAAGGCAGGTCTTCATTGTGCTCTCCAAGGTCTTGCCGGGGAAGATTGACTGCCAGCAGTATCCAGCCTAAAACACCGGCTACGATGGAACCGCAAAGGATACCCAGTTTCGCATCATTGAGGAGCGTGCCGCCCTCTATACCTATATTATAATAGGAGAGGTCGGCAATGAACATGGAAACGGTGAAACCGATGCCCGTCAGCATGCAGACGCTGAAAAAGTTTTTCCAGTTGCAGCCTTGGGGCAGTTGGACGAATCCCAACTTGACTGCCAGCCAGGAGAACGAAAATACGCCTACGAACTTCCCGACGGCCAATCCTAAAAAGACTGCCAGACCTACGCCGTTGAGCAGACTGTCCATACTGATGCCTTCCAAGTTCACTCCTGCATTGGCGAATGCGAAGACCGGAATCACGAAATAGTTGATGGGGTTCTGTAAAGCGTCTTCCAAATCCTGTAAGGGGCTGATCGTACGGTCCGAGGCATGTTCTATGTTTTTGAGCAACATGATTTGCTCATTGGACAGGATAGTAGTCCCCTTGTGGTTGGTGGTTGCCTGGTCTATGGGGAAACGGTTGATTTTGTTTCGCAGATGTTTGACAAAGTGAAGGGCGGAGACTCCGGGGCGTGCCGGAACGAAAAATGCTACGACCACTCCGGCTATGGTGGCGTGAATGCCGGAGTTCAGCAGGGAGTACCAGACAAATGTTCCGATGACGATGTAGAACATCTTGGATATGACGTGGCGTCGGTTGCCGATGGCTAAAATCACAAGTAGGATACCGGCATAAGCCAGGTATTGCAAATGTAGTTCGGATGAATAGAAAACGGCAATGACCAGAATGCCGCCCAAGTCGTCGGCCACGGCCAACGTCGCCAAGAATATCTTCAGGCCGATGGGAACCCGTTTGCCGAACATGGAGAGTACCCCCAATGAGAACGCGATGTCGGTAGCCATGGGGATGGCCGTCCCTCGTAGCATAAGGGCATCGTCAGGGCAGGTGAGAAAAAAAATCAGTACGGGGATGGCCATGCCGCCGCAGGCTCCGATGATGGGGAGCAAGGCTTTCTTCAGTGTAGACAGCTCTCCCACCAGGATTTCCCTTTTGATTTCCAGCCCTACGGAAAAGAAAAACAAAGCCATGAGGAAATCGTTGATAAAGTCCATCAGGCTGAGGCTTTCTTTACCGTGGCTGAACAGATTGAAGTTACCGATAGAGAAGCTGACCGGCTTCTCCCACAAGGAACGGTAGGCGTCTCCCCAACCGGAATTGGCCACTATCATGGCCACAATCGTGACGATAATCAGAATCAGACTGGAGTTCACGTATTTCCTGAACATGCTAAGAAAAGTGTAATTCCTCATGGCTTTTAGGGATTGGGGGTAAGTTCTGGTTTTAATTTTTGCTGTTCCATACGATGGGGGTCCCCGTGGTCGTAATGCCTTCGGCTTGGATGCTGAGTACCGTGGGTTTGCTGTTGTTATACAAATTGACGGTGGCCTTTCCTTCGGCATCGAATTTCACGTTCGGGACCCAATATAAGGTACGACGGTAGTCTTTCGTATCCGGCAGGGGCTTTTGGCTGTAGTCGGGACTGTAGAAGTCTTCGCATACGGCGTATCCGTCCAACACGTAACGTCGGTCACGGTATGTAGGCTGGTAGCCGTCGTTGGGAAATAGACGGTAGTCGATGATGACATCCGGTTGGTTGTCGCCTTTGTACCTGGAGCTGCCTTGTTCGCGGGGAGCGTAATCCGTGTAAATATAAAGCTTGTCCAAGTTTCGGAGGTGTCTGTAAGCTTCCATTTTGCCTTCTCCGGCCGTGATGACGGGAGGAATCTCAATTTGCGTGCCGTTGGCCATGCGTGGCGGAGCAACGTTTTTGCGGGTACTCTTCAGGTTTATCGGTTTACCGTCGTACCGGACTTGTAGGAAATAGTCCCTGTCCATGCCCATGTCTCCGATATAGGTTAGGGCGACTTGCTGCGGAAAGGTGACCCAGTTGTGCGTACCGGTGCTCATGCCATAGTCGGCCGTGAGGTTGAATGCCTCGTAAGCGTCGACTACCAAGGCCGGTTTGCTAAGGTCGAGCTTGCGCAGTCCTCCCCGTTTGGTGCGTACGGTTATCGTGGCAAGCTGGCGGTCTGTGAAAGATGTTTGGCCGCCTTGGCTGTCGAACCGTTCGTCTGCGTCATAGCGCGGTGCATCCTGGTAATAGCCGTACGGTTTGGGGAATAAGGGATTGAACCGGTTCAATTTGACAAAATAGTCCGGATAAGCCTCCTCGTTGGTGAAGTCCTTCTTCATTTTGTCTTTGATGTAATCCTGACCTTTATCTTTGTCCGCAGCCGGAAGGAACAGGATGTATTTGTCGTAAAGTAAAGGCGTCTTCATATAAAACATTCCATTCTCCGTCGTTTGCATGAGGTCCATGGTCTGGTTGCCTTGTATGAATGTGGGCCATACATTGACTTCTTCTTTCAGGTTGCTCATGATGGAGCCCGTGGTGAACGGATCACGTTGGTTGTCCTGAAGCATTTGGGTCAGCGGGTTATTGTCTGTGGTGTTGCCGGATTCAAGTCCATTGTTTTCTTGGTTCGGGTGGTCTGCGGCTTCCATGATGTCTTCTATGGTAGCGTCCCGTTCTACGGAAGTGTCCGGAGCGCGCATGGTTCCTGTTCCGGGTAACCAGTTTTCTTCTTTGACATACGTTCCGTAGGCCAACCGGAAGTCTTCTATCCTGTTCACGCAACCGGAAATGGTTTGCAGTTGTTCCGGCATGTGCTGGACGGTCATGGGTTCGATGCCCGACATGGTTTTCCACGAATAACGTCGCCATCCCTGTACCATCATGAGGAGATCAAGTGCCTGGCGGCGGATACTGTCGTCTGCTTCGAAGTAGTAACCCGGATTCTCGACGAAACCTTTCAGTTCGCTTCCCAACAGCATTTCCGTGAGGATGTTGCCGTTGTCGTATGTCAGTTCGTCCGTGGCATGGTCCCGTATAGCCAATGACACATTGGGCGTGCCGGTGGTCGGGTTCGTCAGTTGGAGTTGCAGGGAGATGGGCTCGAAAGGTTCGTATTGTGCTTTTACCCCGTCGACGGTTAATTGCGGTGTGTCATATTCGTGATGGTTGACGAATATCAGGCGGTCGGCGTACACACGTCCTTTCCCGTCGAACAGCGTAAACTGGTTTACTCCCGTAGGAAGCTGGTCGGACGGAATTTCGACGGTAGCTTTGCCGCCGTCGTCGAGCTTGATGTCATAATAGGCTTTCGATACGCCGTTGTGCATGATCTGCAGGCCGATAGCCGGTTTCGGGTTCGGAAGGCCGGAAGTTTGGATAGAGGCGTTGACGACCTCCCCTTTTTGTACGACAGCCATGGCGCAGCCCTCCTTTGTCGGTTCGGGCAATGCGTATGTATAATCATATCCTTCGTATCGGAATACGGCTTTATATTTCTCTCCGGCCGGTATGTCCGGTAAAGTGAATATGCCGCGTCCCCGGTTCGTGGTTTTGGTCCGGGCGATTTCCTTCCCGTTTTTATCCTGTATGGATAGCTCGATGTCGATGTGTTTTCCTTCCTCGGTGTTGGCTTCGAACGCTACTCTTCCGGTAGTGCCTTCCACGATGTCTCCTCCTTCGGGATAGAAGCGGAGGTCGAGTTTCGGCTTGCCTTTGTCGGATTTGAAGTATCTTCGCATCGGCCTGAGCGTCATGTCTTTGACGTAATCTCCGGGAGTTTGCGGTTGGTCGAATACCGGGAATACGCGTGAATAAATCTTATCATAATCCCGGAAAAAGTCTTTGGCCATTGATTTAAAGTAGAACATCAGTTCCGTCCATTTTGAATGCGGGTGTTCATACTGCCCGAAGTTCAGCATCCAACGGGTGTATGCCCTTAATTCATAATATCCGGCGTACAGGGAGTCGGTAAGCGCAAAAGCCCCGTGTCCCGTCCCGTCCGGCATTTCCAACTGTTGACGTTCTACCAGATAACCGTCGGGTGTGAGCAGTTCTACATATAATATTTTACTGAGGTCGGTCAGGGTCTGCCGGTCTGAGCGCGTGACGTAGGCTTTATACCATATCGTGTCGCCTACGAAATAGCAGGTGTTGTCGATGTGGAGAAAGACTTTTTCTTGGGGAATGGCCGTACCGAATTTTTCTACTTTCTGGCTTAAGGCCTCTGGGGTGGCAGAGGTTTGCGCTGCGTTTTCCCCTTGTCCCCATACGAAGAGAGAAGAGCAAAATGCAATACCGAGTGCAATGTTACGTTTCATGATATTTCGTTTAGGTTTGATAAGTACAAAGATAGTAATAAAATCTCCCATCAATAAATTTCTACCAAGAATTTCTTAGGTGATGTCCGCCGTTTATTGTTTTTATATCTATCTTTGCCCCAAGTAAAATTATTATGAAACTCAATTATACACATAAAGACTCTTATTATGACACTTATTAAATCTATTTCAGGCATACGCGGAACTATTGGCGGCCACGTGGGTGACACGCTGAATCCGTTGGACATTGTGAAGTTTACATCTGCATACGCCGCATGGATTCGCCGGACGACTACGGTGAAGAGCAATACCATCGTGGTGGGACGGGATGCACGCATTTCCGGCGAGATGGTCAAGAATGTGGTGTGTGGCACGCTGATGGGCATGGGGTTCGATGTGGTCAACATCGGACTGGCTTCCACGCCGACCACCGAACTTGCGGTGACGATGGAAGGAGCCTGCGGCGGCATCAT
>OHLP01000588.1_pt1 | contig 18329 bp, 9 predicted proteins | sample 1569111 | NCBI WGS metagenome assembly OHLP01 (sample SAMEA3879504, study PRJEB24766) | human gut metagenome | biome: human-associated habitat; feature: feces | place: USA | collected 1985/1987 | reverse complement strand
ACAGAACAACTCTTGACGTAGCATTTGTCAAGAGTTGTTCTGTAGTTTATGAAGATGAGGTGTTATTGTGAAGAAAAGCTCTAAGAGTTTATTAATGTGTATGCTGATAACCGGTATTTGTGCCGGCAATGCACAAGGTGCGTTTGCTGAAGAAAAAATCAGCGAATTTAACCTTGATCAGATGGTTGTTACTGCCAGCAGATTGGAAGAAAGCAATTTTGAAGCGAATGCTAACGTAAATGTCGTTACCCGTAAGGATATCGAAGAAAAGCATTATCAGACGGTAAGTGATGCCCTGCGTGCTGTTCCGGGCGTTGCCATCCAAAACTACAGTGCTACCGGTGCTAACTATTCTGCTGACTATTTATATGTTAATGGTACCAGCCATGTTCTTGTTTTGGTGGATGGACAGAGAGCGAACACCAATGGTTCTACATTTAGCGTATTCCAACCTTCCGAAGTAAGCAATATGGATAATATTGAACGAATTGAGGTGCTGAAAGGATCCGCTTCTACTCTTTACGGCAGTGATGCTGTTGGCGGCGTAATCAATATTATCACCCGTAAGCCTAAAGCAGGTGGTACAACTACCAAAGTTTCCGGCGCTTGGGGCAGCTATGGTAAGAAAACATATAATGTTTATAACGAAGGCATGACTAAAGGCGGCTTCTATTGGACTGTTAATGGTCAGACAGATAAAATGGGCGATTATAAGGATGGCCATGGCAATTCCACTCCCAATAAAATTGACAGCAAGAGCTATGGCGTAAAGCTAGGCCAAAAATTTGACGATAAAGCTGATATTAATGTTTCTTATTCTCGCTACAAACTGGATTACGGCAGACCGGAAACAGCTTCATCCATGATGGGACCGACTATTTTTACCGGCGGTATGACTGATGGTAAAAAAGACAATACAAAATATACTGTTGCTTTTGATTATAAATTTAATGATAAGCTTAGCAACAGACTGACCTATTTCTCCCGTACATCAGATTTGGACGATGATACGAACCATCCGGCTACTCTGTGGCTAATGCGTGAAAAAACCTGGGGGTTCTCAGATCAGCTGACCTACGCAAACGGTAATCATACCATTATCGGTGGTTATGATTACTATAAAGATGCTATGAACAAATATCAGGATCAGTATACGCCTAACATGACCGGTACTGTAGATAACAAGGCTTTCTTTATTCAGGACCAGATGCAGTTTGGCGCTTGGGGCTTCACTCCCGGTGTTCGCTTCTCCAAGCATTCCGAATATGGCAACAAGACCACAGGCAGCGGTGTGCTTTCCTATAAATTTAACGATTTGACCAACATGTATGTATCTTACAAGGAATTCTTCCGCGCTCCGTATATGTATGAGCTGTACAATCCGTTCTATGGCAGTGAAAAGCTGAATCCGGAAGAGGGTGAAACTAAGGAAATCGGTATTAATACTCGTATTGATGACAAGACAACATTCTCTGCACATTATTATCGTACAGAGTCTGATAATCTTATTGGTTTCAACAGTGCTAATTGGAAGTATTACAATGCAGGTGCAGAAACTATTAAAGGCTGGGATGTTCAACTGACTAAGGCTTTTGATGATCACTTCAGCGCTACTGCTGCATATACACATACATATATTCCGGCAGCCTCTGCAACTGTTAATCCTAACCGCAATGGCTACATTCCTAAAGGTCAATATGATTTGACATTTAACTATGACGATACTAAATTTAACGGCAGCCTGAATATTAAAGGTATCGTAGACCGTCCCGGCAGTAAATCTAATGAGGCGCAGGTTTTAGATACCTATAAGAGCATCTGGACTGCTAATATTGCTTTGAACTACAAGCCTGTTAAGGGTATGAATGTGTTCTTTAAGTTAAACAATCTCTTTGACCGCATGTATACTGATATGACTTATGATATGCGTAATCCTGGCGGAGTTGGCTGGTATTCACAACCGGGCCGTAACTTTGTTGCAGGCGTAGAATACACCTTTTAATAGCTTATAATCTTATTTCTCATACACCAGTGGTGGCATAGGCATACATAACGCTTATGCCACCACACCTATATACAGACGTTTTCGGAGCGGGGTGCCAAATTTTGAAAATAGCTTTTTTGCATTTTGCATATTGCTGCGGACCGCAAGCGGATAATGCAAAGAAAATTTTACAGGGAATGAAGCTAGCGGCACAGTATGGCGCAAGCTGGGTACTGACGCCGGAAATGGCGTTGCAGGGTTATTATATGATGCGCAGTGATAAGCAGTTTCAGCTTGCTTCGCTGCAGAATAATCTTTTGCAGGAGTTTATGGAGGCTTGCAGGCAATACAGGCAAAGGTTGTTTTTGGGATGTGGCTTTGTCGACGAAAAAACGCCGCGTAACAGCTGCGCAATTATTTCGCCGGACGGAACATATTATAATCGTCACGATAAAACGAAGGTTGTGCCATGGATAACGGAAAACTGGGCACATCCCGGAGAAAAATTTGAGGTTTGGAATTTAGAAGGTATTAATACCGGTGTTATGGTCTGTGCGGATGCATATTTTGCTGAGCACGGAGAAAAAATTGCCGAGCAGGGAGCAGAGCTTGCTGTAGTTATTGCTGCCTGGCCGCCGGGAGGACATGCAGGACCGCCGGAGGAGGCCTGGAAGCGTTTGAGCCGTTCAGCTAACGGTATTCCTGTGCTTATCTGTAATCAGACGGGTACGGAAGGCATGGATTGCAGCCGTGCTCAAAGTGCTGTTCTTTGCAATGGCGAAGTGCTTTTCACCTATGAAGGATGTGAAGCAGTGCTGATTATAGATTTTGATGAAGAAAAGAAACAGGTTTTGTCTACAGAATTTGTAATAATAAATTTGGCAGATATTTAAGGTGAATGACAGTGAAAAAGTTAGCAGTATTTTTTATTTGTGTAATTATAGCATGTTGTTCTGGCCTAGGATGCGGCAATGATAAGCCGGAAAACAACGGAACGAGAGTTGTCAAGGACGCCAAGGGCTATGAGGTAAAGGTACCTGCACATCCTATGCGGATAGTTTCCTTTTCTATCAGCTGTGATGAAATTTTGCTTGGTTTAGTGGAGCCGGAGCGTATAGCTTCTGTAAGCTATCTTTGCGACGATGCAGGAATTTCGCATGTCGTGGAAAAAAGCAAGTCTGTTAAAGAGCGCATTAAAGGAACGCCGAGCGTAGAGCGTATCATGGCCTTAAAGCCCGACCTTGTCATTTTAGGCGACTGGTGGACACCTGATAGCATTCAGACCATCCGCGATATGGGTATTAGCGTATATGTTTATAAAACACCATATACGGTGGCGGATATTAAAAAAACGATTCGTGAGATTGCTGATGTTGTGGATGCTAAGCAGCAGGGCGAAGCGGTAATTAAAGAATATGATGCAAAAATCGCTAAGGCACAATCTGTTATCAAGGCTGCAAACATTAACCAGCAGAAAAAAGTTGTTGTGATGTCAGGACATGGAGTGATTGGTACTAAGGGCTCGCTTTTTGCCGATATCTGCCGATATGCTCAGGTTGATAACTGTATGGAGCAATTACAGACAGGACAGAATACTACTGTTTCAAAGGAATTTATTGTCCAGTCCAATCCTGATGTCATTATCATGCCGGGATGGAACGGTGCACCTACGCATACCTTGGAAACAGAAAAGGAATTGCTCAATGACCAGTCTTTACAAAGCGTAAAAGCAATTCAAAATAAAAATCTGGTAACGCTGTCCGGTCAGGATATGTATTGCGTAAGTCAATATGTCGCTGACAGTATTTTGGCAATTGATAAGCTGGTATATCCTGAATATTTTAAGTAAGCTGAGAGGAGCAGGAAAGTGGCAAACATCATTTTTGTGACTAACATGGAACCCCATTATGTTGGTATGCGTGATGCCTTAAATAGCATAGATGACAAAGAAATCAGCAATGCCGTAGAAGTAATCCAAATCAACGACAGTGAGCAGTGGAACGGCTATTGGAAGCAAAAGCTGCAGGGAGCAAAATTTTTCTTTTGTACCTGGATGGGTACAGGTTTGAGCTGTGATTATCTGAAAAAAGCTTCTGCCTTTTTACAGCAAAAGAAGCTGTGTCATCTTTTTGATATCATTGACCCCGGTGATGATAAGATGGATTACGGCCTGCAGGAGGAGCAAAAGAGCCTGCTGAAGCAATATCTGGCCTGCGGTGGTCTGAAGAATTATCAGAATCTGTGCTTATATCTTGTTGCTGCCTTTACGCAGCAAATGATAGCTTATAAGCTGCCGGAACAACTGCCTTGGTGCGGAATTTATCATCCGGAATTTAAGCATGAGTTCGTCGAGCTTGATGCTTATCTGGCAAAGCATTATGACAGCAGCAAGCCTACTGTGGGTTTTATCTTTTCGCGTGAGGATTGGCTTTGGCAGCGTCTTGCTTATCAAAATGAAATTATCCGGTCTGTAGAAGCACAAAATTGTAATGTTATTGCTGTATTTAGCACTACCATGCCTAATGAACAGACTGGTGCAGTAAGCTTAGACACAGCATTTGAAAGGTTTTTTTATCAAGATGGTAAGCCCTGTATAGATGTTCTTATTAATCCCTTTGTATTTTCATTGACAGTTACAGGATTTTTAAAGCTGCAGGATTTGCAGCAGCTTGGTGTGCCTGTGCTGCAGGTAGTAAATACCTATATGCCTTATAAGTGGTGGCAGCAGAGCATGGTAGGCCTAACTCCGAATGAGGTTTCCTATGCTGTTTGTATGCCAGAATTTGACGGAGCTCTGCATTCCGTGCCAGTTTCCACCAATGAGGAACGTGAGGACGGTACACATTACCGCATGCCGCTTGCAGACCGCATTGATATGCTGGCAAGAAAGGCGCGCAAGCTGGCCTCGTTGCGTTATAAAAAGCCTTGTGATAAAAAAGTAGCTATAGTTTTTCATAATTATCCGCCGACCAATTCCAATATCGGCAGCGCTGCCAGTCTGGATTCGATTGAAAGCGTACGCCTGCTGTTGGAAGAAATGCAAAAGCAGGGATACAGGCTGGATAATATACCGACAGACAGTCAGGCCTTTGTAAAAGATATTACGGCACATGCTACTAATGACCGACGCTTCATTTCGGAGGCGTTATTGGAAACAGCTGACGGTAAGCTGGAAAAACTGGATTATGCGAGCTTTTATGAGCAGCTTCCTAAAAAAACACAGGAACAGCTTTTACGCGACTGGGGCGAAGCACCGGGAGAGGTTTTCCGCTACGGCGACGTGTTGATTGTCCCCGGTATGCTTAACGGGAATATATTCATTACTGTACAGCCTCCGCGTGGCTTTGGTGATGATCCGGGAAAAATTTATCATTCGCCGGATTGCGCACCGACACATCATTATCTTGGCTTTTACCATTGGCTGCGTGATATCTGGGGCGCAGATGCCATGATTCATGTGGGAACGCATGGTAATCTGGAGTGGCTGCCGGGAAAGGGTAATGCTATGAGTAATGCCTGCTATCCTGATATCTGCACAGGGGATATTCCTAACATCTATCCCTATTGGATTACCTGTACCGGTGAAGGAATTCAGGCCAAGCGCCGCAGTGCTGCCTGCCTGATAAGCTATTTGTCCGCTCCTATGAGCATTTCCGGTACATACGAAGAATTGGCAGATTTGGAAAACCTGTTGGAGGAATATTGTCATTTTAAAAATGATGATGCTGCCGCTGCGGGTAGGGACAGCATCAAAGAAATGATTCGCAGCAAAGCTGCGGAATGCAATCTTGATGAGGATGTTCCTGAAAGCGAAGCAGAGAATTTTGATGATTATATTGGCAAGCTGCATAACTTTATTACTGATTTAAAGAATATGCAGATCAGTACAGGCCTGCATGTTTTGGGCGTGCCTCCGGAAGGAGAAGAGCTGGTAGAATATCTGTTGGCGTTGACGAAGCTGGATAACGGTAAGGTGCCGTCATTGATGAAAAACCTTGCTGCAATGCATGGGCATGATTACTATGAGCTGATGGAGCATAGTGAGCAGATGCTGGCTGATGGCAGCATGACCTATGGTATGCTTTTGGACAAAATACGCGAGCAGGCAAGAGAAGCCATCTTGATTTTGCAAAAAAATTCCTTTGATGCTGCTAAAATTGAAGAAGTATTTATCTTATCCTGGGCGAAGTATTTACAGGGGGAAATGCGGGATAAGCTGCTGCAATCTCTGACGTATATCTGCGAGCATATTGCCCCCAGTCTGCTTATGACTACCTTGGAGCAACATAATACTTTAAACGCATTAAACGGCAAATATATTGACCCTTGTCCCAGCGGTGCGCCTACAAGCGGCGGCGCTGATTTGCTGCCTACGGGACGCAACTTTTATAGTATCGACCCACGATGCCTACCGACGAAGCCTGCCTGGGAAATCGGTAAGCAGATGGCAGAGGATGTTATCGGCAGATTTATCGAAGAAGAAGGACGTTATCCGGAAAGTGTCGGTATAATTTTGTGGGCTACGAGTAATTTGCGTAATCACGGACAATGCGTTGCCGAATTCTTATATCTGATGGGCTTACGTCCTGTGTGGCAGCCTGGAAGCCAACGCGTTGTTGACTTAGAGGTGATTCCTTTGGAGGAGCTGCAGCGTCCTCGTGTAGATGTAACAGGACGTATTAGCGGTTTGTTCAGAGATAGTATGCCGGGAAGCGTTATTTGGCTTGATGATGCTGCGCAGAGGATTGCAGGCTTAGATGAACCGACGGAATTGAACTTTGTGCGTAAGCATGTACTGGAGGAAGCAGGCGAGCTGGAAAAATCAGGCTTGGATAAGCAGGCGGCCTGGAGACAGGCTTCGTATCGCGTGTTCGGTGATCCTTCGGGAGCACATGGTGCCGGTACAGGTGCTGTTTTAGAAGCGAAAAATTGGGAAACGATTGATGATATTGCCGCAGTATATACCAGATGGGGTGCACATGCTTATGGTAAGGGCAGTGAAGGCACCTATATGCCGGAGGTCTTTAAAAAGCGTATGGCGCAGATAGATATCACGGTGCAAAATGTTGACCACAGGGAATCTTCTATGCTCAGCGGTGATGATTATAATAATTATCGCGGCGGTATGATTGCAGCAGTTCGAAGCTGCAAAGGAAGTATGCCGCGCAATTACGTCAGCGATAGCTCTGACCGGAGCAAGGTGCAGCTGCGCAGCCTTACGGAAGAGCTGAAGCGTTGGTTTCGTGGTGAAGCTATGAATCCTAAATATATTGAAGGCATGAAAAAGCATGGCTATAAGGGTGCCGGAGATTTGGCAACGTATGTTGCGGTAAGCTATCAGTGGGATGCAACCAGCGATATTATGGAAGACTGGATGTATGAAAAATATGCTGCCAAGTATGCTTTGGATAAGGATATGCAAAAATGGATGCAGGAGGTAAATCCGTGGGCGTTGCACCGTATTACAGAAGTTTTGCTGGAGGCGGAGCAGCGTGGTATGTGGCAGGCTAAGCCGGAAACAAAGCAGGCATTGCAAGAGTTGTTTCTGTCGATGGAGGGGGAATTAGAGGAACGAGGAGAATAAATTTTCCCTTGACTGTATGAACAGTATATAGTTTATACTTACATATGTTATTTGATGAAAATGAATTGCAGATAAACTGTGTTGCCTAAAGGATTATCTGCGAAAAGTATGAGTAAAGGATGTGCAAATTAATGAAGGTTGTTAAGGGATTGAGCAGTGCAGTGCTTTTGACACTGCTGTTGGGTAGTGCGTCAGCTGTTTATGCTGATGAAACACCGGAATATTTACTGGGAGAATTGGTTGTAACTGCGACTAGAACCCCTGTAGAGGAGTTCAAGGCTAATGCAAATATTAGCGTAGTTACCAGAGATACTATTGAAAAGAATCATTATTCTAATGTTCAGGATGCTTTAAGAGATATTCCTGGTGTTACTATTGCTGGCTATGGCAATACTGGTGAAGTATATAGTTCCAACAGTTTAATCTTAAATGGCAGTGATAAGGTTGTAGTTTTGATTGATGGTGTACGTGCAAATATCAATGGTAGTTCTAGCACCTATGGCAAAATGGCTACATCTGAATTGTCTAATATGGATTCTATTGAGCGCATTGAGGTTTTAAAAAGCTCTGCTTCTACTTTGTATGGCGCTGATGCAGCTGGCGGTGTTATTAACATTATTACAAGAAAAGCTACTGAAAATGGCGTATCTACCAAATTGGCAGCAGCAACCGGCAGTTATGGTAAGGAACGCTACAACTTGACTCATAGAGGCAATGTTGATGGCTTCTATTGGGATTTGGCATTACAAAAGAAGATTTCCGGAAACTTTAAAGATGGTTGGAACAGAGAAATTCCTGAGCATTTGAATTCCGAAAACAATATGCTCAAGATTGGTAAGAAATTTGATGATAATGCCGATATTAACGTAACCTATCAGACTTATAAGGCTGATTATCTACGTCCTACTGGTGGCTGGAATGTTGTTGCTTCAAATAAGGCGAATAATCAGTTCAATACAGGTAGTAAAGATAACAGCAAGCTGAATATCGTATATACTCAAAAAATGAGCGACAAGGTTACTAATCAGCTGGCATTATACAGAAATAAACATGTTTCTGATGAAATTACTTGGAAGAATCCTGGTAAAACTAATGCAACAACTCAACCTTATATTTATCACTATAGTTCTATGGGTTTCAGTGATCAAGTTACTGTGAAGGCTGATGATAAACATACTCTTGTTGGTGGTTTTGAATGGTATAAAGACAAGGTTGACAATTACATGACTAGTGCTTCCAGTAAATACAGCGATAAGAGCACAACCAATAAAGCAATCTATATTAATGACGAGTTTGCTTTAACTGATACATGGAGTTTGTCCTATGGTGTGCGTTATAATGACGATTCTAATTATGGCTCTAAATGGTTGCCAAGCATTGTTTTAGGTAATACTCCGAATGATAAGCTGAATTATTATTTGGGCTTTAAAAAATTCTTTGTAGCTCCTTATCCGTCTCAGTTGTATGGTCAATATGGTACACCTGATTTGAATCCGGAAACTGGTTCTGCATTTGAGGGTGGTGTAAATTATCGCTTTGATCCGACCTTTGTAAGCAGTGTCCATGTTTTCAGACGCGATATGAAGGATACCATTAACTATGATTCAGGCACTAAGAAATATTTGAACTCTGGTGAGGAAGTTGCTACTGGTTTTGATGTTCAGGTACGCAAGGCCTTTGACAGTCATCTGTCTACGAATGTTGGTTATACCTATACTTATATTAAACCGACTGCTCCTAATAAAAACCCGAACAGCGATGGCAGAGTTCCGCGTAGTGCGTGGAACATTGGCGTAAGCTATGATCTGGAAAAATTTAGTGCTAATCTGGCTGCTCGTGGTACCATTGCAAAGCAAGGTGGTTTTGCCAAAACCTATGGTGATAATACCTCTGCAGAAGCAAGCTCCTATCATACTTATTGGGTGTTTGATTTAGGCATGAACTATAAACCGTCTAAGGTTATTAATATTTACGCAAAATGCAATAACCTCTTTGACAGACTTTATACAGAGCAAAGAGCCTGCTTGCTGCCTGAAACCGGCACTTCTTGGTATTCTGCACCGGGTAGAAACTTTGAGGTAGGCGTAGAATACACCTTCTAATCAGCCCCTAACCTTATTCATATACACTTAACTCCTTTGAGAAAGGCAGAGCAGAGCAAAATCTGTTCTGCCTTTCTCATATGCCAAACTGCTATAACTTGCTTATACCGAAAGCTGATGTTCGTGCTATAATAACTATGCTGAGGAAAACATAAAGGATGATGAAAAATGTTAAAGCAAAAATATCAAAAGTTCATAACAGCACTGTTGCTTTGTCTGAGTATACTATTAATAGTTGCAGGCTGTAGCAGTGATAGTGCGCAAAAATCGAACAGTACTGCAGCCTATACTGTTACGGATTCGCAGGGGCATAAGCTGTATTTTAAAGAAAAACCCCAGCGCATTATATCTATGTCTATAAGCACTGATGAAATCCTCATTGACCTTGTACCAAGCAGTCGCATTGCTGCCTTCTCACGTCTGGTGGACGACCCGGGGATATCCAATATTGTAGAGCGGGCGCAGAGTGTGGGCAGCAGAGTAGATGGCCAAAGCTCGGAGGCAATTATGGCGTTGCACCCTGATTTAATATTGATACCGGATTTTGTTAAGCCGGAGGTTATTCAGTCGCTACGCGATATGAACCTGCAGGTTTATGTTTATAAAACTCCCAAAAGCTTTGAAGATGTGCGCCAGTGTATACGCTTTCTGGGCGAGGCCGTTGGCGAAAAGGAACGCGGCGAAATGATGGTTACCGCGATGAATGAGCATCTGAAGAAGGTGCAGGATAAAATAGGCAAAATTCCTAAGGAAAAACAGAAGCGCATTGTTTTTATGCGCAGTAACGGTGCCTACTACAGTCCGGAGGCTTCGTTTAACGATGTCTGCAGATATGCGCAGGTGCGCAATGCCTTGGAGGAGCTGCATTATGATAAGCCTGGTATCGTCAATCAGGAGGCCGTGGTTCAGCTCAATCCGGAGGTGTTTTTACTCGCAGGCTGGAATTATGATGGTCAGCATGATCCGAAGCAGATGGAGGAGGAGCTGCTGAACAATTCCAGTTACCAGACTACGGACGCAGTGAAAAACAGAAAGGTCTATACAGTGCCGGCTAAGCATGTATTGTGCGTGTCGCAGTATATTGTCAACGCTGTGGAAGATTTGGCGAATGCTGTATATAGTAAATGAATTTATCGATAACGTCGGTGAGCGGTGCAATGCTGCTTGCCGACTTTTTTTTGCAACAGTTGCCAAAATGGTTGCAAAGCATATTGACTAGTTGCCAAAAAGTTGCTAAACTATAGATAAGTAGCAACGGAAAGGAAGAAAAAGTATGCAAACTGAAGACTTACGCAAGCTTGTTGACAAGATACAACGCCTGCAATGCGAAATGCAAACAGTAGAACTTAAATCTGCTAATAAGGGCTGTCCTACACGTTTATACGATACATTGTCGAGTTTTGCTAATCAGGACGAGGGCGGCGTTATCGTGTTCGGCATAGATGAAGGCAAAGGATTTGAGGTTGTCGGCGTTTATGATGCGCAGGATTTGCAGAAAAAGGTAACGGAACAGTGTAATCAGATGTCACCTTGCGTGCGTGCTTTATTTACTGTTTTTGAAATAGATGACAAGGTTGTAGTTTCGGTAGAGATTCCGGGGATAGATGTTGCGGAAAGGCCTTGTTTTTATCGTGGTACAGGCAGATTAAAAGGCGCTTATATCCGTGTGGGTGATGCCGATGAGCCAATGAGTGAATATGAGATTTACAGCTATGATGCCTTTCGCAAACGCATTCGCGACGATATTCGCGAAGCAACGGGTGCACGCAGAAGCTTTTTTGATGAAGAAAAGCTAGCAGCGTTTTTGCAGGCAGTCAAAAAGGACCGCAAAAATCTTGCTAAGCATGTCAGTGACGAAGAAATCCTGGAGCTGATGGGTGTTACGGTAAACGGACAGCCGACGTTAGCGGGCGAGCTGTGTTTTTCTAAATACCCGCAGGGAGCGTTTCCGCAGCTATGCATTACGGCCGTTGCTTTGCCGGGGAATGAAATGGGCGAGCCCGGCTTGCAGGGCGAGCGCTTTATTGACAATGAGCGGATTACCGGAACGATAGATGAAATGGTGGACGAGGCAGTTGATTTTGTGAACCGCAACAGTCGTCACAGTACGATTATTGATGATAAGGGCAAGCGTGCAGACAGAGATGAGTATCCTTTAAAGGCAGTGCGTGAGGCGATTCTTAATGCTTTGGTGCACCGGGATTATAGTATTCACTCGGAAAACGTGCCTGTGCGTCTGGAAATATATCGTAATCGTCTGGAGATTATTTCCAGCGGTGGCTTGTATGGCAAGCTGACGATTGATTCATTAGGCAAAGTGCGTCCGGATACACGCAACAGTGCGCTGGCGAATATTTTGGAACTGCTGCATGTTACCGAAAACCGTTACAGCGGCATTCCGACTATTTATCACGAGCTGGAAAAGGCACAGCTGCCGCCGCCGGTTTTTGCTGTACGTCATGGCGAGTTTATAGTTACCTTTAAGAGTAAAATTGCCCAGGTGTATGATATGCCTGCTTCTGGCGTTGGCGCTGTACATGAGGAGCAGGTGCAATATAGTAGCAATCAGGCGGACAGCGTTGAAGAACGATTGTTAGCATTCTGCGCAGTGCCGCGCTCCAGACAAGAGATTATTGCTTTTCTGGGCTTTTCGCGCTATTATTCCATGTCGAAAATTGTGCAGCCGTTGATTGATGACGGCAAAATTGCTTTGACGCTGCCGGATAAGCCTAAAAGCTCCAAGCAGAGATATGTGAGAAAATAATAATGTAGTATGCAATGCCAGGCAGGACGGATTTATTCTGTCCTGCTTTTTAATATAAAAGCGGAATGGCTCTCAGAAAGAAAAATAATAAAATAAAAATACTTGACTATATGATTGCTATATCGTTTATGATAATTCATGTTTCAATAGATAGCGCAGGACTATGAAAGACTAGCTGTGTTTGTACGTGAACAAAAACTAAACCGATGATTATGAAAGGATTGAAAATCAACAATGAACAAAGTCAAGGTATTGAGTAACGCGGTATTGATGTCTGCACTTATGAGTACAAGTGTAGTATGGGGTACAACAGCGTTTGCTGCTGAAAACACTCCGGAATATTTTTTGGATACGATGGTTGTTACGGCAACAAGAACTCCGGTAGAAGCATTTAAAGCTAATGCAAATGTAAGTGTTATTACAAGTAAGGAAATTAAGGAAAGACATTATAGTGATTTATCTGAAGCCTTGCGCATGGTTCCTGGTGTTTATATCGGCAACTACGCTCCTGCAGGCTATGATAACAGCAATGCTTTGAAAATCAACGGTGCTGATGAAATTGTTGTATTGGTAGATGGCGTTAAGATTAACAATGTAAGCAATCGCGTTTCTGCCGTAATGCTCAAGAACATGGATAATGTTGAACGTATTGAGGTTCTGAAAGGTTCTGCTTCTACTCTTTACGGTTCCGATGCTAAGGGCGGTGTTATCAATATTATTACCAAAAAACCGGAAAAAATTTCTACTTATTTCCGTGTAGACGGCGGCAGTAATAGCGTAACCAACTATTATATGGGTCAGTCCGGCAAAGAAAAAGACTGGTCATGGGATGCTAACGTAAGCAGAAACCTCAGTGGAGATTTCAAAGATGGTGATGGTATAACCACTCCGTCTTCTTCCAAGTCTACAAGCACTAATTTCAAAATCACTAAAAAGCTGAGCGATAAGCATGAGCTGACAGCTACTTATGATTCCTATAAAGCAGATTATAAATATACTGCTTTGTGGGAGCCTGCTTTGAAGAATGGTAAAGTAGACAATCAAAACTATAAATTTATTTTGAACAGTGATTTTGATGGCAATACTACGAATGTTTTATCTTTCGTAAATCTGGATAATGATACTGATTTCAATGGCTATAAGACAAAAACCAATACCAAACGTATTACTGACCAGCTGTCTACACAGTTAGGCAATCATTTACTGACTGCAGGCTTTGAGTTCAGCCATGATAAGGTTATTACATTTAATGGCAAGAAGATGATGAACAGAGCCTTCTTCCTGCAGGATCAGTTTGATATTACCGACCAGCTGAAGCTGACTGCCGGTGTGCGTCATGATAATAACTCCGGCTTTGGCAAGCACACTACTCCTAGTGCTAACCTGGGTTATACCTTTAATAAAGACAGAACTAATGTCTATGTAAGCTACAGCGAGTATTTTATTCCGCCTTCTCCAAGCAACCTTTACAGTGCAGCATACGGCAATCCGAATATCAAGCCGGAAACCGGTAATACTAAGGAAATAGGCATTAACCATAAATTTGATGATACCTTTGTATTATCTGCACATGCATTTAAACGTTATTCCGAGAATAGAATCGGTTATGTATCTCCTAAGTATACGAATGTTGGTGATGAAAAAGCGCGCGGTTGGGATATACAACTGAAAAAACAATTTACACCGCAATTCTCTACTTATGTCGGCTATACACATTCAGTTATTGATGCGACTGCTCAACGTGCAAAAAATGTTGACGGCTATGTACCGAAAGGCGCATGGGATATTGGCCTGGATTATGATAACAAGGACTTTAATGCCAGCCTGATCGGTAAGGGGGTTATTGACCGTATGGGACCTCAGTCTGCAGATGCCGTAGATTCTTTCTTCCCGGCAACAACCTACTTTGTTTGGGATGCATCCATGAACTACAATGTTAATAAGAATGCGAAGATTTATTTCAAAGTTAATAATATCTTCGACAAATTCTATGCAGAGCATTCTAATGCCCGTTATAACTGGAGCGCAGACCCGGACGGACAATGGTGGCGTGCTCCCGGCCGTTCCTTCCTGGTAGGCATGGAATATGCATTCTAAGCATATTTGACAAAACTTAACTTTTTTCTTTTCATAATTCACACTCCCGAAAAAGTGGGGCGGATTTATTCCGTCCTGCTTTTTCATATAACAGAAAAATGAGGTGAAAGAATGTGGAAGAATTTACTGCTGCTTTTGTTGCTTTTGGCATTTTGTGCAGCAGGCTGTCAAAAGCAGGACGTTGGAAAAACAAGCGGAGCAGCCTATCAGGTAGTTGATTCGCAAGGGACTGTAATAAAATTTTCCCAAAAGCCCCAGCGGATTATGACAACACATTTTAATCTGGATAATATTGTGATGGGACTTGTTGATGAAGAGCGTGTTGTTGCACTTTCTAAATCAATGTATGATGCTTCGGTATCTTACATAAGTACTGAGGCAATAAACAAGCCTACAAAATTAAATTATGATTTTTCTTCAGAGCAGGTTCTGGCGCTCAAGCCGGATTTAATAATTGCCCGTGAAAGCACCGGAGAAAACCGCATTCAGACCTATCGCGCCATGGGGATACCTGTATACGTGGTGAGCAATGCGAATAATGTGGAAGAGATAAAAAAGCAGATTCAGGAGATAGGTCAGGCTGTGGGGGAATCAGAGCGTGCGGAAAAGCTACAGCAGAGGATGCAGACACAGCTTGACTATATCAAAAGCAAGGTTGATAGCGCTAGCATGAAGCCAAAAAGTGTGATGCTTGTTTCTAAAATGAACCATAATTACGGTGGTAAGGGCTCTTTTTTTGATGATATGTGCCACTTTGCCGGGGTGAAAAATGCACCTGCAGAGATAGGGGTGCTCAACGGTCAGCTGATGGACAAAGAAGTAATGCTACGTGCTAACCCAGATTACTTTCTACTTTCAATGTCTTGGGAGCTTAAGCATGATAATAAGGATAGGTATAAAAAGGAATTTTTAGAGGATCCTGCGCTGGCTAATATGGAAGCGGTCAAGAATAATCGTGTATGCTATTTGAAGGACAAGTATTTATATGCTTCCAATCAAAACTGCGTATGGGCGATTAAGAAGATTGCCAATCTTGCTTATGGAAATATATTTACTGATGAAGAGGAAGTTTTTCTTAAGGGATATTAGCAAATAAGGCCGAAGTGCTTGACTGTATGAGAACTATATAGCGTAATATTTTTAGTGTTGTGAGGGCGATGGTTGTTCGTCCTCGTTTTTATGCAAGCATATAAGTATTGATAAATTATTGGAGGTGAAACGATGCAACAAATTTTATTTCTCACCAATATGGAGCAGACTGCAACCTATCTGCAGGACGCATTGAAGCTGGCGCAGCAGACGCAGGGTGCTGTCACAGGACAGGTGCTGTATGTCCCCAGCGATACAGAGTGGACGAAGGAGATGGAAAAGCAGCTGCAGCAGGCGGAGGTTGTCATTTTCCCCTGGATGGGAACTGGCCTGAGCACTAAGTTTCTGTCGGAATCTTCATCCTATCTACTGGCCAACAAAAAGAAGCACGTCTATCTGATGACCGGTAATCCGGAGGATATACTGCACGGCGGTCTGTCTGAGGAGGAGCTGAAGCGGATAAATGATTATTATAAATTCGGAGGTTTGCAGAACTGGACAAATTTGTGGCTGTGGCTGGCGCAGCAGTTTTTGCAGGCAGGATGTAATGTGCCTGCTCCCGAGCTTTTGCCGTGGGATGGTATTTATCATCCGCAAGCAGCCAAAGTTTATCATGATGTGGAGGAATATCGCCGTGATTTTTGCAAGGCGGACAGACCTACGCTGGCTGTTGTTTTCTTCCGCAGTGACTGGCTGTGGGGCAATACCGTTTTTGCAGATGCGGTAGTCAGAGAGATTGAAGCGCTGGGGTGCAACGCCTTATGCTTCTTCTCCACAAGCTCGCCTGACGCCGCAAGCGGCTGCGGCGGCTTTAAAGAAGCCTTAAGCAAGTATGTTTGCGCGGACGGCAAATGCTATGCCGATGTTTTCATCAACACTATAAAATTTTCACTGTTTAGCATCCGTGCCTGCGCACTTGATGATTTGACCAAGCTCAATATCACGGTACTGCAGGCCTATACCTTGTATCGTTCATATCAGGAATGGTATGAAAACTTTGACGGCATGAGTGCGGTAGAGGTGGCGTATAGCGTGAGTCTGCCGGAATTTGATGGTATTATCCATAGCTGCCCGGTGACGACGATGGAGCGTGATGCTGAGGGCAGGCAGGCTGTGCAGGTGATTGCAGAGCGTATGAATATGTTGGTGCGCAAGGCCAAGAAGCTGGCACTGCTGCGTATTAAGCCTAATGCCGAAAAGAAAATCGCCATTGTTTTTCACAACCATCCGTCGACCAATTCCAACATTGGCAGCTGTTCGGCGATAGACAGTATTGAAAGCGTGCGCCTGCTGCTGCAAGATTTGCGGGATGCAGGTTATGTCGTTGACCATATTCCGGCAGACAGGCAGGAGTTTATTGACGAGCTGATTGTCGGTGCGACGAATGACAGGGACTATATGAGCGAAAAGCAGATTGATAATGCCGATGCCAAGCTGCTTGTCAGTACGTACCGTGATTATTACAAGACGCTTCCGGAAAAGGTACAGCAGCGCTTGGCCAAGGATTGGGGCGAAGCGCCGGGCGAGGTTTTCTTTTACGATGATTTCCTGCTTGTTCCCGGCACTATGAACGGCAATATTTTTATTACGATGCAGCCACCGCGTGGCTTTGGTGAGGATCCGGATAAAATTTACCATTCGCCCGATTGCGCACCGACACATCATTATTTAGGATTTTATCATTGGCTGCGCGATATCTGGGGCGCAGATGCGATGATGCATATCGGTACTCACGGCAGCTTGGAATGGCTGCCCGGTAAGGGCGTAGCGATGGGGGATGAGTGCTATCCCGATATCTGTACCGGTGATTTGCCGAATGTTTATCCCTACTGGGTTGTTGATACCGGCGAGGGCATACAGGCCAAACGCCGCAGTGCGGCCTGCCTCATCAGTTATCTCTCGGCGCCGCTTAGCATCAGCGGTGTGTATGATGAGCTGGCGGAGCTGGAAAAGGCTTTGGAGGAATATGTGCACTTTAAGGCTGATAAGGATGCCGATTTGAGCGAGCCGATGGCACAAATCAGGGAGAAGGCCGCTGCTGCCGACCTTATGGATGAGGTGCGTGAGGAGGATGCTGCCGATTTTGATGAATATGTAGGTCATCTGCACACATATCTGACGGATTTGAAGAATATGCAGATGACTACCGGCCTGCATATCATGGGTAATCCGCCGCAGGGCGAAAAGCTTACGGAATATCTTTATGCGTTGGTGCGCTTGGAAAATCCTGATATGCCGTCGCTGCCTAAAACATTGGCACAGGCTTACGGCTATGATTATTATGAGCTGATTGACAACAGCAGTAAGCTGTTGCCGGACGGTATTTTGAGCTACGGTATGCTGCTTGATAAAATCAACGGCCAATGTCTGGAGATTATCCGTCTGCTGCAAAATGATGGTTTCGTAGTCCACGAAGATAAATTACGTGCGTTGGAGTGCGTAAAATGTTGGGATGAGGCTGTGCAGCAGGATCTTATCAAAATAGCCGGCTTTATCTGTGACAAGCTGTATCCCAGTCTGGCAAATACTACTTGGGAACGAACCAACTGCATCCGTGCGCTGCAGTCAGAATATATTGAGCCCAGTGCCGGCGGCGCGCCTACGAGCGGCGGTGCCGAAATTTTGCCAACCGGACGCAATTTTTACGGCGTTGACCCGCAGCTGCTGCCTACACCTGTAGCGTGGAAAATCGGTTCACAGATGGCGGAG
>OHLP01000545.1_pt1 | contig 19298 bp, 10 predicted proteins | sample 1569111 | NCBI WGS metagenome assembly OHLP01 (sample SAMEA3879504, study PRJEB24766) | human gut metagenome | biome: human-associated habitat; feature: feces | place: USA | collected 1985/1987 | reverse complement strand
TCCCCTGCTCTATCAGATATTTTGTTCCGCTTACTACAGCATCATAACAACTCTGCCCGGGAGTCCCAACCGTGAAATGCACATCCGGCATAAACACAATATAACCATTGCTGGCAAAATACATAGGATCCCCTAACGCACTACTTAACAAAGGTGCATGATAAATATTCAACTCACCGGAATGAGTTTCATAAAACTGCACCAATACCGGATATTCTTTTTGAGGATCATAATCTTCCGGAAGATAAAGCAACCCCTTATTTTCCTTATTCTCATAATTAGTCCACTTTATCAGTTTAACTGTACCCCATTTATAATCTGCTTGTTGAGGATTCGCATTCGTCACTTTAACGGGATTGGAGAAATCGGACTTACTCCACCACAAATCCCTAAATTCCGATACATTCTGACGATTCCAAACGCAATACTCATGATTGTCAGAAAAACGATGTATAGTATATACATAATTCCCCTCCATCAATTTTCTCAGACGACCTTTCATATCAAGCTGATAGACACCCTCATCCATCGTGTCTTTATCCCAAAGGCTAACTATGACTTTTTCGTCTTTCTGAAAAACATCCTTATCTATATTACTCGTCATTTTACGAATAGATTTGCCATGCTTGCGACCATATCCTTTAGTCAGGCACTCCGGCTGACGTTCTCCTGTCAAATCAATCTTCCACCAGTCATATGCATCGTACAGAAACACATTATTCCCGTCAGCCGTCCACCCTGCTATTCCATAAGCGGGAGCAGGAGCCGGTTTATCATAACTTTCCACGAACATCGGATAACCGATAGCATCTGATATATTTACAACCTTACCGGTAGCACCATCAAATTTATTCCAAACCTGCGCAATAGGATCGTACATTACCGCCCACTTACCATTCACCGACCATTTTGGAGTAGTACGATAACTACGTCCGATCAATTGTTTTACACCTGTATGCACATTCACTGAATAAACATCAAACGGCAACTGGTCCAACCATTCACGTTGCATCTTATACGGAGATTCATCCGTGTAAAGCACATAATCCAATTTTTCCGCTCCCGACGGTAAGAGTAAATCTACAGTAGATGAAGCTACTTCAGTAAGCTTTTTAGAAGAAATATCATAAATATACGTCACCGACTTATCTTGCCTATAACGTCCACCTCTTTGTAAAGTCGGAACCTCCATTTCATTCCATGTCCACAACTCCAATTCAAAGCTCTTGTCCGGTTTCTTCTCCGGTTCTTCCCTTCTACGTGAAATTTGCTGTGAGCCCCGAAGTTCAAGTTTCAGAAAATTATGGCTTTTAGACAAGTCAATACGTCCGACAGACATACCATCAGGCAAAACAATTTCTTTCCGGTCAAAAAGCAAGTTACAACCCGGCTTCTTTAATGAGAAAGCATACCACAAAGAATCATTTATGCTAAACTCTCCAGTCATCTCTTTCTCATTAAAACTATAAGAAGAAGGCTCCTTCTTTATAGAGCTTTGATAAAGAGTCTTATATGGACCAGCTAAAGGACCATAGCATAACTCGTTTCCGCCGGACTTTTTACGAATGAAAAGAATAGAACGTCCTCCGTCATACAAGGTATGATAGCCGATACTGTCAATATGAAAAGCAACCTCTGTTTTCAGATGACGTATCACCAGCCTGTTAAAAGCCGGAACATGATTTGTAGTATCTTTGGGTACATTAATAACCGAAATTGAATAAGGGGTCCCTTCTACAGGGTGAAAATCCTCTTGGTGCTTCCATTCGGTCTTCATTCCTGAAGGCAACGATAACAAGATTGTTTTCATTACTCCCCCAGAGTCTGTCTGTTGATAAAAAGCTCCCTGGTCCTTATTATAAAATTCCAATCTTTCTATATCACCATCCAACAATATCTCTTTTCGAGTATGAGAATCAAATAGATGCAATGGCTTCTCTTCTCTGTTATCCGGATTATATTCCATTAACGATATACGGTAAGTCACCCATCTGCCTGTCGGTGAAATATCCGGTGCATCAATACGCTTCCATAATGTACATGCCTCTATATCCAACGACTTTTTCTGAGCCTCAACCGGAAGATTAGTTCCTAACGCCAACCCCACTATAACCCCTATATACATAAATATCCGATTCATCTTATCTTCTCCTGTCATCTTTAATCATATCTTTATTCAAATCAACATCAAAATCAGCCGAATTATCATATAGCAGCAAACGGGCAAAATGACGCCACATCTTATGTTCAAAAAATTCTTCAGACTCACCGAAGAATCCGTGCGTGCATTTCGGTAATACAAACAAATCGAAATCCTTGTCTGCCTTAATTAATGCATCCGCCAGACGCAATGTATGGGCCGGATTTACAGTTTTATCCATCGCACCCGTAAACAATAACAAGCCATGTTTGTAGTTCTTCGCCAGCTCCTGATTCGGGCGCACACGAACACTGTAATCATAAGTTGTACTTTCCACTCCCAAACTATCTTTAGTCGTTTTCACCCTTTCGTCTACACCGAAATGAATCTCTACAAAACCTTTGTTGTAAATGCGATTGTCATGATTACCTGCCGACGAAACGGCAGCCGAATAAAAATCGGGATAAGTGCAAATGGCAGCAGCCGACATAAATCCACCACCTGAATGCCCGTAAATACCGACTTTAGTAATATCAATAAACGGATAGCAGGCGGCCAGTTGCTCAATAGCATACTTGTCATCCGCCAACGGATAATCGCGCATATTGTTGTATCCGTAAGTGTGATAAGCCTTCCCCCGCATCGGAGTACCACCTCTATGCCCTACAGTGATTACAATAAATCCCAATTGCGCCAAACGTGTATTATAAACATCGTTAATCGTAAAGCGTGTAGGTACATATTCAAAAAATGGCCCCGGATAAACATTCGAAATAATAGGATACACTTTCGTCGAGTCAAAATCAGCAGGTTTCCACATCACACCATACAAATCGGTCACCCCATCGGCAGCCTTTACCTTAAAACGTTCCGGTGCTTTCCATCCCATCTCATAGACAGGCTGAAGATCCGGTTTCTCCAAGGTCATGATTATCTTTCCATTCCGGTTACGAACCACATTTACCGGTTCCTGCGAAACAGTAGAGTAAGAATCTACCAAATATCGGCAAGACGGAGAAATACTGACCTCATGTGAAGCATTCTCCGATGTAAGCAGACGAAGCGTATTCGAACGATCCAACTGTGCCTCATAAAGAATATAATAATAAGGGGCGATTTCCTTCTCTCTACCGTAACCATAAAAATAAATTTTACGTCTAACAGTATCAATTTTCGCTATCGGACCGGCTACCCATGTACCATCCGTCACTTGATTTTTCAAGTTACCGGTAGCCGTATCATAAAGATAATAATGTCCCCACCCATTTCGTTCAGAGCGGAAAAGGATTTCTTTTCCGTCATTCAGGAAGGAAACATTACGCATCTGGTAGTCAAGGTAAGGCTTGTTTTCCTCATGAATCACGACACGGACTTTTCCCGTCTCCACATCCACTTCACAAATATCCGCCTGATTCCACGTGCGGTTATAACGTTGAAAATACAAACGCTTTCCATCTCCCGAGACGTAAAGGACATCGATATATTGATCCGGCCAACGGTTAATATCAATCTTCTTCACTTCACGGCTATCCACGTCACCAATTAACAATTCATATTGGGTAACATATTTATCGCCTGCAAGCTCGGCTTTATATGTCTTCAATGTCGGATAAGGAGTATCCAACGAGTTGATGAGCCATGAATCACGAACTTTCCGATTATCTTCACGCACGGCATAAAAACGATGAGTACCCGGAATCCAATGAGCGGATTCGGCTCCAAACCGTCCTTCTGATTCTCCTTCTTCTTCACGGTTGAAAGTATAATGCCTTTCCCCATCAGCGGTTAATTTTACAGGTATGGTATCCTGCCCCTTTTGAGGATTGCCTACAAAATACAAATTATGACGGCTTGCATATAAAAAGAAAAGACTGTCCGGCGAATATTTCATCCAATACGGGTCAGCATTCCCATAAGAAGGCTTTTCATTAAGCTTCTCCAACACTTTCGTATGAATATTATACGTATAAAGCCCACGGTCAAAATCAATGCGAATCGTTTCGTTATCTTTCATAAAGGTGAAAGACAAATATGGATCTGCCGAAGAATAAGCTTTCTTTGTATATGCTGCAATTTTGCTTAATAGTTCATCCGTATCAAATAACAAACGTTTTTCTTTCTTCTTCGGATTAACATAATAATATTTCTTTCCTTCACGTGTCGTAAAAGAATAATAGAAACAATCCGTATCGTTAATAAATGTCGGCCTGACTTCTGTCGAATACTTTACTATAGGATTCTGCTCCAACAAACGAAACTTCTCCGCCAGCTTATAATTCGCCTTCTGCTGTGCGCTGACAAAGCCGCATACCAACAAGGCAACCACCGGACATGCATATTTGAAGAGGGAGTTTTTCATAAATCTTATCTATTGTCCTATTTGTTGCGGTTAATGTCTCCCCAATAATCCGCCCGGTCATCTCCCAGCAGATACTTTGCAAAGAAACGATACATTTTTTTCTCAAAATACTTATCAGCAGAGCCATATCCATGACCGGCACCCGGAATGACAAGCATATCAAAATCCTTGCCGGATTCAATTAAAGCATGTGCTAAACGATAAGTATGAGCCGGATTTACATTTTTATCTTCATCACCGGTTACAAGCATCAAATGCCCCTTCAAATTCTTCGCAAGCTCGGCATTTGTTTTCACGCTAAATTTATATTCGTATTCTTTTCTCTCATTACCTAAACTATCTTTCACAGTCTTTTCTATCTCCCTCACACCATTATAACATTCTCCCCATCCGCGATTATAGATATAATTATCATGATTACCGGAACAAGAAACAGCAGCTTTATAAAAATCCGGATAAGTTAAGATAGCTGATGCTGCCATAAAGCCACCACCCGAATGACCATAAATGCCCACCTTATTAATATCAATAAATGAATAGCGGCTGGCTAATTGCTCGATAGCATATTTATCATCTGCTAAGGGGTAATCACGCATATTACCATAACCAAAACGATGATATGTCTTTCCTCGCATAGGAGAATCACCGCGATGTCCTACAGCGATTACGATAAATCCCAATTGTGCCATACGCGAACTGTATCTGTCGGATAAAGAAAATCCAGTAGGTACAAATCCGAAATAAGGTCCGGGGTAAACTACAGAAATAATCGGATATTTTTTATTCGGATTAAAATCCGAAGGTTTCCACATCACGCCATATAAATTAGTAGCATTATCAGCAGCCTTTACCACAAACCGTTCCGGCTGTTTCCATCCGGCATCATATACAGCCCGTAAATCCGGCTTTGCCAACTCAACGATAGTCTTTCCCTGATCATTCTTCAAAAGAATTTTCGGTTCCATATCTACTCGTGAATAAGTATCAACATAATAACGTCTCGACTGCAAAAAATGAGCATTATGCTGCCCGTCTTCTTTACTGATAAGCGTAGCCCCTTCCTTATCAATATTTGCTTTATACACCCTGTAGTAAAAAGGATTAACGTCCTCATTACCATAACCGTAGAAATAAATTTCTCGTCCCAATGTATCAATAGCCACAATATGACCACAGTTCCATTTACCGGATGTAATAGTATTCTTTAAATTTCCATCTCCGTCATAATGATAATAATGCCCCCATCCGGTACGTTCCGAACGGAACAAGATATCTTTTCCATCATTTAATATGACAACGTTACGAGCATGAGGATCACGATAAGGTTTATCCACTTCATGAATAATTTCTTTTACCTCCATCGTATTTGTATTTACAGAACAGACATCCACTTCATCCCACGTTCGTTTAGTGCGTTCAAAGAACACCAAATCGCCTTTGGAAGAAGTTTCAAACACCATTACATACTGATCAGGCCATTTATCAACATTCGCTTTCCTGGCTGTTTTATTCACCGCATCAATAATCACTAATTCATATTGTGTTACATGCTTGTCACCCGGAAATTCATATTTATATTTTTCCAATTGGGGGACTTTAGATAAAGAATTAATCACCCAAGAATCACGTAATTTCCGTTCATCTTCCAAAACGAAGTAAGCATGGCGGCTATCTTTACACCAACGCGCATTGGTAGCCATTTCTTTATCTGGTTCGAATCCATCCCGCTCTCGTGCATACGTATAATAAGGCATCCCGTCGAAAGTCAATTGCACTTCGGTAGTATCCATTCCCAATGCCTTATTTCCCTTTACATAAAGATTGTGGTTCTTTGCATATAGAATATACTTTCTGTCCGGAGAAAAATTCATCCAAGAATATATAACTTCTCCCTCCGTCCTTTTATCGTCATCTGTCTTTCTGATTTCTTTCAACTTACGATTTATGCGATTATACTCATAAGTTTTGCTTCTATGTTCAAAAGTAAATGACTTCTGGTCTTTGGAAAATTTAAATTCATGGAATGAAAAGTCCTTAGGATCAATTGTTTCTCTCGTCAACTCCGTAAGAGCCATTGCCATTTCATCATTGTCAAACAGCAGTTCCCGTTTGCCATTTGCCGGAGTCACATAATAATAGAATTTCCCGTCTGTTGTCTGAAAATCAAACCAGAAATTATCTGTACCATTAATCTCATGCGGATAAATGGCCAAGCTATTTCTGGAAAGTTTTCCACCTAAATCAAAAGCATTGAACTTCTCTGCAAGTTCATAATTAGCCTGTTGCTGAGGTTTGGCAACAGTAACCAAACCTCCGGCAAATAAAGCCAATAGTATTCCAAATTTATATCCCATATCGTGTCTGGATGATTTTCTTTTTAAAAATTGAATGATACAAAATCTCGGATAGAGCCATATTTGTAAATAATATCTACAATATTGCCAAAATTATTATTCACCGGGGTCTCAGCCTTTGGATCCGGGAAAAGCTGATTAATCTTCACATCTGTAGCCAACGCCTGTTTGTCTTCCGTTTCCCAAACTTCATAAATGCCAAACGTGCCATCCTCTAATGCTACTCCTAATTGCCCGTTATGTTCCGGTTGCCATTTAGCCGGTTCTCCAGAATACCATACATTAATATCATTAGCAGCCAATGCCTTAACAGGAGAATCAAATGAATGCAACTTTTTCAACACCGCTTTATCACCTGCCCCATATTGAAAATACCACAAATCGTTTCCATTAGCAATTACCACATACTGCTTGATATTAAATACTGCCATATCTGTATATCCACTCAAGCCATCAAGTGAGAATTTTTCAAATACTTTGGTAGAAACTCTGCTTGAATAGCGATAATTTCCCACTTTCCATTGAAAATATAACAGTTCATACTGAGAACCGTTACGTACAATTGCGACCCAACTAGGTTTAACATCCTGATACCCCTCATCATTTGAGGTTGCCGGCATTATAGTAAGCAATTCTCCATTCCCCAATTTATATCTATCATCTACAGGATCTTCCTCATACTCTCCTGTTTGTACACTATGCACTCCACTGCTATAAGTCGATTCCTTTATACTAGGTTCAGCATAAGAAACAACTTCCGCATCATCAATGATCCCCACAATTTCATTATCCGCTGTATAAGCCGGAATAGCTCCATGATGCTTATTGAGCTTAAAGCTTGGATAAACTCCCTTGAACTTTTTATCCTTTCCCAACGGAAAGGAGGTATAAGCACAAGAATGAAAATCACTGGCAAAAGCCGTACCCGCCCAATAAATATATCCATCGGAATTTAACAAAGCTTTAGCGGAAAAAGTCATAGCAGCAGCCTGAGGATGTAAACCGGCTTCCGGCAAATCTCCTCTAAACTCATCCTCTGTATAAACAGAGCGCTCTAACGTGCTACCGTTCAGTTCCACCCAGCGGTCCTGCATCACTCCCACTTCATCACTTGTCTCAAAAACTTCACCATACGGACCTAAATAACCTGCATTCAAAAACAACCCGACCGGGTTAGATCCCAATCCATCCGAAACCTTCTCTACTACTTGATCATACACAAGCGAGTCTCTGTCAATCTCAGCTATTGTTGTACCATCAGTAACCGTCATCTTATGAAGAACCGAACTGGCACCGACAAAAGAAAGTTCAGACTCCTGAGATTCACCTTCTCTCAATATCAACCAACCACGAGTGAATGGTGAACGTACCCTAAGCGTACAACTCCTGGAAAACTTAACCCCGCTTTTATTATCGATTACTGTATAAGTAACTTCATGTACCCCCCCACGCTCAAAACTGAAAGTGCAAGAAGGTCCGGTTTCTTCCGGCAACAATACACCATCCAGTCTCCATTCATAAGATACATCCGGATTTTCTTTATCAATAGTAAATTCAAAAGTCGGAGTAATAGTCAACTTTTGAGCATACGAAAGAAAATATTCGTCTTTCATTCCTCCAATCTCTCTCCCCTCCAACTCGTTAAATTCACTATAATCATAGTTGTTTTCATCATCCAGGCAACCTGAAAAACTCATTATGCCAGCCAAAACATATATATATATCAATATTCTTTTCATACTATCATTAATCTTTAATTATCCTACAACCGGTATTTCAATAATCACACCTGTTTCATCCCTCAACGGATCATCAGGATCTCTTCCAGCGTTTATTTCTTCTACCATATACTTTAATTGCAAAGAATATTTGCGCAATTTCACCTTATCCTTACCATCGAACAATACATCATCATTCTCCTGTAACACTTTTAAAAACAGACGGTACTTGGTATCCGAATAATCTCCCAGATAATACCAGTCAACCGAACTGTACTCACCGTCATATAGGTCTTTATAGTCCCACCATTCAGGTTTTACAAGACGGTCTGTCACAGCAATGATAGCCCTGGAATAGGTGGCTAAGCCTTCACTGACTTCACCACCTGCATTTATTTTTAATGCAACATATTTGGTAACCGTCTTTAAATCATCCGAATTTTTCAGCTTTACATAAATCGTATCCAATAGTTGTCCGTTTTTAAAAATGCATTTTTCCGGCAAAATACATTGGGATGCAGGATAAGTAGACAGACTCTCATCTATCCCGATAGTAAATTCCAGATCTTTATCCTGAACTTTACCGGAAATAGCCACTTCTATCGGCACTTCTGCTATTTTTACATCCATACCTTCTTCCATAGGATAAAACTCAAAACAAATTCTAGTCGTATCTTTTGTTATGTCTTTATTAAAGTTGATATAAGATACATCATTACCATTAACAACCAGTCCTTCTTCTTGACAGGAAATAAAGAATGACATGCCCATGCATACCATTACTCCTGCAAACAATATATCTTTTGTTCTCATAAGTTTTTATTCTTTTTAAATTAAATAGCACTCTCCGATTCGGGCAACGGCAACACCATGTTCTTTTCAGTCGCTTGTACTTCTTCCCTTCCTTTCATTGTCCTCATTAAACGCTTGAACATGAAAAAAGTCTGTCCTTCTCCCAGAAATTCTCTCTGAGCGTCATTCACAAGAACATCCATAAAATCTGCTTCTGTCACATTGCCTAAATCATCTTCAACTCCTCTGCCTTTTTTCACAAGCTTCAAATAGTCTTTCGCTTTGTCCAGATCTTTTTTATAAATAGCTTCTGCAGCAATATAATAGACCTCCGACATACGGAACATAGGTACAATCATGTTGTTGACTTCAGCATATTTATAACTATTCAACTGCTCGTAATATTTTAATGTACGATAATCACCACTCTTTCTCTGTTCCATTTGATTGCAAATTCGCCAGTCCGTTTCCAAATCATCACCATAACGTTCTCTGGCAATAGCAGAAGAAATACCTAAAAAATATTCTCTATCTGTACTACCTTCAGCCTTATCATCAGAATGATTTATCAAGCGATCCCACTCCACCTGGTCTGTAGGAGAGTAAAGTGCAAATATAATGTCATCATACATTTTCAAATTACCATCTTTTATTCTCTTCAGCGCCTCTTCTCTATCAGTCAGTGCAGCAAATAAATCACTTTTCTGAATAATAATATCAGCTTGTTCATATGCCTTGTCAGGCATACCTGCATACAGATACACACGAGCCAATTCGGCAGTAACGGCATAATAGTTCAACCGAAATCCACGACTGGCCTTAAACAGGTTTTCGTCATTCTTTACTTCTTCAAAACGGTCGCTCCAATTTGAATTCTGATCTACTTTCAACAGCAGATCCTGCGCTTTCCGCAAGTCCTTAATAATTTGCTCCAAACAATAGGAAACCGTCTCACGATTATTAACATAAGCCGGATAGGTGTTTACATATGGAATAAATGTACGCTCTCCCGGATTCATAGCAGGTGAAGGAGCATATACACGTAACAAATCAAACTGAAGGTAAGCACGCAAACCGATGGCTTCTCCCAGAATCATCCGGCGCTCCGACTCTCCTTCATAAAAAAGTGTACTATCAGCCAATTCCGCCTGTTGCGCCAACTCATTACAATTTGCCACTATATTCCATGCATCACTCCACATTTGGTCTGTAGTTGGAGTCAGCTCTAAATTTTTAAAATCCAGAATCTCAATTTTCTTCATAGGCTGCCCGCCATTGGCGATTGCAGACAGTTCCATATCATATACCTGCCCCCAAGCATCTATAATCCCCCATTTCAGATTACTGCCATAAATACTCCATGAAGTCATTTTACGGTAGATACCATTCAATGCTGCACGGTATCCATCTCCTGTTTCAAAAAGAAACTCCTCTTTGATTTGATCGGACGGATATACATTTAACCAATCATTACATGATGTTCCTAAAGTTGCTATCGTCCCTAGTAAGACAATCGTTTTATATATCTTTTTCATATTTCTTTCTCCTTTTATCAGAATTGTGCTTTTAACGAGAAATCCACCTTCCAAGATTTGGGATAACTCAAACCGCGTTCCTGCCGAATAGAATTCCAATTAATAAAATCACTGGAGCTCATTTCCAACCGTAACATATTCATATGTAAATGCTTCTTAATCCATTCCCTGTTAAAGTCATAACTTAATGTCAAAGCACTCAGTCGAATATACTTTTTATCTTGCACAAAACGGGATGTCGGTAAAGTCGTTAATTTACTATCTGCAATATTTTTAAATTCGGCAACATCTCCGGGTTTTTGCCACCGTTGGGTTAGAACACGCAAGTCTACATTACCATTAGCAATATCTGCGTTTTCCACCCGATCTACCAAAGTCTGATTATACTCCTGACCTCCAAACTCATATTGAAAAGCAGCGAATAAACTCCAGTTCTTATACGTAGCATTCAGACCTATTGAGCCGTTTAGCTTTGGTTCAGTATTACCCACAACCACCTCTTGGCTTACATCCCATGTATCAGTAATGCTACCGTCTCTGTTCAAGAATAGCTCTTTTCCTGTAGTCGGATCAATACCTAAAGAACGGACTGCCCAAATAGAAGTCAATGATTCCCCTTCCGCATATTGCGAAATCGGAACTGCATAATTGGCATCTTTTAAAGAAGTATTATAAATTGCCTGATATTGTAATTCTTTTTTATAAAATTCCGCAACACGTTCATTATATGCTTTCTGAGAATCAGAAATCTTCAATATTTTGTTCTTATTATGAGCCATATTTCCCCATAAAGCAACTGACCAGTTACGATCTCTGTAAATATCGGCACGTATCTGCATTTCAAAACCTTTGTTCTCAACCTCACCCATATTATTCTTGTAGGTGGAGAAACCTGAAGTTTGTGACAGTGTCACATCATTAATCAAATCAATTGTTTTCTCATAATAATAGTCCAAATCAACTGTTAAACGTTGATTAAAGAATTGGGTCTCAATACCAAAATTGAATTTGTCAGTCTTTTCCCATGACAAATCTTTATTACCCAACGCCTTAAGAACAGCTCCATAACCTGTAATATACCATTCATCAAATAAAGTTTCATACATAGTAGTTGCTGCATAAGCCGGGAAATTCACTTTACCGGTACGACCATAAGATGCACGTACCTTCAATTTATTAATCTTCTCATTTCCTTTCAGGAAATCATAATTATGAATGTTCACACCCAAACCACCGGAAAAGAAAGGTGCCCATTTCTGATTTGCACCAAATTCGGAAGAGCCGTCAAAACGAACGGAAGCATCGGCCAAATAAATATCATTCCAAGTATAATTCAGAGTAGCCAATATACTGACACGACGTGTCGTATTTTCTGTAAGAGTCGGCTTTTTGTAAATTTCGGAAGCATAATTCAACGAATTAAACTGACCGGACGGAAAACCACGATATTGGGCAGAGGTGTTCTCAGTATTATAAGCAGAGGCTTCCCAACCACCGGAAAAGTTAAAGTTATGGTTTCCAAAGCTACGGGTATAATATAAGAAAGCATTAGAATTCCAACTCAAGCTACTACCTTCACCGGTGAACAAATCACCCTGCAATTTGGTATCCGTAGTACCATAAACTGAAACTTTAGAAGATAACGGATCATAAAAACGCTCACTACTGGTATATTGTTTAGTTACGCTAAACTGACCCTTAACAGTTAAATAATCGTTCAAATACCAGTTTACACTCAGATTATCTATAATTTCATCATAAGCACTCCACTCATAATTGCTCAGTGTGGCTTCATATAAAGGATTATTAACAGAATTACTACCTTTCCTAGAATAGTATAACTGCTTCACCAAAGTACCATTTTTATAAGGAGTCTCATAGGGCAATAAACTTGTATAATCACTGAAAGCACCATAAGGAGATTCCTTCGACTTAGTATGTCCAAAACTTACCGTATTTTTTACTTGTAGTTTTTTTACTCGATAATCCAATGAAAAACCAATACTATAACGGTCACGTCCTGACCCTTTCATAACCCCATTACCACCATTGTATGATGCATCAACCCCATAACGTAAATTAGGAGTACCACCTTCTATATAAAGGCTATGTTTATGGTCAAAAGCATTACGCAAAGGCAAAGACAACCAATCTGTATCTATACCACTTTGAATCAATGCATATTTTTCATAATATTTATTCAAACCATCTGCCGTTGTGTTGTTGCCATTATTACCTTTGTCATACAAACCTGCACGACGTTCTATCTCTAGCTTTTCAGATGCATTAGCCAGATTATAGTCTCTCAGATCCGGCATTTCCAAAGTTCCGGTAAAATTATAAGAAACACGGACTTCTCCCGGCTTTGGAGCAACTGTAGTGATAACTACCACACCGTTTGCAGCACGAGAACCATAAATAGCCGTAGCAGCTGCATCTTTTAAAATTGTCATACTCTCAATACGGGTAGGGTCCAAGTCATATATCTTCTCGATACTCACCTCAAAACCATCCATAATGAAAGTAGGAAGGTTAGGATTATTTTCGAGATTTGATTTGGAGAGTTGATCTTTATCCAGTTCTTTTACCCCAAAGCCGGAACGGCCACGTATATACATCTCCGGAAGTGCGTTCGGATCGGAACCGAACTGGGCATTGCTAACCAAGCGGAAAGAAGGGTCGAATGTCTGCAAAGCACCGATTACGTTGGTCTGCGACACCTTGCGTAAATCATCACCCGAAATCTGCGTAGAACTACCGGTAAAACTAGTCTTACGCACATTACTATATCCTGTTACTACCACATCATCCAATGTCTTGACATCATCCACCAATGTTATCTCGAGCATTTTCTTACGAGAAGCATCCACCTGGAGAGTCTGCTTTTTCATGCCGATAAAAGAGACTTCCAAGGTCACTTTATCGTTTTTCACATCCAGTGTAAACTCACCTTCAATATTGGTAGAAGTACCCGTACGAGTACCTTTCACAATAATACTAGCTCCCGGTATCGGCTCTCTATTCGCATCAACAACCATACCACGGATACGATTTTCACGCTTCTCCGTCTGCATCTTACGAATAACAACAATACCATCTTTCACCACATAATCAAACCCTTGCGGATTCAAAATCAACTTAAGAGCCACTTCCCATCTTTCATTTTTTGCATTAACAGATACCGGAGAAACTCCCTTGAACATTTGTGAATTGTACAACATATTCACTCCTGTCTGCTTCTTCACTGCATCCAAAGCCGTCTCAACTGAGACATTACGCAGATTCAAAGTCACCGTCTTGTCTTGTGACGGTAAAGCCCATGTGCTAAGCGTACAGCACATCGCCACTAAAAAACATAGCAGCCATCGTCTTTCTCTCATAAATTAACAATTAAACTTATCTAATATTCTATTTTGCTTCTAATCTTCCATTTTGCCATAAATCAAAATATTCCGACCACTGATCTTATAAGTCAGATCACCGGTCAGTTCCAATGCCTCAAGGAATGAGTTGATTGTCCCGTAGCGCTTCAAACTACCACTATAAGTTATGTTGCGTAAATCTTCGGTTTCATAATATACTTGTATGTCGTACCAGCGCTCGAACGTTTCCATGATTTCTCCTAAAGAACGATTATTAAAGACATACAGGCCTTCTACCCAACCTACATATTCTTCCAGATCCACCGTACGTTTCTCTGAACCATTAGCCGAAACGACTGCCTGTTCACCCGGCAAGAGAGTGATAGCTTCCACATTCGGTGCAGAGAATTGCACTTTACCACGAACCAGTGTCGTGTAGCAGACGGAGGCGTTGATGTAAGCATTTACATTAAAAGCAGTACCCAACACAATCACATCTCCAAGATGGGTCCGCACAACAAACGGATGATTTTCATCCTCAGCGACATCAAAATAGGCCTCACCTTCCAAAGCTACAAGCCTACGCTTGCCGACGAAGCGTACAGGATAGGTTAACTTAGAGCCAGCATTCAAATGAACCGTAGTTCCATCCGCAAGGATTACCGTATTTTCTCCTCCACGCGGTATAACCAGTTCATTTGATTTTGCCGATTGCTCTTCAACGTTTTTTTCTTCGTGTTGTGTTGTAACGGTTGATTGATAAGACAGTACTCCTTCTTTATATTTTACCTGAATACCATCCACTACCACATTTACTTCTTTCTTATCCACATCAATGACACTACCATCGGGTAAGGTCAACTGTGCTTGTTGCGTACCCGGCTGAATCAAAGGTCTGCTTTCTTCTTTCGGAGAAGAGCTATTCAACATATAGAAAGAAAGCCCCACTGCGAAAATAACGACAGCGGCAGCAATATACCACCCGATGCGAAGAGACCGACGTCTTTGTCTTTCCGGTTCGACTTGTCCTATTTTTTGAAGGAAAGATTGATAAGCTTTCTTCGATGAATAATTTTGACGTTCCTTAAAGGCAGCTTTCAACGTCTCACTATTCTGCAATTGCTCATATATCTTCCGCAAGTCCGAACATTCCTCCAATCGCTTTTCAAGCTCCTGTTGTTCCGCTTCATCCGCTTCTCCCAAAAGAACTCTTCTCATCAAAGCAGCATCTTGATATACATTTTCGAACTTCTTCATCTTATTGACCATTTTTTAATTAAACGACTGTTTAATTTCTCTTTATTATAGATATACATAACCTATAGAAAAGGGTGACAAAAAGATTCTATTTTTTTAGTAGAATAATATAGAGAGATCGATTTTTGCGACAAAAATATATCATTTTGTCACATCAGAAAAGAAATAGCGGTGGTTTTAACAAAAGGAACAAAACTTAATCAATCTATAAAAAGGCAAATATGTATCAGAATGTTTTTTCTTATTTTTAGAGAAATAAACAAAGAATTATGGAATTCATGGAATCTCCCAGCTTCTCACGAAGAAATCTATAACTGCGCGTCTTTTGAGTTTTGACGGTGTTAATACTAATTCCCAGACGTTCCGCAATCTCTTCCCAAGTATACCCTTCAATTCTCAGCAAGATGATTCGGCGTTGTTCGGCTGGAAGTTCTTCAATGTGGTGATACAACTGGCGGATAATTTCCTCCTTTACCGTTAAAGCATAAATCATATCTTCATCTTCCACACCTTCTCCCTCAGCAAGAGAACTTAAAATAGTATCATGGATCTGATTATTGCGTATATATAATAAGGTGTTATTATAGCAGGCACGATAAAGATAATTGGTAAGCTCTTTAATACCAGAAAAAGTACGTTTCCCCTCCCATATAGAAATAAAGACTTCCTGTACTAAATCTTCGACTGCATCAGGAACCGGCAATATCTTGGAAACATAAACACATAAAGCAGCATAAAAACGATCGTAGAAATCGCCCCACATCTTTTCATCCTTCCGGTTTACTCCCGCTACTATGATGTCAATTTTATCGTTCATACTGTCACTTTTCCTGCGAAAAAAGAGAACAAAATTTATAAAAATCACCGTAACTACTTACTTTTGCGATATTTATGAATGCAAATATATTGTTTTTTTCAGAAACGCAGACCTTGCCGACTTACAAAATAAAAAATAAAATGCAACAGGGCACAAAAGGCGCAAGCTTTAAAGAGGAATATAAAAATAAGAAATACTTCGATTAGTAATAACATTATTTGCAATAAAATCATTACCAATCAAAATATGTTCGGGACTTGATTGTTTACTACTTTCTGATTGCTATGATATATGCTGTCATTCACAGTCGTCACAGAGGCGTAACCATCTTATTCACAGATATCTTATGTGAACAGGTAGTATCATTCTCACTCTTCACAGCCCTTCACTTTCTTCACCAAATACACATTGCCCAATCTCGTATGCTGTCGACTGATACCCGTTGCAGTCAGAATCTGCGCCAATTGGATAGGAGTACAATTACGAAGTACAGCCGGAAACCTCTTTTTCAATTCTTGATGAATGATAGCGGCGGAGAGTGACAGACAATCCGGTTCATCCAACATGGCAGGCGCGTATATGTTGCACACAATGTCTTCTATGGGGTTGACATGATAGTATGCGCTATTATGACGTTGCAAAGCATGTTCTTCCTCCTTGTTGAACCAGTGACGGGCACCTGCAAGCAATTCCTCTTTCAGTTGGGCGTAGATTTGTGAATGTTCAATTCCGGTACAGTCAATATCATGCTCCGCTTCAATGCAGATGAATCTGCGGCTGCCTGTCGGATCGCACAGTAAGTCAGTCCGGTTACTTGTTCCGATGAAAGAGGCGATACGAGGCAGCGACCGGAAATTTTTCTGATAGGCTTTGCAGATGTTGAGGCTGGACATTTGCATCAGATTTTTAAGTAACGGCATCTTTTGTGCTCCGAATTTATCAAATTCGTCCATGTTTAGTAACCCCATCTCGGCTAGGAGACGTTCGGGATTGCCTTGTGCGGTTAGTTTCAGATTATCCGAATAATAACGGGCTAGTTGTGGCGGCATCAGCATACGGCAGAAAGTGGATTTATGGCGTCCCTGTTCTTCGCTGATAAGTATCGGGGCTACGCTGTTTGCTTGTGTTTGATTCACTCCCAGCCATTGGGCGGCAAGTCCGAGCATCCAGGTGTGAAAGCTTTTTATCCATATAGGAGTGTCGGATACTCGCTTCGCCAAGGGCTTCAACCGATCCGTTCCGTCCCAGGCAGGTAGTTCGTTCATATAAAGCCGGAAAGGGTGGTAGCTTTCCACTAGGGTAGAGTAAATGTATCTTTGAAGGTCCTTGTCCCAGCAGTTGATTCCTTCTTTGTGGGCTTCCAGGCAGAAAGTATTCAGTTCTCGCTTGTCTATGCGGCAGAAAGGAATTTCTCGTTGCCCGGAGGGGCGAAATTCGGTTTCTTCGGTGAGTAAGTTGTAGCGGAAGTCATATCGTACTTTCAAAAAGTCAATCACTTGTCGTGTTAGAAGGACGGGGTGTTTATGTACTTCTTGTTTATATGCTTCCTGTTCATCTATTTCTTGCATTTTCGGTACGTTCTTTGAAGTGTTCGGTGAAACGATGACGTTTGACGATTCTTTCATCAATGCTTGTATTCTTTTTGCCAAACGTTTCGAGTTATATTCTAATGTCTTCATATTTTTCTTGTTTTTTAAATGAATAAATGTTGTTTTTTCGACCGGTTGATGCTGCTAAGGTATAACATGAGATATGGGGTTTGCAAGTATTTAACTAAGAAAAAGTTTATTTTCTCCTGAAATGAAAAACAAGCTTTCTTATGCGGATAAGTCGTTACTTTGTCGTATCTTTAGTGCTTGTTTAGGAAAAGCCGACTGGAGTTGTCCGGTTGGCTGACAATAGTTGACTGAACAGCCGATTCCAGTCGTCCGAATAGCCGATTAAAGTTGTCCTATGATGAAGTTACACATTTAAATTGATAAGAAGTAATGGCTATTGTGTTTGATTGGTATGAAAATCCTAATGCTTCTTCGGAAGAAGAAGCAGCGTTGCACCCGCGTATCTTTATGAATGGAAAGGTGGATACGGATACTCTTTGTTACAAGATTCATGACTACAGTTCGTTGACTGTGGGCGATGTAAAGAATGTGCTTGATAACTTATCGAAGATTCTTGGCGAGTCGTTGCGTGAGGGGAAAGAAGTGCATATTGAGGGGATCGGTTATTTTTATCCCACTTTGGAGGCTACGGGGAAAGTGACTCGCAGCACTCCGCATAAGACTAATAAGGTGGCTTTCAAAACTGTCCGATTTCGCCCTGACAGTAATCTGAAAGGACATTTTGTGGGTGTCCGCGCCAATCAGTCCAAGTATGTCCGTCATTCGGAGAAGGTGTCAGAGGTGGAGATTGATATGCTGTTGAAAGAATATTTTGCCGAACATCAGATGATGACCCGCCGTGATTTTCAGGAAGTGTGTGGTTTGGCACGTACTACGGCCAAAACGCATTTGGTACGTTTGCGTGGAGAAGGAAAGCTGGTGAATATCGGTTTGCGCAATCAGCCGATGTATGTGCCTGCTCCCGGTTATTATGGCGTATCCAGAGATGCGGCACATCCTTCACGGTAATGACTGTGAAGGATGTGAAGAAGCATATTTCTTTGAGTAATCACACGAAATGGTTGATAGCTTGAGACTTATCCTCATGTGAAGAGAATGAAAGAAAAGAAGCAGATCTTATTTCGCTATGTATTTTTTCATTCCTTCCGTGTAGAAAGTATTGAACTCTCCGTTTTCTCCGCTATAAATAAAGTAGGCGTCAATCTCCGGGTTCGCTTTGCAGAAGGCTTCCGCTTCTTCCAGTCCCATCACCATGAAGGCGGTAGCTAGGGCGTCGGCAGTCATACAGTCTTTAGCGATTACGGTGGAAGACAAGATGCTGTGCTGTACCGGATAACCCGTTCTC
>OHLP01000522.1_pt1 | contig 19746 bp, 20 predicted proteins | sample 1569111 | NCBI WGS metagenome assembly OHLP01 (sample SAMEA3879504, study PRJEB24766) | human gut metagenome | biome: human-associated habitat; feature: feces | place: USA | collected 1985/1987 | reverse complement strand
AAGTGAAGAAAGAATTGGAAAGCAAGAACGGTTCGGAAAATGCAATTCACTTTGTAGATATTTTAATGCAGCATTCCGAGCTTCAAACTCTGACAAATGATGATGGTGCTACATTAAGAGATCAATTTATGGCAGAAAATGTACAGTGGATTTTACAGCAGGAGCAGCGAAATGGGCATGAAAAAATCTTTGTGACAGGTCACAACAGCCATGTCGCAAAATGGGGCAGTTTTGACTCGATGGGTAAACTTCTTTCCAAGGACGCAGCAAACGGTTACTATGTCATTGGTACCGATTTTTATAAAACCCATTGCAATATGCCGACCCGTTCGCCTGAAAAGCGTACAATTCAGGTGTTTTATTCCCATGACCCTTTAGCAAAGGCGGCAAAACTGGCGGGATTTGATATTTGTTGGTTGGATTTTACTAAAGTCCCGGAAAATTCTGAACTGGGTAGGCAGGCTTCTGAATACACCTATATGGGAACACTTGGAGAAAGCTACTCAATCATTATGCGACTTCTTCCTCCAAGTTATCGAATGTTTCAACCTCCTGCGGAGCTTTATGATAGTATGATATTTGTAACGGATGCGAACCCTACAAAAATATTAGAAGAATAACGTATGCAAAACTTCCTGTTTTTGAAACTGGAAAATCGGAAGCTGAGGAGATAGACTATTGAGAACATATGAGAATAAAGACGAGCTTAAAAACGAGATAAATAAAAGCTTTGCAAAGTATATTTCAGAATTTAATGATATTCCGGAGCATTTAAAAGATAAGAGAATTGATGAGATCGATCGAACTCCGGCAGAAAATCTTGCTTATCAGGTTGGCTGGACAACTCTTGTTATTAAATGGGAATCAGACGAAAGAAAGGGTATTCCTGTCAAAACTCCTTCGGATAATTTTAAGTGGAATCAGCTTGGCGAATTATATCAATGGTTCACAGATACATATGCTCAGCTGTCACTGCAAGAATTGAAAGACAGATTGAATGAGAATATCAACTCTATTTATGCAATGATTGATTCTCTGAGTGATGAAGAATTATTTAAACCACATATGAGAAAATGGGCTGACGAAGCAACTAAAACAGCTGTATGGGAAGTATACAAATTCATACATGTTAATACAGTTGCTCCGTTCGGAACCTTTAGAACCAAGATTAGAAAATGGAAAAAGATTGCACTATAACTTCCAGTTTGATGGAGAAAGCAAAAATCATTCATGCCCTTTGTCATATAGTTTCTGTATATTTTTTGGAAGTTTGTCAGGCAACATGGCATTTATAGCATCTTCGTTACCATCTTTCATTGCTGTTTCGTAATACCAGCACTTGAATTTTAAGAGGGAGAGAGTTTTTTGAAGTTCCTGAATTTCAGTTTCAACAGCTGATTTTCTGGCTTCAAATAATTCTTTCCTTTTTTCATAGCTGGAGCTGCCTTCAGATACCCAGATAAAAAATTGCTTTATATCTTTTATCTCAAGACCGGATTTCTTCAGACATTCAATGATACGAAGTGCTTCTAATTCATTATCGCTGAAATAACGGATATTTCCCTTACGTTCCAGATTAGGGAAAAAGCCTTCCTTGTCATAATACCTTAATGTAGAAACAGGAAGATTAAACATTGCAGAGACCTGACCGATTGTATACATAAAAAACCTTCTTTCAAATTTATACTTGACCTAAAGTTAACTTTAGGTTGTAAGATATTTATATCATATACTATTGTTAGTGTAATTACAAGAAATTTTGCATATGGAGGATGTTAAATATGTTAAAAACAGAAAAATTAAAGCTGGTATCTGAATGGGATAAAACTTTTCCACAGAGTGAAAAAGTAGACCATAAGAAAGTGACATTTGTAAATCGTTATGGAATCACACTTGCCGCAGATTTGTATAAACCGAAAAATGCATCTGGGAAATATCCTGCGATTGCCGTAAGCGGACCATTTGGGGCAGTCAAAGAACAGTGTTCCGGATTATATGCACAGACAATGGCTGAAAGAGGATATTTAACAATTGCATTTGACCCTTCTTTTACGGGGGAAAGTGGAGGCTATCCAAGATTTATGGCTTCTCCAGATATTAATACAGAAGATTTTATGGCTGCTGTTGATTTCCTTTCTGTTCGGGAAGAGGTAGATCAAGATAGAATAGGAATCATTGGAATCTGTGGCTGGGGTGGAATGGCTCTTAACGCAGCTGCGTTGGATACAAGAATAAAAGTAACCGTTGCTTCTACCATGTATGATATGACAAGAGTAAATGCGAATGGATACTTTGATTCTGAGGACAGTGAAGAAGCACGTTATGCAAAGAAACAGTCACTGAATACCCTCAGGACAGAAGAATACCGTAAAGGCGAATATTCAAGAGGCGGTGGTTGTGTTCCCCTTCCGGTTCCGGAAGATGCACCTTTCTTCGTAAAAGATTACAGTGAGTATTATAAAGGCAGATGTTATCATAAAAGGAGCCTGAATTCAAATGATGGCTGGAACAGTATTGGATGTATGTCATTTATGAATCAGCCAATATTAAAGTACAGTAATGAAATCAGAAGTGCAGTCCTTATCGTTCATGGAGAAAAAGCACACAGCTATTATTTTGGAAAAGATGCTTATGAAAATATGATCAAGAACAGCAAGTACACATCCAATAAAGAACTGCTGACAATTCCGGGAGCTGTTCATACAGATCTATACGATAATCCGGATGTGATCCCATTTGACAAAATTCAGAAATTTTTTAAAGAAAACGGAGTTGGTTAATTATGACGTGTGAAGAATATTTGAGTAATATGAAGCCCGGATATATCGTAGATGGTGGAAGTGAAGAACATCTGGTTATGCATGAGCTGTCTCAAAGGGCATTAAAGATAACGATGGAGCTGAATAACAAATATCATACAAAAGAAGAAATTATACAGCTTATGTCGGAACTTACCGGACAAAAAATAGATGAAAGTTTTGGAATGTTTCCTCCGTTTTATACAGACTGCGGACGAAATATCCATATAGGTAAAAATGTTTTTATTAATGCAGGATGTAAGTTTCAGGATCAGGGTGGTATTTATATAGAGGATGGAGTCCTGATTGGACATAATGCAGTATTGGCAACGATTAATCATATGGAAGATCCCGAGAAAAGAGCAGGTATGATATTTCAGCCGATTCACATCGAAAAAAAAGTGTGGCTTGGAGCAAATGTAACGGTTCTTCCGGGGGTTACGATTGGTGAAGGTTCGGTCATTGCAGCCGGAGCAGTTGTAACAAAAGATGTTCCGGCCAATATGATTGCGGCAGGAGTGCCTGCGAAAGTTATACGGAAGGTTAAAAAAGACACTGAAAAAGGAGAAATTTAATCATGGCAAAAAAAGTATTGATCATATCGACAAGTCTTCGAGGAGGCAGCAATTCTGATATACTTGCAAATGAGTGTGCAAAGGGAGCAAAAGAAGCCGGGCATGATGTGGAACTTCTTTCTTTGAAAGGAAAAGATATAAAATATTGTATCGGTTGTCTATCCTGTCAGAGGAATGGGATGTGTGTACTGAAGGATGATGTTGCAGATATTATGGCAAAAGTAAAGGATGCGGAGGTCATTGTCTATGCAACACCAATTTATTACTATGAGATGTGTGGCCAGATGAAAACACTTCTTGATAGATTGAATCCTTTATATTCGACAGATTATTCATTCAGAGATATTTATATGATTGCAACTGCCGCTGAGAATGATGAAAGTGCATTTGAAAAAGCCTACAATGGTCTGCAAGGCTGGGTAGACTGTTTTGAAAAGGCTTCCTTGAAAGGCATGGTCGGTGGCGGTGGAATTGATGCTGCAAATATAGCTGCAAGCCATGCTGATGTGATGAAAAAAGCATATGAACTTGGAAAGAAATTATGAGTTTGAAAAGAGTACTGTTATTTAGTCTGTGTATATTAGTTTTATCTGGGCTTGTAGGATGTAGAGAAACAGAAATTACCGTCAAATCGGGATTTGGAGGAAAGTATAATGAGTATAGTTGTTAATATATATTATTCCGGCGAAAATGGTTCTGCGCGAAAATTTGCAAAGGAGATGATTTCAAGCGGTACTGTTGATGCAATTAGAAATGAAGCGGGGAACATTAGATATGATTATTTTTTCCCTCTGGGAGATGAGGAAACTGTGCTACTGATTGACAGTTGGGAAAATCAAGAGAGCATTGACTTTCACCATCAATCACCCATGATGAATAAGATTGCGGAGTTAAGAGATAAATATAATCTTCACATGAAAGTAGAGCGATATCGGTCAGAAGATACGATTCCTGACACTGATCAAAAATATATAAGAAATTGACAACTTCCAATTTGCATATTTCATTAAAAGGCACATATTAAAATTAACACAAAAGGAGATGTTAGAATGAAAGCTCATGAATATTGGTCTGTCGGAGCATTGATAACGATGCTAGGAACTTTTTATAGCGGATATAAAGGTTCAAAATCAAGCCATAAATATTTTGCGGCAAGTTCTTTGCTTTGTATGATTATGGCTATTTACACAGGTCATAAGATGATATCTAAAAACAAGAAAACAAAGAAAGAACCAATATCATTAGGAAATGAAGAATAATACAATCAACCTTGTGCCCAGTGGGCACGAAGTTGGCATAGTCACTATGGTGTCAGGAGAAATCCTGGCATCTTTTTTTATGTCTTTTTACACTTCAAAAAATAATCTTAAAAAATTTCTAAAATCATGTCCGATTTTGTCGCTCCCAATACAGAGTATATGGAAGGCAAATTGAAAATCCTCTGATTTCCAAAAATCATAAACGTAAAAGAGGTTCAGACAGTTCTTCCGATTGCACCTTGACAATTGAAGGAGCTGATACATCTTGAGGAACATGCTTACCGGAGATAATCCGGCTCGTGCAGGCGAAGACTCCTACGGGAAGAGCGAAGCAATAATGATACCACCGAAAGGTACAGGACCTCTGCTGAAACAGAGACTGTGACTGTATTTTTACAGCCGGGTTATCTGGAATGATAACGATCAGATGTATATGTACAGACAAAGCCCAAATGTGAATACTTAGATTTTCTTATTTATATTACAGGAGAAATCCTGTAGCAAGTGGGGAATGGTTCGAATCCATTCCTCATTTTTTCGTGCAGAAAATGCACAGATTATTATCCTGTTTGAAATACCAGGGAAGGGTGTTGCAGGAAGAAAGGGAGGACAAAAAGAATGAATACGATTGTTTTAATGGGTAGACTTGCCAGAGATCCAGAAACTAAGCTGACATCTACGCAAAAGGGACAAACCAAAGTATCTAGGTTTCCACTGGTAGTAAAAAGAAATCGCACGAGCAAAGCATTTGTAGTGATGATCACAGCTTATGGAAATAATGCAGAATTTGTGGAGAAATATCTTGAAAAAGGAATTAAGATTGCTCTTTCCGGAGAGTTGGTAATCTCTCAGATCAAAGATGAACAGACTGGAACTGCATCCTATTATACCGAAGTCATTATGGATAATGTAGAGTTTGCAGAAGCCAAAACAAAAAAAGAAGAATCTGACGGATTTCAACCAGCAGAGAAGAGGAAGATTCCATTCGATATACCAGAAGAACTTGAACAAGAAATGCCATTTCGATAGGAGGACAAGATTTATGAGAAAATACTTTTTAGAATTATTTGCAATAGGATTGGTTGATTCAGAAGGAAGAATCAATACAGAACATATGACAAGTGATGCGCTTATGACTGCCATGAAAACAATGGAAGAGCTGACGCAAATGAAAATGGATCGTTTGGTTTTGGAAACAACAATGGAGATGATCTTATGTATGTTTGAGTCATGTGACACAGAGGAATTTACAGAAATATTAGGCAAGCTGCTTGGCGGAAAGCAGACTTCTAAAGTGACAGCTCATTTGGAAGCACTGGAGGAATTGTTGACAGAAGAGTAATATAGTAGTTTCCTTGCAGAATATCTTGGTTATTTAACCGTGAATGTAGCAGAGTTTATTAGGAGCACAATCATTGAAAATGGTTTGATGTTACTTGCCGGTTCAGGAGGAGAAGAGGATGGAGAAGAGGATGGAGAAGACGGATTATAAAATCACAGAGTTTCACAATTCGGAGTTTGGTTCCATCCGTATGATTGAAGATGGAGGCAGACTTTTATTTTCTGGAATTGATGTAGCATTTGCTTTGGGATATGCAAAACCAAGAAATGCGATAAATGTTCATTGCAAGGGGGCCCTGAAACGGGGCGTCCTTACATCAGGTGGGGTACAGCCAATGATTTTTATTCCAGAGGGAGATGTATATCGGCTGATTACAAAAAGTCGTTTAAAGTCAGCACAGAATTTTGAGAAGTGGGTATTTGATGAGGTACTTCCGGCTATTAGGAAAACAGGCGGATATTTAGAGACCGATCTTTTAGACAGGGTAAAAGATAACCCGGAACTTCTTTTGGAATTTGCCGAGAGACTTTTGGCAGAAAACAATCGAAATCGAGAATTGCAAAATCGTGTAAAGGATATGCAGCCAAAAGCAGATTATTATGATCATTTCATGATTACAGGAGAATGCACCAATATTCGAACGACGGCAAAAGAGATTGAATTTCCAGAAAGAAAATTTGTGAAACTTCTTTTAAATAGAGGATTTCTATATAGGAGTCCATCCGGCACGCTGTTACCCTATGCGGTGGAGAAGAACAATGATCTGTTTATTGTAAAAGACTATTTTAACAATGGACATCTTGGTTCACAGACATTGGTTACACCAAAAGGAAAAGAATTTTTTAAAGCGTTGTGTGCGGAGGAAGAGTAAAGAATGAAGGAGGTGGTTGCCATGATTACAGATCTGGACAGCAGTTAAATCGCTGAAAGGAGGGAAAATCATGCAGGAAGAGGTAACTCAGAAAACGGTCACGTTCTGCATTCGGACTACCAAAGTAACAGCAGATTTATTGAAAAAGGTTCTTGCTGCTTATCTGCGTCATCAGAAGCAGAAATCGGTAGAGAAGAAAGCGAAGAAGAATCAGCCGAAACAGGGAAAGGTCACGGTAAAAGAGCTGGCAAAACAAAATGCTGGGATGGTCAATATCGAGATCCCAAATAAGAATATCAAGTCCTTTGAACGTTATGCCAGAAAATACGGGATCAATTATGCTTTGAAAAAAGATAAGAGTAAAGATCCACCGATGTATCTGGTGTTTTTTAAAGGACGTGATCAGGATGCCCTCAATGCTGCTTTCCGTGAGTTTTCCCAGAAACAGATTCAAAAAGCGAATAAGCCTTCCATTCATAAGCGTCTTGCAGCTTACCGGGCAATGATGCCAAAGAAGACGAAGGACAAAGTAAAAAACCGGCATCAGGAGCAGAGTCGATGAAAAAGAAAAGTGGCAAAACTCTGATGCAGAAGTGGAAGAATAAAATCGGGGGTAAGCTGTCCGCCCTGGATAAAAAGAAACTGGTTCTTACAAATATCCCTTATGCTCTGGCTGCTTTCTATGCAGACCGGGCATTTTTTCTTTACCGGAACAGTCCGGGAGAAGATATAGGGAACAAACTTTTATATGCAATGGAACACGCAGACCGGATTTTTGCTGGTTTTGTGTTAAGCAATAACTGGAAAGATCTGCTAGCAGGTATTGTTGTTGCAGTCGTTCTGAAAGTGTTGGTCTGGCAGAAACAGGCAGACGCAAAGAAATTACGGAAAGGCATCGAGTATGGTTCAGCCAGATGGGGAACCGCAGAGGATATCAAGCCTTATATGTCGGAAGATCCATGGATGAACATTCCATTGACAGCAACAGAAGCACTGACCATGGAGAGCAGACCGAAGCAGCCGAAGTATGCAAGAAATAAAAATATAGTGGTCATCGGCGGCAGTGGTTCCGGTAAGACACGTTTTTTCGTAAAACCATCGGTCATGCAGATGAACTGTTCCATGGTCATTACAGATCCGAAAGGCACTCTGATCGAGGAGTGCGGGAAGATGTTAGCAAAGGGACCACCTAAGAAAGATAAGAATGGAAATATTATGAAAGATAAATCAGGAAAAGTGGTACACGAACCATATGTGATTAAGGTTCTGAATACTATCAACTTTTCCAAATCGCTTCATTACAATCCATTTGCTTATATACGGTCTGAAAAAGATATCCTGAAGCTGGTTACAACAATTATTGTTAATACCAAAGGCGAAGGGGAAAAAGCTTCCGAAGATTTTTGGGTGAAAGCAGAGAAATTGCTCTACACAGCACTGATTGCTTTTATCTGGTATGAGGGTGATGAAGAGGAAAAAAATCTGAATACCCTTCTGGATCTTTTAAATGAAAGCGAAACCCGTGAAGAGGATGAAACTTACCAGAATCCAGTGGATATGATGTTCCAGGAATTGGAAGAAAGAGATCCGCAGCACTTTGCGGTCAGACAGTATAAAAAATACAAAATGGCCGCCGGTAAAACTGCAAAATCGATTTTGATTTCCTGTGGAGCCAGACTTGCCCCATTTGACATCGCAGAGCTTCGTGAGATCATGTCTTATGATGAAATGGAACTGGATAAGATCGGTGACAGGAAAACAGCCTTGTTTCTGATTATGTCCGATACAGATACAACCTTCAACTTTGTGATTGCGATGCTGCAGTCACAGCTTTTCAATCTGCTTTGTGATAAGGCAGACGATGTATATGGTGGAAGACTTCCGGTGCATGTACGTGTCATCGCGGATGAGTTTGCCAACATCGGGCAAATTCCTCAGTTTGACAAGCTGATTGCAACTATCCGAAGCAGGGAAATCTCTGCTTCTATTATTTTGCAGTCACAGAGTCAGCTAAAGGCAATGTATAAGGATAGTGCAGATACCATTCTGGGTAACTGTGATACTACACTATTTCTTGGTGGAAAAGAGAAAACTACCTTAAAGGAAATGAGTGAACTTCTGGGTAAGGAAACCATTGATCTGTATAACACTTCGGAAACGAGGAGCAATCAGAAGTCCTTTGGATTGAATTACCAGAAAACAGGCAAACAGCTGATGACAGAAGATGAGATTGCAGTCATGGATGGAGGAAAATGTATCCTGCAGATTCGTGGTGCCAGACCATTTTTCTCGGACAAATATGATATCACGAAACACAAAAATTATCGGTTTCTTGCAGATGAAAATGAGAAAAACCGATACAAAGTAGAAAAAGAGTTAAATCCGCAGTACACACCGAAACCCGAAGAAGAAGTGGAGGTAATTCAGGTGGAGCTGTCGGAGTAACCTTGGGAATGAACGAAAAATAATGAGGAAAGGAATAACTGACATTAGGTGCGCCGGCTTTTTAGTCGGTGTTTTTTCATTCCCGTAAACACCTGAAAGAAGTCAGTTTTGGTGAATGAATATGGCATTTTTTAGCAGTGCAATTACAACTTTAAAAACTCTTGTAGTCGCAATCGGCGCAGGTCTTGGCGTGTGGGGTGTCGTAAACCTTCTGGAAGGATATGGAAACGACAATCCCGGTGCTAAGAGCCAGGGCATCAAACAGCTGATGGCTGGTGCCGGAATCATGCTGCTGGGAACTACCCTGATTCCACAGCTGGCAACATTGTTCTCTTAAGAGGAGTGGTAGATGAACACCATCATTGAGAGAATTACGGAAGCGATAAAGGATATCCTGATCGGGCTTATCAAGTCCTGTTTGGATAACATGTTCACGTCTGTCAATGAGCAGGTGGGAACCATAGCCGGGCAGGTGGGACAGACACCGCAGGGATGGAATGCAGGGATTTTTAATCTGATTCAGAATATATCCCAAACGGTGATTGTCCCCATTGCGGGACTGATCATCACATTTGTCCTGTGCTATGAACTGATTACGATGGTAACGCAGAAAAACAATTTCCATGAATTTGAGACTTATAACATTTTCCTCTGGATCTTTAAGGCGTATGTAGCCATTTATCTGGTGACGAATACGTTCAATATCACGATGGCGGTCTTTGATGTTGGCCAGTATGTGGTCAACAATGCCGCCGGGGTGATATCAGGAAACACTGCGGTGGATGCAACAGAAGCAATTTCACGGATTGTGGATGCCCTGGAGGATATGGAGTTAGGGGATTTGTTCCTGCTATCCATGGAAACGATGTTGATCAGTGTTACCATGCACATTCTGTCAATTATCATTACGGTAATCTTGTACGGAAGAATGATAGAAATTTACCTTTATACTTCCATAGCACCAATTCCGTTTGCCACCATGACCAATAAGGAATGGGGTAATATCGGAAACAACTATTTAAAAGGTTTATTCGCACTGGCATTTCAGGGATTCTTCATGATGGTCTGTGTGGGAATTTATGCAGTTTTAGTAAATGCAATGACCATATCCAGTGACCTTCATGCAGCAATGTTTTCAGTAGCGGCTTATACCGTGATTCTTGCATTTTCATTATTCAAGACCGGAAGCCTTAGCAAATCGATATTTAATGCCCACTAACGGGCAGGAAAGGAGCGCATACCATGGCGTATGTACCAGTACCAAAAGACCTTACCAAGGTCAAAACAAAAGTAGCGTTAAATCTGACAAAACGGCAGCTGATTTTCTTTTCACTTGCCGCAGTTGTGGGAATTCCGTTTTATCTGTTCATGAGAAAACCAATCGGTTCCAGTATCGCAGCCATCCTGATGGTAACGATCATGCTTCCATTTTTCTTCATGGCAATGTATGAAAAAGACGGGCTTCCATTTGAAAAAGTGGTGGCAAATATAATTCGACAGAAGTTTATCTGTCCGGCAGTAAGACCATATAAGACAGAAAATTTTTATCAGGAGATTTCCACCCTTGTAAAAAAGGAGGGTATGCCGGATGGCAAAAAAGACAAAGCAGGAGGCTCAGCAGGAGCGTCTGTCCCTAGCGGAAAAAAGAAACCGTCAGGAAAGAAGAAACAAAAAAGACAGAAAAGAAAGAGAACAGGAAAAGCGTAGGAAGAAGCAGGAACGGGACCGTAGGAAACAGAAAAACATTCCTACAACTGCACAGCAGAGTATTCCGTATATTCGGATGCTGCAGGATGGTATCTGCCAGGTGACAAAGACCTTTTTCTCTAAGACAATTCAGTTTTATGACATCAACTATCAGCTTGCTTTAAATGAGGATAAAACCACGATATTTGAAAATTACTGTGATTTCTTAAATTACTTTGATTCTTCCATCAGTGTGCAGCTGTCCTTTATCAATCAACAGGTGGATGTGGCAGAATTTGAGAAAAGCATTGACATTCCTGATCAGAACGATGACTTCAATGCCATTCGTGAAGAGTACCGTACTATGTTGAAAAATCAGCTTTCAAAAGGAAATAATGGTCTGGTGAAGACAAAGTATATCACTTTTGGAATCGAAGCAGAAAGCCTGAAGGTGGCAAGACCAAGGCTTGAAAGAATCGAAACAGATATCTTAAACAACTTTAAGGTCCTGGGAGCACAGGCACATTCACTAAATGGTCTGGAAAGGCTGGAGATTATGTATCATGTGTTCAACCAGGATCGGATTGAACCATTTAAGTTCCAGTATAAGATGCTTCCGGAAACAGGATTAAAGACCAAAGATTTTATTGCACCGACTTCCTTTAACTTTTCCAAGAATCAGACATTTTTGATGGGAAGAACGATGGGAAGTGTGAGTTACCTGCAGATTCTTGCACCGGAGCTGACAGACCGGATGCTTGCAGATTTCCTGGATGTGGATGACAGCATCAATGTCAACATTCATATCCAGTCCATTGATCAGAGTTCAGCAATCAAAATGATCAAGAGCAAGATTTCAGATCTGGATAAGATGAAGATTGAAGAGCAGAAACGGGCGGTACGTTCCGGTTATGATATGGACGTGCTTCCATCAGACCTTGTAACCTATGGAGAAGAGGCGAAGAACCTGTTGGAAGATCTGCAGTCCAGAAATGAGAGAATGTTCCTTGTGACATTTCTGGTAATGAATACCGCAAAGAAGCGTCAGAAGCTGGATAATAATATTTTCCAGGTGCAGGGAATTGCACAGAAATATAACTGTTCTTTAAAACAACTGGATTATCAGCAGGAAGCAGCACTCATGTCCTGTATTCCACTGGGAGTCAATCGAATTGAAATTCAGAGAGGGCTTACCACATCTTCAACAGCGATCTTCGTGCCATTTACGACACAGGAACTGTTTCAGGAAGGGGAAGCTCTTTATTATGGATTAAATGCATTATCCAACAACATGATCATGGTTGATCGGAAACGTCTGAAGAACCCGAATGGACTGATTCTTGGTACACCTGGTTCCGGTAAGTCCTTCTCAGCAAAGAGAGAGATTACGAACTGTTTCCTAATTACGGAAGACGATATCATCATCTGCGATCCAGAAGCCGAGTATTCTCCATTGGTACAGGCACTGCATGGGCAGGTGGTGAAGGTTTCACCGGTATCTGACCAGTATATCAATCCAATGGATCTGAACCTGAACTATTCCGAGGAAGATAATCCACTGTCACTGAAAGCAGATTTTATTCTGTCTTTGTGTGAGTTGATTGTTGGAGGAAAGAATGGACTGGAGCCGGTAGAAAAGACCATCATTGACCGTTGTGTGCGGTTAGTATATCAGGAATATCTTGCCGATCCAATGCCGGAGAAGATGCCAATCCTGGAGGATTTATATAATCTGTTGCGGAAACAGGAAGAGCCGGAAGCACAGCGTCTTGCAACTTCATTGGAGATTTATGTTACAGGCTCCCTGAATGTATTTAATCATCGCACAAATGTAGATATCAACAATCGTATCGTTTGTTTTGATATCAAAGAGCTTGGAAAACAGCTGAAAAAGATCGGGATGTTGATTGTGCAGGACCAGGTATGGAACCGAGTGACTATCAATCGTTCCGCTCATAAATCTACCCGTTACTATGTGGATGAATTCCATCTTCTATTAAAAGAAGAGCAGACAGCAGCTTACAGTGTGGAAATTTGGAAGAGGTTCCGTAAATGGGGAGGTATTCCAACTGGTGAACTGGTTTGTTACTTGTTAGTCGCTTAAAGTGCAAACTATCGCCGTTCTGACTGAAACCGGCAAGTAAGTCAGAAGTATCAATGCGGAAAAAAACGGGAAAGGGGTAGCGACCTAATCCGAGTGGAAGGCTATTCATAATAGAATAGCCACACGCAACGCATAGAGCTTGAACCTGCATAAGCAGAATATAACAGCTCCAAGAGGCCGCATTGCCAGCCGGTACGATATAATCGTGGTAAAAAGATATGCTATGCTGAGCGTGAAATGACACGCTGATGAAAATGGGCGAAAGTCCCAGAGAGGTGGATAAAAAGCCGCCTGATAATAACAATCAGATAACACAGAATATCAAAGATTTATTGGCTTCCAGGGAAATCGAGAATATTTTTGAAAACTCTGATTTCATTTATATGCTCAACCAGGCTTCTGGAGACAGGCAGATTCTGGCAAAACAGCTGAATATCTCACCAACCCAGCTGTCCTATGTAACCAACAGTAATGAGGGTGAAGGACTTCTGTTCTATGGAAATGTCATTATCCCATTCGTAGACAGATTTCCGAAGAATTCTCTCTATAAAATCATGACAACCCGCTTGGAGGAAACTTCTGAAGCAGGTTAAATCAAAGGAGAAAACAATGTTACGAGCAATTTCATATGTATTAACTTTTAGTGGCGGTGCTGTTTTTGGCATCGCTTTTCTCTGTTTATTACAGGCAGGGAAAGGGTATCCGAAGAAGGAGGAGTAAGTAGTGGCAGAACAGAGAATGAAAGTCAGGGATAAGAAAGTCCAGAAGATGACCAAGGATGGTCTTGTGGAAGAAAACCTGACGGATAAATCTTCTGTTCGTGTCAGTAACCGTGCCAGTGATGTGCAGATGGGAGGAAAACAGGGGGAAAAAGAATTAAGCCTTGTGGATAAGTCTTCCCGCCAGTCTGAACGGAGTGGGAAAAATATTCGACCCTCTGTGCAAAAATCCAGAGATGCACCGGAACTGATACGGACAGAGAAGCAAAGTGAGGATTTTGGACAAAATAGAAAACAGCAAAAACGGAAAAGGATTCGTGCTGAAGTCGGAAAAGAATCCAGACTTGCAGGAAAATCTGAAGCCGGACAGTCAGGGAGACTGAAAGAAAAACGTGCTGATCTATCAGAAAACAGAGGAGACAGCCGGAGAAATCAGACCGGCGGCAGCAAAAAGCCAAAACAAAAGCAGCGTTTGAAATTTGCTTATGAGGAAACTGGTGCTTCTGTGAAAAATGACAAAGATATGGAGAAATTGAACCAGATGGATACGGATGGAGTCAATTTCCGCCATCAAAAACAGAAGGAAAAAGCCAAAAAGTTTTCTTATGAGGAAGCAAAAAAGAAAAAGGAAGCTAAGCAGCATTCCAAGAAGGCACAGGTCTATCGGGCAAATGAAGGGGAAGCTCCTGGAAAGAAGAAATCCCGCTTGAAGTTTGGCGAAGGGGAATCTGTGAAAACAGAAAAAACTTCTGCTGTTAAGAAAGCAGGAAGTGCAACTTCCGTAGCATTGCACCGTGAGATCAGCAAAAATGAAGACGATAATGCGGCGGTAGAAGGTGCCCATAAGTTAGAAGAAAGTGGCGAAGGTGTTTACCGGCTGGAACAGAGAAGTGCCAGACGCAGGAAACAGTGGGCATCCAGAAAAAGAAGCAGACTTGAAAGACAGGAAGAGAAACAGACACAGGCTGCAGCCCGTCAGGAGCAGAAGAAACTGAAAAAACAGATTCAGAAGCAACAGATCAAATGGGATTATGCCAAAGCGAAGCGAAGTGAACAGACAGTAGGAACAGCTACAAAAGGTACGATTGATTATATTAAGAAGATTGGCGGTAAGGTCACCAACTTCTTTAAAGAAAACCGGAAGGTGTATATCAGTGTAGCAGTTCTAATCGGATTGATGTTTCTGATCATAACGAATGTCACGTGTTGTTCTGCAGTGTTTTTACAAAATGTGATCACTTATACCGGAACCAGTTATCTGTCATCGGATCAGGCAATCCGGGAAGCGGAACTGTATTACACACAGCTGGAAGCTAATCTGCAGGAGCGGATCAACAACATGGAATCTGAAGAACCGGGACATGAGGAATACCGATATAACATCGGACCTATTGAGCATGATCCGTTTATCCTGATCAGTTATCTGTCAGCAAAGTATGAAGAATTTACCTTTGAACAGGTAAAGCCAGAACTGGATGCTCTTTTTGCATTGCAGTATCGGTTAGAAACAGAAGCAGTCAATGAGACTGTGACAGAGACAGCAACTGTAAGAGTTGGAGAATCTTTGGGACAGGTTGTGACCAGTGGGTATTGTAACTGCCCAATTTGTTGTGGTATTTGGAGCGGAGGACCGACTGCCAGTGGAGCATATCCAACTGCCAATCATACCTTAGCGGTAGATGCTTCCAATCCGTTTGTACCAATGGGAACAAAGGTAGTTATGAATGGTGTCGAATATACTGTAGAAGATACCGGAGCTTTCGCAAGATACGGTGTACAGTTTGATGTCTATTATGACAGTCATGCGGCAGCATCTGCACATGGACATCAAACATGGGAATGTTATCTGGCAGATGATAATGGAAGCAATGAAGTGGAAGTGACCAGGACAAGAGATGTAGATGTGCTGAATGTCACCTTAAATAGTGGAAACCTGATGTCAATCTGTCAGGACAGGTTGGGATTTTTCCAGAAAGAACTGTTCAGTGCCTACAACGATACAAAAGGCAACTTGCAGATGTTTGCAACACCGGTTGATTTTAACTGGTATTCCAGTGTGACCAGCTATTATGGATACAGGATTCATCCAATATCAGGAGCAAATCAGCTTCATAATGGTATGGATATCGGAGCACCGGAAGGGACAAAAGTAATGGCAGGGCTGACCGGAACGGTTACAACTTCTGCTTATAACGACAGCTATGGCAATTATGTTGTGATCAAGGACAGTAAAGGCTATGAACTGCGGTATGCACATTTAAGCAGCCGGAGTGTATCTGCAGGAGCATCCGTCACGAAAGGTGATGAGATAGGGCTTGTAGGAAATACTGGAAATTCTACAGGAAGCCATCTTCACATTGAACTTCTGAAAAATGGAGAGCGGTTAAACCCGATCTTTTATCTGGAAACAGGAGAAGGGGCAGGCTTTGGCGGTAGTGAATATACCAGTGAAGCAGCACAGCGTTTGTTAAATGAAGCAGCGAGATATCTTGGAACACCGTATGTATGGGGCGGATACTCTCCTAGTGGATTTGACTGTTCTGGATTTGTAAGTTACTGCCTAGTTCATTCTGGGGTTAGAAACACCGGAAGGTTGACAGCACAGGGATTGTACAACATTTGTACACCTGTATCACAGTCAGATGCACAGCCGGGAGATCTGATCTTTTTTACAGGAACCTACGATGCAGGAGAACCAGTAACGCATATCGGAATCTATGTGGGCAATGGTCAGATGATCCATTGTGGGCATCCGGTGCAGTATACGTCCATCAACTCTCCATACTGGCAGAGTCATTTCTATGGATTCGGACGATGGTAAGGAAAAGGGCGGTGTAACAGCCGTCCGGAAAGGAGAAGCGATGAAAAGTCTTGAAAAAGCAACGGCAGATTATGAGAAAGCCAAGGAAAAAATGGAAGCATCCAAAGCCAGATATGAAGCAGATTTAAAGCGGTTCAAGGCTGCGGAGATTGCAAAAACAGAAGCGGAAAATCTGGAAATTGTAAAAATTATCCGTGCGATGGATATGAGCATTCCAGAGCTGGAAGCTTTCAAAAAGAGAATGAAAAATGAATTACCCGGCAGGGTAGAAATACAGAAGGAGGAAACAGGGTCTGATGATGAATTTAGAGAAGATGAAACAGAAGAAATCTAAAAATAGCGTGAAAAAAGGATTGCTTGCGGCAACAACGATTCTTTGCCTGACATCGCCTATGTTGCAGGCACAGAGTGTGTTAGCGGCAGAGAATACAGCACCAGCAATTACGATTGAAAAGCCAGATGGCTGGAGACAGGGGGAAACGACAGTCGCAATTACTGTGGATGCCAGTCATATGCCAGAAGGATTTTCTATCACAAAAATTGAAGCGAAAGCTGGGAAAGACGGAAGCTGGCAGGATGTGACAGGGAATGGAAGTATTTCCATTACTGGTAATCAGACGGTCTATGTGCGTGTGACAGATGGTGATGGAAAGGTGTATGAGCAGAATCGTTCTATTAAGTGTTATGACACAGAAAAGCCTACGCTTTCTGCATCTCTGACAGATGGTGTACTGACGATTCAGGGAAATGATACCGTTTCCGGCATTACTTCTGTGACAGTTAATGGCACCACTTATACAGATCTGAAGGATGGAATGCTGAGAGTGCAACTGACACAGAAAGATTTTACAACAAAACAGATTGAAATCACGGTAACGGATGGTGCCGGAAATACTTCTGAAAAGTATGTGTTGCAGAATCCTTATTATGAATGGGCAAAGAAGCAGGCAGAGAAACAGAAAACTTCAGGTGACAGCAATGGTGCGATGGCAACCACGACCAGTGCAGATGCAACTGGGACTGAGAAAACAACGACTTCACCACTTCCGCAGGATGCACAGGCTTCTGAGCCGACAGATGCAAAAGGAACTGTGGATGATCGGACAGTGACAGGTATTGAGGAACAGCTTAATAAAGAAGGCGAGACAGCAGATTCTGTTACCAAAACAGCTACGGAAGGCACAAAAGAGTTTTATACCATTTCAACTAAGAGTGGTAAGATTTTTTATCTGATCATCGACAATTCAAAATCTCAGGATAATGTGTATTTCCTTACCGAAGTCAGTGAGAAAGACCTGATGAACTTCACACTTTCTGATTCTGTGACACTTCCGGAAGTAGATATTGTTTATGCAGAACCAGAGAAACAGGCTGAAGAAGAAAAGCCGGAAACGACAGAGACAGATGAGAAAGATAAGGTAGAGGATGAAATTCAGATGCCAGAAGACAAAAGTTCAGCAGGGACTTATCTGCTGATCGGATTGGTTGCTGTTGGAGCTGCGGCAGGTGGTTATTACTTGAAAGTCTACAAACCGAAACATGAATATGATGACGAGGATGAGATGGAAGAGGATGAAGATGAATCCGAAGATTCAGAGTCTGAAAAGCGTGAAGTAGACGATGCAGATGAGCAGGAAGAAAGTACAGAACCGGAAATCCTGAGAGATGAAGATTTTGATGATAATGTGCTGGAAGATGAAGAAGAGGAGAAGGAGTAAATGAAATTAGTGATTGCAGAAAAGCCATCGGTTGCGATGGCACTGGCTTCCGTGCTTGGAGCCAGAACAAGAAAAGATGGCTACGTGGAGGGAAACGGTTATATCGTTTCCTGGTGCGTAGGACATCTGGTGGGATTATGCGATGCATCGGAATACGATGAAAAATATAAAAAATGGAGATATGAGGATCTGCCGATTGTGCCGGAATGTTGGAAACACAAGATTTTGGAGGGCACAAAGAAGCAGTTCGGAATCTTAAAGAAACTGATGAGAGATTCCAAAGTAGATGAGGTGATCTGTGCTACTGATGCAGGACGTGAAGGTGAGTTAATCTTTCGTTTGGTGTATGAGCAGGCAGGATGCAAAAAGCCGATGAAGCGGCTCTGGATCTCATCTATGGAAGAACAGGCAATTAAAGATGGATTTGCGTCATTAAAAGACGGTTCGTGTTATGACAGTCTCTACCAGTCAGCACTTTGCAGGGCAAAGGCAGACTGGCTGGTGGGAATCAATGCGAGCCGTCTTTTTTCTGTTCTGTATAACCAGAATCTGAAAGTTGGAAGAGTACAGACACCAACACTTGCCATGATCGTGGATCGAAATCAGAAGATCAAGGAATTTACCAAAGAGAAATATTATATGGCTCATATCAAATTTGACGATATGGATGCGGTCACAGAGAATTTTCAGAAAAAAGAAGATGCAGATAAAGTGGCTGCAGAGTGTCAGGAGCGCATGTGCGAAGTGGAGAAGGATGATGTGAAAGAGAAAACGGTCCGCCCTCCGAAGCTTTATGATCTGACCACCCTGCAGAGGGAAGCTAACAGAATGTTTGGCTATACCGCACAGCAGACATTGGATGCTGTGCAGGAGATGTATGAGCAGAAGCTTGTCACTTATCCGAGAACAGACAGCCAGTATCTGACAGATGAGATGGGAGAAAGCACAGAAACTCTGATTCAGATGTTGCTTGGGAAAATGCCCTATGCCGAAGGGCTGGAATATCAGCCGGACGTGAGTAAGGTATTAAATTCAAAGAAAGTATCTGATCACCATGCAATTATCCCGACCATGGAAGTAGCAAAGGCAGATATAGGTAAACTGAAAGAACGAAACTGCAAGATTTTGTATCTGATCAGTGCCAGGGTACTGACAGCAACCGCAGATCCTTATATTTATGAAAGCCATAAATGCCAGATTACCTGTAATTATCATACGTTTTATCTCACGGCAAAGAAAACAAAGCAGGAAGGATTCAAGGCAATCGAAAATAAATTGAAACAGTTCTTTGGCGTAAAGATTGAGAAAGAAGAGCCGGAGCTGGATATCTGGGCTGGCAAGCATTACGGTCCTTGTGATTCTTTTGTATCGGAGCATTTTACACAGCCACCGAAACAGTACACAGAAG
>OHLP01000499.1_pt1 | contig 20611 bp, 9 predicted proteins | sample 1569111 | NCBI WGS metagenome assembly OHLP01 (sample SAMEA3879504, study PRJEB24766) | human gut metagenome | biome: human-associated habitat; feature: feces | place: USA | collected 1985/1987 | reverse complement strand
TAGACGCTTACCGGAATCTGAACATGGACGACCACTTCTTCCGTTCCTTCTTCGAACTGTTGATAGGCACCGACTACGTGCGCAAAATGATAAAGGAAGGGAAGAGCGCCGAAGAAATCAAGGCAAGATGGAAAGACGACGTAGAGAAATTCAAGGTACAGCGCAAGCCCTACCTGCTCTACGAAGAATAAAGACATGTACAATTCACTATTTACAATGTACAATTTCAGAGAAGGTACAATTCAAAAGTAAATGGGAAGGTACAACAGTTTATACTAAAGAAACGCCGCATGGCAAATTGTAAATTGTAAATGAACAAATTGTAAATAAACATTATGACTCCACTATCCGTAATCATCACCATAGCCGCCTACTTCGCGATACTGTTCACGGTATCCTATATTGCAGGAAGGAAGGCAGACAACGCCGGCTTCTTTGTGGGTAACCGCAAGTCATCCTGGTATGTCGTGGCGTTCGCCATGGTCGGTTCCGCCATTTCAGGTGTGACCTATGTATCCGTACCCGGCATGGTTGCCGCCAGCAGCTTCGGCTATCTGCAAATGGTGTTGGGCTTCATTGCCGGACAGCTCATCATAGCCTATCTGCTGGTACCGCTGTTCTACAAAATGAACCTGGTATCCATCTACGAATATCTGGAGAACCGTTTCGGCATGTCTTCCTACCGCACGGGTGCCTGGTTCTTCTTCATCTCCAAAATGCTCGGTGCCGCTGTCCGTCTGTTCCTCGTATGCCTGACGCTGCAACTGCTGGTATTCGAACCTTTCGGACTGCCTTTCCTGCTGAACGTGGCCATCACGGTGGCACTGGTCTGGTTGTACACTTTCCAGGGTGGCGTAAAGTCTCTTATCTGGACAGACTCTCTGAAGACATTCTGCTTGGTGGTGTCGGTCGTACTCTGCATCTGGTATATCGCTTCCGACCTCAATCTGTCATTTACCGGTATGGTAAGCACCATTGCCGACAGTGACATGTCCCGCATCTTCTTCTTCGGCGATGTGAACAGCAAGCAGTACTTCTTCAAGCAGTTCCTCGCCGGTGCCTTCACCATGATTGCCATGACCGGGCTGGATCAAGACATGATGCAGCGCAACCTGAGCTGCAAGAACTTCAAGGACTCACAGAAGAACATGATTACCAGTGTCATTTCGCAGTTCTTCGTCATCCTGCTTTTCCTGATGCTGGGCGTGCTGCTCTACATCTTTGCCGCCAACCAGCAGATTGCGGTGGAGAAGAGTGACGAACTGTTCCCGCTGATTGCCACCGGCAACTATTTCCCTGCCATTGTGGGCATACTGTTCATCATCGGCCTGATTTCTTCTGCCTATTCAGCCGCAGGCTCGGCACTCACCGCGCTGACCACTTCCTTCACCGTAGACATTCTGGGAACGAAAGGCAAGTCGGAAGAGACGGTTGTGAAGATGCGCAAGAAAGTGCACATCGGCATGGCGGTTGTCATGGGAATCACCATTTTCGTATTCAATCTTCTCAACAACACCAGTGTCATCGACGCTGTATATATTCTGGCAAGCTATACCTACGGTCCTATCCTGGGTCTGTTTGCTTTCGGCATTTTCATGAAACAACAAGTGCGTGACAAGTACATCCCGTTAGTTGCCATCGCCTCCCCGGTTCTCTGCTTCATTCTGCAGAAGAATTCCGAAGTCTGGTTCGGAGGTTATCAATTCAGCTACGAATTGCTGATTTTCAATGCACTGTTCACTTTCATCGGTCTCTGTCTATTGATTAAGAAAGATAAAAAGAACAATTAACTTAATACATCATCTATGAATGTAAGACGTCAGTTTTTACTTAGTCTGCTTGCCGCCTCCCTCTTCCCCCACGCGGGAGGCGCGCAAGGACTTCCGACGGATGTCCGCCAGGCAATCGGGAAATTCTTGGATACCACCGCACGAAAAGAAGTTTCCGTAGGACGTATCAGCATCGACTCAGTGGCTGTGGAAGGAAATACACTGCAACTGTTTGCCAACATGAACTGTGCCTATATTCCTTTCCGTGAGGACAATGTGGCCGAAATCTACCAAGGCGTAAGCGCCCTGCTGCCGGTGGAGTTTGCCAAATACAAGCTGCAAATCCGTACCAACAAGCGCAGTATCGAAGAACTGGTTCCCCAAGCCCTGCGCAGTAAAAAAGACAAAAAGACGAAGACATTCAGCCCCGTCGCTTCCAAGCCTCTGGTTACCGAAGTTTCCTCCCCCTACACCCCCACCAACGGCTTGCATAACCGGCATATCGCCCTATGGCAAAGCCACGGCTGGTACTACGAATCAAAACTCGACCGCTGGGAATGGCAGCGTGCGCGTATCTTCCAGACAGTGGAAGACCTCTACACCCAGAGCTACGTATTGCCCTTCCTCGTACCGATGTTGGAAAATGCCGGTGCCAATGTGCTGCTTCCCCGCGAACGCGATTGCCAGACGGCAGAAGTCATCGTAGACAATGACGGTTGCCTGACCGGCCGTTCCGTCTATACAGAAAATTCCGGTGACAAGCTCTGGAGTCAGGGAGAAGGACAAGGCTTCGCCCACCTGCGCCCCCAATACATAGACTTTGAGAATCCTTTCAAGGAAGGCACCTACCGCGCCATAGAAACCATCAAGAAAGGAAACGCAAGCACCGCCGAATGGATTCCCGAAATCCCTTCGACCGGACAATACGCCGTATACGTCTCTTACCAAACCTTGCCAAACAGCGCGGACGATGCCCTTTACACCGTCTATCACAAAGGCGGCACCACGCAGTTCAAGGTAAACCAGCAAATGGGAGGCGGCACCTGGATTTACCTCGGCACCTTCGGCTTCAATGCCGGCCGGAACAATGAATGCAAAGTCGTTCTGAGCAACCTTTCCTCCAAAGTAGGAAGAATCATCACTGCCGACGCCGTGAAGATAGGCGGCGGCATGGGGAACATAGCCCGGGGAGAAGTCAGCGGTTATCCCCGTTTCTGCGAAGCCGCCCGCTACTGGCTGCAATGGGCAGGCATACCGGACAGCGTATATTCAGAAAGCAACGGCAAGAATGACTATACCGACGACTATAAATGCCGTGGTATCTGGGTGAACTACCTTTCCGGAGGCTCTGCCGTGAACCCGACGGAAAAAGGGCTGAACATCCCTGTCAACATGGCCTTTGCCTTCCACTCCGATGCAGGAACTACACTGAACGATTCCATCATCGGGACACTCGGCATCTACTATACCAACGCCTACAATGAGAAATTCGCCAACGGAGCATCCCGCTACTTGAGCCACGACCTGACAGACTTGATTCAGTCCAACATCGTGCGTGACGTGCGTACCCTCTACGAACCCCAATGGACACGCCGGGGCAAATGGAACCAATCCTACTATGAGGCCCGTGTACCCCGCGTACCTACCATGCTACTCGAACTACTTTCCCATCAAAACTTTGCAGACATGCGCTACGGACTGGACCCGCGTTTCCGTTTCACCGTAAGCCGCGCCATCTACAAAGGTATGCTTCAGTTCCTCTGCTCACAATACAACATGGATTATGTAGTGCAACCGTTACCGGTAGACCACATGACCTTGCGCATGACCAGCGAGAACGAAGTGGAACTGACCTGGCAACCCGTAGCGGATGCGTTGGAACCAACTGCCGTAGCAGAGAAATACATTGTTTATACCCGTATCGGCGACGGGGATTTCGACAACGGAGTATTGGTGGACGGCAACAGTTACCGAACCACGCTCCTCGCCGGCATGGTATGCAGCTACAAGGTTACCGCTGTCAACAAGGGCGGCGAGAGTTTCCCTTCCGAAATTCTTTCCGCCGGACGGGCGTTCAATTCCAAAGGTACCGTATTGGTGATAAACGGATTCGACCGCATCAGTGCCCCTGCCGACTTTACGGCCCCCGCCCCCGCCGACACCCTCCTTGCCGGATTTCTGGATGAGCAGGACCACGGGGTCCCCTATATCCATGACATCAGCTACATTGGCAAGATGAAGGAATACCGCCGTTCCATTCCCTGGATGGACGACGACGCCTCCGGTTTCGGCGACAGTTATGGAAATTACGAGACCCAAGTCATCGCAGGAAATACGTTCGATTATCCTGCCATACATGGTGCCGCTATCCTGAAAGCGGGATATTCGTTTGTATCGGTTAGTAATGAAAGTCTCTCCCCCGTAGGAAAGGGAGAGAAGAATATTCCGGTGGATATGAGGGAGTATAGGTATGTGGACTTGATACTTGGGAAGCAATGCCAGACCAAGATGGGACGGGGAGGCGTAAAACCGTTGGAGTTCAAGACTTTCAGCAAACCGATGCAGGAGGCTATTGCGGCTTATTGTAAGCAAGGTGGAAATATCTTTGTTTCGGGCGCTTTTGTAGGAACGGATTTATGGGACAACCGCCTTGCAACCGCCGACGAAGCCGACAAGAAATTTGCGATGGAAGTACTGAAATATAAGTGGCGTGTGGGACAAGCGGCTACAATGGGTAAGGTGAAAAGCGTAGCTTCTCCGTTCCCCGCCCTTTCAGGAAACTATACCTATCACAATGAGCTGAATGCCGATTCGTATGTGGTGGAATCACCGGACGCCATTGAACCGGCAACCAAAGATGCACACACCGTGATGCGGTATTCTGAAAACAACCTGAGTGCCGGTGTGGCCTACCAAGGCGACTACAAGACTGTTGTATTGGGATTCCCTTTTGAATCCATACGTACTGATTCTGAAAGAGAGGCATTCATGAATGCTGTACTGACATTCTTCAATGACAACAAGTAATATCAACCAATCATCATCTATGAACAGAAGACTGTTAATAATCGTCCTGATGGCTTGCCTGCTCCCCCTGGGGATGCAGGCACAGCAAGGGACATTCCGTTTTGCCCAACTGACGGACATTCATCTGACCCCGAACAATCCGAATCCCACAGAGGACCTGCTGCGTTCCGTGGCACAGATTAATGCCACCGACAGTATCGACTTTGTCCTGGTGACGGGCGACCTGACCGAAGAAGGCGACCGTACTACCATGGAAAAAGTGAAATCGTGCCTTGACTTGCTGAAGGTCCCCTACCACGTAGTCCTAGGCAACCATGAAACGAAATGGAGCGACTCCGGCTGTACCGCTTTCGGAGAAATCTTTGGCGGCGAACGCTTCGAGTTCGAGCATAAGGGATTCCTTTTCCTCGGCTTCAACTCCGGTCCGCTGATGCGTATGGCCTACGGGCATGTAGTGCCGCAAGATATCCGTTGGATGACGGAAGAAATGGATAAAAACGGCAAAGACAAACCGGTGATACTTGTCACCCACTACCCGCTAATGGAAGGTGATGTGGACAATTGGTATGAGGTGACGGATGCCGTCCGCCCCTACAACGTGCGCTTGTTTATCGGCGGACACTACCACAGCAACCGGGATTTACGTTACGACGGCATTCCGGGCGTACTGATGCGCAGCAACCTGTGCGACAAAGAAGGGAAACCGGGTTACGGCATCTATGAAGTAACCGGGGATTCCATCCGGGTATACACGCAACGTATCGGCGAGCCCAAGAAGCAGTGGACAGCATTCTCGCTGACCGGACAGTATTACGACCGCAACGGAAAGGCAGAGAAATATCCTGACTTCTCGGTCAACAAGGAGTATCCGCAAGTAAAGGAGCAATGGATGGTGCAGACGGGCGCAGGCATTTACTGCTCTCCCGCCGTAGAAAAAGATAAAGTGTTCGTAGGAGACGATATGGGACAGCTGACAGCCTACGCCCTGAAAAACGGTAAAAAGCTATGGAGCTTTGAATCCGGCAAGCGCATTGTCGGTACTCCGGCCGTAAGCGAGGGTATCGTTGTATTCGGGTCTGCTGACCGTCGCATCTACGGATTGAACGCCAAAGACGGCAGCCTGCTCTGGACGGTAGAAGCCGCCGAACCGGTGCTCGGAGCCGTGACCATCGCAGACGGCAGAGCATACATCGGTGCCAGTGACGCCACTTTCCGTGCCATAGACATCCATACGGGAAAAGTAATCTGGGCCTACACCAGCGTGAAGGGCTACATCGAGACCAAGCCGTTGGTGACGGAAGACAAAGTTATCTTCGGCGCATGGGACAATACACTGTATGCCCTGAGCAAGGCAAACGGGCATGAACTATGGAAATGGACGGGCGGACTGACCCGTATGCACTTCTCTCCAGCCGCCGTATGGCCGGTAGCCACCGACGGCAAAGTATTCATTACCGACCCGCAACGCGCCATGACCGCCATAGACATCCATACGGGCAATACCGTGTGGCGCACCTTCCAGTCCATGGTGCGCGAGACCATCGGACTTTCCGAAGACGGTGAACGTATCTATAGCAAAACGATGAACGACAGCATTGTTTGCTATGCAGCTCAAGGAGATACTCCGCGGGAGTTGTGGGCAACCAATGTAGGTTTCGGTTATGAGCATGCCCCCTCCATGCAAGTGGAAAAAGAGGGGGTAATGTTTGGCAGTACCAAAGAAGGACTTATCTTCGCACTGGAAGGAAAAACAGGCAAAGTACTGTGGAAACATAAAATAGGAAATTCACTCATCAGTACCGTAGTTCCGTTGAACGGCCACGAAGTTCTATTCACGGCAACCAGCGGGGAAGTGGGACTTCTGAGAATTAAAAATTGAGAATTAAAAATTAAAAGATATATCATGAATAAAATCAGTTGCTTTCTTCCCTACGCAGGAAAAGAACAAGTAGAAAAAACAGTGAATAGCCTACAGGCGACAGGACTTATAGAAGAAATCCGGTTAATCACGACCGATGCCACTCTGGAATCGCTCCCGGACTGCGAAATATTGTTTGTTGACATGCCCTACAGCAGTGCAACCCTCAAAGCTATTGCTAATGCAGCCAAAGGAGAATACACATTGCTTTATACCAAAGAGACTACGCTCGAAATGGGTATGTTTGCACTGGAACGTATGATACACATCCTTGAAGATTCAAGCGCCGGTATGGTATATGCCGACCACTACCAAATAGCAGACGGCAAGCAGAGCAACGCTCCGGTAATCGACTACCAATTCGGTTCCTTGAGGGATGACTTCAACTTTGGCTCCCTGCTCCTTTTCAACACCGAAAAACTAAAGGAAGCCGCCGGACACATGAAGTCTGACTACAACTTCGCCGGACTTTACGACCTGCGCTTGAAATTGAGCCAACATTCAGACTTGGTACATATCAACGAATACTTATACAGCGAGGTGGAAAACGATACCCGCAAGAGCGGCGAAAAGATTTTCGACTATGTAGACCCCAAAAACCGTGACCGCCAGATTGAGATGGAGCAGGCATGTACCGAACATCTGAAAGAAATCGGGGGATATCTGGCACCGGAGTTCAAGAAGATTGAGTTCTCTGCCGGTAACTTCGAATATGAGGCCTCCGTCATCATTCCGGTACGCAACCGTATCCGTACCATCCGTGACGCCATCAAATCTGTATTGATGCAGAAGACAGACTTTAAATATAATCTTATCATCATCGACAACCATTCCACAGACGGCACTACGGAGGCCATCGATGAATTCAAGGATGACGAACGCGTCATCCATATCATCCCCGAACGTACCGACCTCGGCATCGGCGGTTGCTGGAATATGGGGGTACACCACCCCAAGTGCGGCAAGTTTGCCGTGCAGCTGGACAGCGATGACGTATACAAAGACGAAAATACACTCGCCATCATGGTCCGCGCCTTCTACGAGCAGAACTGCGCCATGGTAGTAGGCACCTATATGATGACGGACTTCAACATGAACATGATTGCTCCGGGCATCATCGACCACAAGGAATGGACTCCGGCAAACGGACGCAACAACGCCCTCCGCATCAACGGTCTGGGTGCCCCGCGCGCCTTCTATACCCCGGTGCTGCGCGAAGTGAAAGTACCCAATACCAGCTATGGCGAAGACTATGCACTGGGACTGAACTTCTCCCGCCAATACCAGATAGGACGTGTGTACGACGTGGTCTACCTCTGCCGCCGTTGGGACGACAACTCCGATGCCTCACTGGACATCGTGAAAATGAACGGACACAACCTCTACAAAGACCGCATCCGTACCTGGGAACTTCAGGCACGCATAGCGATGAACAAAAACAAGTGATATGAATCAAACGATACACCATCTTCTGACTGGACAATTGGCATCCTGGGAGACGGCACGCAACAACTATGCCGCCCTCTCCGGTGTGCGGGTGAAAGAGCTGAATGTAAACGGGATACTTTATAAGGTACAGTTCAACCCCGCACGCATCGTTTCCTCCGGTGCCAAAGTGGATGCCAAGTCCATCCTGGAACGGAAATGCTTTCTGTGCCCGGCCAATTTGCCGCCGGTACAGAAAGGTATCCCGTTCGGAGGACACTACAATATTCTGGTGAATCCATTCCCCATCTTCCCCCGCCACCTGACAGTACCGGAACTGGCACATACCCCTCAACGCATAGCCACCCGCTTCACCGACATGCTGGAGCTGGCCGAGGCGCTGACGGATTACACCATCTTCTACAACGGTCCCAAATGTGGTGCTTCCGCCCCCGACCATGCTCATTTCCAGGCAGGAAACAAAGGGTTCATGCCTATTGAAAAGGACTGGCGCGGACAGACTGCCGGGAAAATAGCCGATTATAGGAAAGCAGCACTGTGGTATCTTGACGACGCTCCCCGTGCCACACTTGTGATTGAATCCATCTCCAAAGAGGACGCGGCAGACTTGTTCGACATCATTTACCGTTCTCTGGACGTGAAACCCGAAGAAGACGAGCCGATGATGAACGTACTGGTCCTATACGAGGCCGACCGTTGGGTGGTCTTTGTCTTCCCGCGCGAGAAACACCGCCCCGCCTGCTATACTGCCGAAGGAGAAGCCAATCTGTTGAGCAGCCCGGCATCCGTCGACTTGGGAGGTGTCTTTATCACCCCCGTAGAAAAGGATTTCTTGAAAATCACTGCGGAAGACGTGGCGCAGATATTAAGTGAAGTATGCCTCTCTGCCACAGATTTCCACAAGGTACGGCAGCGTATCAGGGAAAAAATATGACTTCTGAAATCCAAGAACTCTAATTTTAAAGAAATACCATTATGAAAGAGCCCAAAGTACAAGTAGGCATTCTGTTTGAACCGCAGATAGAATTCGTTTTGCTGAATCCGTATCGCATGGACGGAACGGAAGTCAGCGGCAAGCAGGTAGTGACCTACGACGAAGGCAAGATTCTCTGGAATGGACGCCGGTATGACGAACTGCTGTTTGAACCGCAACACGAGCAGACCGATGCCTTCGAACTATTGGACGTTACCATCGGCATCAATTTCCATTGGGAGCGCAAGGAAGACCAGCGTTTTCTGGGTGCTCTCAAAATCATCGTTGAGAATGGAAAGCTCACCGGCATCAACGTCATCCATGTAGAAGATTATCTGACCAGCGTCATCTCCTCCGAGATGAGTGCCACCGCTTCTCTGGAGCTGCTCAAGGCACACGCTGTCATCTCCCGAAGCTGGCTACTGGCACAAATACAAAAGAATAAGGAAATCACCGAAGCCCAAGCTAACTACTCGGCCTTTACGCAGACCGACGAAGAGCTGATTCGCTGGTACGACCGAGAAGACCACACACGTTTCGATGTATGCGCCGACGACCATTGTCAACGCTACCAGGGCATTACACGTGCCTCTACCGATATTGTGAAACAAGCCATCTCCGCTACCCGCGGCCAGGTACTGACATCTGATGGTAAGATTTGCGACGCCCGTTTCTCCAAATGCTGCGGCGGTGCTTTCGAGGAGTTCCAATACTGCTGGGAAGACATCAAATACCCCTATCTTGCCCAACAACGAGACAGCAAAACGCACGCCACACTGCCCGATTTGACGCAGGAAGTCGAAGCGGACCGCTGGATTCGTACCTCCCCCGAAGCATTCTGCAACACCACCGACAAGAAAATCCTCTCGCAGGTACTCAATAACTATGACCAGGAGACTACGGACTTCTATCGCTGGAAAGTGGAATATACCCAGGAAGAGCTTTCAGCCCTCATTCTGAAACGTTCAGGCATTGACTACGGACAAATCATCGACCTTATCCCCATAGCCCGCGGAACCAGCGGACGCCTCTGGAAACTGAAGATTGTGGGAACCAAACGCACACTCACCATCGGCAAGGAACTGGAAATCCGCCGCACGCTCTCCACTTCACACCTCTACAGCTCTGCCTTCGTGGTAGACAAAGAGGAGTTGTCCGCCGAAGGCATTCCCGGACGCTTCATCCTCACCGGCGCCGGTTGGGGGCATGGTGTGGGACTTTGCCAAATAGGTGCAGCCGTGATGGGCGAGCAAGGGTATAAGTATGATGCAATACTGCTGCACTACTATATAGGTGCCAGCATTGACAAGCTGTATGAATAATCGAATAGAACACAATAAATCAATATCATGAACCATACAAAAAACATATCGCCATGGGCATGGGTACCCACCTTGTACTTTGCACAAGGCATTCCATATTTTATCGTAAACAACATCTCCGTGATGATGTTTACCAAAATGGGCGTACCGAACGGAGAAATGGCCTTGTTCACAAGCCTGCTCTATCTGCCATGGACTATCAAACCCTTCTGGAGCCCGTTTGTCGACATCATCAAGACCAAAAGATGGTGGACCCTTTCCATGCAGATTCTGATGTCTGTGGCATTCATCCTGCTGACGCTGTCCATTCCACGGCCGGACGAGGCGACTATGGCGGCCGGAACAACCCCCATCAGCATGTTCAGCATCACGCTGATGCTGTTCATCATCACGGCTTTTGCCTCTGCCACACACGACATTGCCGCCGACGGCTTCTACATGCTGGCACTGAAACAGAGTGACCAGGCAGCCTTCGTTGGCATCCGAAGCACGTTTTACCGGCTCGCCTCTATCTTCGGACAAGGCGTGCTCGTAGCCATTGCCGGCGCCATCGAACTGAGAACCGAAAACATTCCGCTGTCATGGACCATCACGATGCTGGTTACAGCCGTTCTGTTCAGCTTGGTGACGTTCTATCACCTCTTTGCAGTCCCCAAACCCGCCTCGGACAAGTCTACACTGGCAGCCGATGCCGCTACTGCGGGAGCCATATTCAGAGAATTCGGACGAACATTCGCCACCTATTTCACCAAACCGGGTGCATTGCTGGCCATCGTGTTCATGTTGCTGTACCGCCTGCCTGAAGCATTCCTCATCAAAATGTGTATGCCTTTCCTGGTTGCCTCCAAAGAATCGGGAGGTCTGGAACTATCGACAGCAGAAGTAGGTATCGTATACGGCACCATCGGAGTCATATTCCTCACCCTGGGCGGTATTCTGGGAGGATTATTCGCATCACGCATCGGATTGAAAAAATCCATCTGGTGGATGGCAGGATGCATGACTCTGCCATGCCTGACGTTTGTCTATCTTGCCATTGCCCAGCCCGACAATCTGTTTGCCATCTCAACCTCCATCGCCATCGAGCAATTTGGCTACGGCTTTGGTTTCACGGCCTACATGCTCTACATGATGTACTTCTCCGAAGGCGAATTCAAGACCTCCCACTATGCCATCTGTACCGCATTCATGGCACTGAGCATGATGATTCCAGGGATGTTTGCGGGATACATTCAGGAGGCTATCGGATATATCGACTTCTTCTGGTTGGTGATGATATGCTGTTTCGCCACGGTTGTTGTCACCATTTTTGCAGACAGAAGAATAGACCCGGAATATGGGAAAAAGTGATTAATGTTTAATGATTAGCGATGAAAAAGATTATTATAATATCCTTGCTCTGCCTCCTCTGCGGAGGTGCGATGCAGGCACAGAAGATAAGAATAAAGACCGGCATCGAAGTACTGAAAGAACAGAATTTCCGATGCTTGGAAGGTAAACGTGTAGGGTTGATTACCAATCCGACGGGAGTGGACAACCGGATGAAGTCTACCATCGACATACTGCACGAGGCCCCGAACGTAAATCTTGTGGCACTCTATGGCCCCGAACACGGCGTGCGCGGTGATGTGCACGCAGGCGACCATGTAACGGACATCAAAGACGCGACTACCGGACTGCCCGTATATTCGCTTTACGGAAAGACTCGCAAGGCCACACCGGATATGCTGAAAGACGTAGATGTATTGGTATATGACATCCAGGACATCGGTTGCCGTTCCTTTACCTACATCAGCACCATGGGACTGGCTATGGAAGCCGCTGCCGAAAACGGCAAGGAATTCATCGTGCTGGACCGGCCCAATCCTGTAGGCGGATTGAAAATTGAGGGTAACTTAGTTGAAGATGATTGCATTTCTTTTGTAAGCCAGTTTAAAATTCCGTACCTTTACGCTCTCACTTGCGGTGAGCTGGCACTGATGCTCAATGGCGAGAAGATGTTGAAGGATGGGGAACAATGCAATCTCCACGTAGTGAAGATGAAAGGCTGGAAACGCAAGATGGATTATACCCAAACCGGACTGCAATGGGTTCCTTCCTCTCCACACATTCCACATCCACATTCTGCATTCTTCTATCCCGTCAGCGGAATCCTGGGAGAGCTGGGATATATGTCCATTGGTGTGGGGTATACCATTCCGTTCCAGATGTTTGCCGCACCGTGGGTGGAAGCAGAGAAGCTGGCCGGAAACCTGAACCGTCTGAACGTACCAGGGGTTATCTTCAGACCGATGTACCTGAAACCGTTCTACAGTGTAGGCAAAGGCGAGTTGCTGCAAGGTGTGCAAGTGCACATCATGGATTTCGGCAAAGCACCGTTGAGCGACCTACAATTCCTGGTCATGCAGGAAGTCGCCGCCCTCTATCCGGACCGTGCCGTGTTTGACCATGCCGACAAGGGACGTTTCTCGATGTTCGACAAGGTAAGTGGTTCGCGGCAGATACGCGAACGCTTTTCGAAGCGGAACCGTTGGGAAGATATACGCGACTACTGGTATAAGGATGCCGAAGACTTTCGTAAGTTGTCGAAAAAGTATTATTTATATAAATAGTTTTACAGACGAACAAAGAGGAAAGATAGCGATCATACTGAGGGTATCCCCATCAGCCCTGTTTATAGCCTACTTTGAAGAGAAATGATACGATAGTAAAAAAACAGATATGAAAGAGCGCAGTTACATGGCTTTCCTGCAGGAAGCAAGCCAAATCATTCCGCAGGAAAGAATTTATACCGACGAACTTCGCCGGCTGGCTTGGGGTACGGATGCCGGTTTCTACCGCCTAATTCCTCAGATTGTAATCCGTTCAAAAGACGAGGACGAAGTTTCACAACTGTTGAAACTGGCTAGCCGCCACGAGTTACCAGTCACCTTCCGAGCGGCAGGAACCAGTTTGTCGGGACAAGCCATTAGTGACTCCATCCTCATCGTAGCCGGCAAGAATTGGGAAAAATACAGCATATCTGCCGACCATGAACAGATAACCCTCCAACCGGGCATCATCGGACAACGTGTGAACGAATTGCTGGCCCCCTACGGCCGCAAGTTTGCACCGGATCCCGCCTCGGTAAAAAGCGCCATGGTGGGCGGTATAGTCATGAACAATGCTTCCGGCATGAATTGCGGCACGCATGCCAACAGCGACAAAGTGCTTGTTTCCGCTCGCATCGTCCTAATGGACGGTACCCTGCTGGATACCGGAAATCCCGCCAGCCGCGCCTCCTTCGAAGTGACCCACCGCAACTTTATCCGCCGCATCTGCGCACTGCGTGACGAAATACGTACCAACGAAAAATTGGCTGAACGCATCCGTTACAAATATTCCATCAAAAACGTAACTGGGCTCAATCTGCTGCCTTTTGTCCGTTTTGATGACCCGTTCGAAATCATCGCCCACCTCATGGTAGGTTCCGAAGGTACATTGGCATTCCTTTCGGAAGTGACGATGAAGACCGAATATGACTATCCCTACAAGGCCAGTGCTATGCTCTACTTCAAGACCATAAAAGAAGCGAGCCGCGCTGTGGTAGCCATGAAGAAGCTGGTCGGCAAAACCGGTGAATGGACAGTAAAAGGGGCTGAAATGCTGGACTGCAAGAGCCTTTCTTCCGTCAACGACCCCATATTCCTGAAATACAAAGGTGAAGTTGCCTCCTCCACCCTCCCCGACGTAGAGCCGGGCGACGAAACCGGGCTAACCGCAGTGCTAACTGAAACCAAAGCCCGTACCCCCGAAGAACTCCAACAAAACATATCCACCATCGAAACATGCCTGCAAGCCTTCACAACTTATATTCCGGTACGCTTCACTGACCGTCCGGAGGAATATTCCAAATTCTGGGCCATCCGTTCCGGCATCTTCCCCTCTGTAGGAGGTACCCGCCAGCCGGGAACCACTTGCCTCATCGAAGACATCGCCTTCCACATTGAAGATCTTCCGGAGGCAACGGCAGAACTGCAACAGCTCATAGCCCGCCACGGATATAATGACGCCTGCATCTACGGCCATGCTCTCGAAGGAAACTATCACTTCATCATCAACCAGTCTTTCAGTACCCAAGCGGAAGTGAAACGCTACGAAAACTTGATGAATGACATCAAGACCTTGGTAGTAGATAAATATGACGGTTCCCTGAAAGCCGAGCATGGTACGGGCCGGAATATGGCTCCCTTTGTCCGCCATGAATGGGGAGATGACGCCTACAAAGCCATGAAAGCCGTCAAAGAGCTGTTTGACCCACAAGGATTGCTAAACCCCGGTGTCATATTCAATGATGACCCGCAATGCCATATCAAGAACTTCAAGCCGCTGCCTTTATTAATGGAAAATGGAAAAGGAACAATTGACAATGACGCTGTACCCCATTCTCAATTATCAACTGTCTATTCTCAATTAAACAAGTGTATCGAGTGCGGTTTCTGCGAAGTCAACTGTCTCTCCTGCGGCTTTACCCTTTCCTCGCGCCAGCGCATCGTGTTGCAGCGCGAAATATCCCGGTTGAAACAAAGCGGTGAGGACCCGACACGCCTTGCACTGCTCGAAAAGCAATACCGCTATCCCGGCAACCAGACTTGTGCCGGAGACGGTCTCTGCTCCATGTCGTGTCCGATGGGTATCAATACGGGTGACCTCACCCATGTAATCCGCCAGGAAGCATTGCCCAAAGGCAGTCTGGGATACAAAGCTGGAGACTTTGTCGCCAATCATTTTGCCGGTGTCAAGAGTACACTGCGTCCCATATTGTCCTTGGCCAATTTCAGCCACTCCCTATTAGGTACAAAGGCCATGGGCAATATTACCAAAGGCCTACATAATGCATTAGGCATACCTCTATGGACGCCGGCTATGCCAAAACCTCTCCGTCCTTATAATAAAGCAAAAGTAACTACTCCCCCTCCCTACGGAAAAGGGGGCAAGGAAAGAGAGGCCGTAGTTTATTTCCCCAGCTGCATCAACCAGACTATGGGTCTGGCCAAGAAGTCTCCCGTAGAGCAGCCATTGGTAAACAAAATGGTGTCTTTGTTACAAAAAGCCGATTACGAAATCATCTTCCCGAAAGATATGGACAAGCTTTGCTGTGGTACCATTTGGGAAAGCAAAGGGATGCTGGACATTGCCGACCGCAAGACAGCCGAACTGGAGGCCGCACTTTGGGAAGCCAGCGAACAAGGCAAATATCCTGTTCTCTGTGACCAAAGCCCTTGTTTGCACCGCATGCGCGAGTGCATCAAGAAGATGAAACTATATGAACCTGCGGAATTCATCTATACATTCTTACGTGACAAGCTGATTTTCACACCCATCAACCGCCCCGTAGCAGTCCACATCACCTGCTCCATGCGGAAAATGGGACTGGCAGATACCATTATAGCCCTTGCACGTCTCTGCTCCAGTAAAGTCATCGTACCGGAAGAAGTAGGTTGCTGCGGTTTTGCCGGAGACCGGGGATTCACCTATCCTGAGCTGAACTCGTACGCCCTACGCAAACTCCGTCCGCAAATAGAAGCATCCGGGGTGAGTATAGGCTACTCCAACAGCCGCACTTGTGAAATCGGATTGACAACAAACTCAGGTATCCCCTACGTATCCATCGCTTATCTGGTAGACGAATGTACAAAGGCGGCTGATAATTAGGATTGATAACTTAACACACAAATATTACAATGAACAGTACAAAAGTAAGCAAACGCATCCTTGCACTCGACATTCTTCGTGGTGTCACCATCGCAGGTATGATTATGGTAAACAACCCCGGTTCGTGGGGACATATCTATGCCCCCTTGCGACATGCAGAGTGGAACGGCCTGACTCCCACCGACCTCGTCTTTCCTTTCTTCATGTTTATCATGGGAATTTCTACGTACATTTCCCTGAAGAAATACAACTTCGAGTTCAGCCACACCACCGGCATGAAGATACTGAAACGTACCATCGTCATTTTCCTCATAGGCATGGCCATCGGCTGGTTCTCGCGTTTCTGTTATTACTGGGCTTCCGCTCCGGACGACCTCAGTTTCGGAGAGAAACTATGGGCTTCCGTCTGGACATTCGACCGTATCCGTATTCTGGGTGTCATGCAACGGCTGGCCCTTTGCTACGGTGCAGCCTCCATCATTGCACTAACCATGAAGCATAAACATATACCTTATCTGATCGCCAGCCTATTGATAGGTTACTTCATACTGTTGATGTGTGGTAACGGTTTTGCCTATAATGAAACAAACATTCTTTCCGTGGTAGACCGTGCTATCCTAACCCCTGCACACATGTACAAGGATAACGGCATAGATCCCGAAGGTTTGTTAAGTACTATCCCTGCCATTGCACACGTGTTGCTGGGATTCTGTGTAGGACGGCTGATGCTGGACGGCAACAAGTCGGAAGACCGTGCCTCATTTCTCAATTCGCAGCTTATCACACTGTTTCTGGTAGGTGTTATCCTTACTTTCTCCGGTTTCCTGCTAAGCTACGGTTGCCCCATCAACAAGAAAATATGGTCTCCTACCTACGTACTCGTCACTTGCGGACTGGCATCCAGTTTTCTGGCATTGCTTATCTGGATTATTGATGTGAAAGGCTATAAGAAGTGGAGCATGTTTTTCGAGGCATTCGGTGTGAATCCGCTGTTCATGTATGTATTGGGCGGCGTACTTAGCATACTTTTCGGTAGCATCAGTTTCCCGTGGGGAGACGGCAGCATCAGTATACACGGATTCTTATATAATATAGTCCTCATGCCCGTTTTCGGTGAAACCGCCGGTTCCCTTGCCTTTGCCCTGCTGTTTATCGCCATTAACTGGTGTATCGGCTACCAGTTGTACAAACGAAAAATATATATCAAGATATGAGAATAAAGATGAAGGATTAGGGATTAATGTTTAATGATATCACCTTTATTATATGCAATACCCTAATCCTTAATCCATCATCCCTAATCCTTAATCCTTAAAAACTATTTTATATGATTTTAATAGCAGACAGTGGCTCTACAAAAACCGATTGGTGTGTTGTAGAGAATGGAGTACTTATCCAACAGATATTCACGAAGGGTACAAACCCTTTCTTTCAGTCGGAAGAGGAAATCAGTAATGAAATAGCAACAGCTCTATTACCTCAGCTGAAAACAAGTGAACTGGATGCCGTATACTTTTATGGTGCAGGATGCGGATTTCCCGACAAGATAAGTATGGTACACCGTGCCATTACCAAACACCTCAATGTGAAAAATGAAGTGGAAGTCAATACCGATATGCTGGCTGCCGCACGTGGCCTCTGCGGACATGACTCAGGCATTGCCTGCATCATGGGAACCGGTTCCAACTCATGTTATTATGACGGGAAAAGCATTGTCACCAATGTATCTCCTCTCGGATTCATCTTGGGAGACGAAGGCAGCGGAGCCTGCTTAGGCAAACTACTAGTAGGCGATATCTTGAAAAATCAGATGACACCTGAACTTAAAGAAAAATTCCTCAAACAGTTCGACCTGACACCTGCTGATATCATCGACCGTGTCTACCGTAAACCTTTCCCCAACCGTTTCCTGGCAAGTTTGTCACCGTTTCTTGCACAGAATCTGGGTGAACCTTGTGTACGCGCTCTGGTACTGAACAGCTTTAAGGCATTCCTTAAACGCAACGTCATGCAATATGAAGACTATCAGCATCAAAAAGTACATTTCATCGGTTCAGTAGCCTTCTATTACAAGGAAGTTCTGGCAGAAGCTGCCAAAGAAATGGGTATCCAACTGGGTGCAATCATCAAGAGCCCCATGGAAGGACTCATCAAATATCACAACTGAAAGTGACAAATCGTAAATAGTAAATCGTCAAATAGTAAATAGCCTTATGTTCGTAAAAATCTCAGAGCAACCATCGCTCTACAATGACTTGGAAAAGAAATCAGTCCGTGAAATTCTGGAAGACATCAATACCGAAGACCAGAAAGTGGCGCTTGCCGTACAGAGGGCAATCCCTCAAATAGAAAAGTTGGTAACCCAGATTGTGCCCCGCATGAAACAAGGCGGACGCATCTTCTACATGGGTGCGGGTACCAGTGGACGTCTGGGCGTACTCGACGCTTCGGAAATTCCACCGACTTTCGGTATGCCCCCCACGCTGGTTATCGGCTTGATTGCCGGTGGTGACACTGCATTGAGAAATCCGGTAGAGAATGCCGAAGATGACATTCACCGCGGTTGGGAAGAACTGACGGAACGCAATATTACAGATAAGGATACGGTCATCGGTATTGCTGCATCCGGTACCACCCCCTACGTGATTGGTGCCATGCACGAGGCACGCGAACACGGCATACTGACCGGCTGTATCACCAGCAACCCGGACTCTCCAATGGCAGCAGAGGCAGATGTAGCCATCGAAATGATTGTAGGGCCTGAATATGTGACGGGAAGCTCACGCATGAAATCGGGAACAGGACAGAAAATGATACTGAATATGATTACTACTTCCGTCATGATACAGTTGGGACGCGTGAAAGGCAACAAAATGGTGAATATGCAGCTCAGTAACAAAAAGCTTGTGGACCGTGGTACCCGTATGATTGTAGAGGAACTTGGACTGGACTATGGCAAAGCCAAGGCACTGCTGTTGATGCACGGCTCGGTGAAGAAGGCAGTGGATGCGTACAGAGCCCCTCGTGCCACTAAAGAGGAAGAAGAATAGTTTCAAGAACAATTAACCCGATTAATTATCCCCTTCCCCTTTCAAGAGTGTGTCAAAACCCCTTTCATAGGGGGGCGGGGCAAATCTTTTTATTATGAAAGCAATCTGTTTTTTTCTTTTTTCTCTTTGTCTGCAAGTTGCCACTGCGCAGCCTTTGCAGCGTGTAGCTCCTGAACAGGTGGGAATGGACTCCCGCAAACTGATGTATGCCGATGAAGCGATTGAAACGGCTATCGCCAACAAGGATATTCCCGGTGCCGTACTTGCCGTAGTGCGCAATGGGAAAATGGCATACTTGAAAGCCTATGGTAGCAAGCGCATCTACCCCAGTGTAGAGCCAATGACTACCAATACCATCTTTGATATGGCATCATGCAGCAAATCCATGTCGACTGCCGTATGTACAATGATACTGGCAGAACGCGGCAAGCTCCGTATGCTGGACCCCGTCAGCCTTTACATACCCCATTTCAAAAACTGGGAAAGCGAAGACGGCAAAGAGAAGAAGGTAATCCGCATTGCCGACTTGATGACACATACTTCCGGACTGCCCCCATACGCACCAGTAGGCGAACTTGAAAAGCAATACGGTTCCCCCAATCCGGATGGTCTTATGGAATACATCGCTACTTGCAAACGTGACTTCAAGCCACAGACAGATTTCCAATACAGTTGCCTCAACTTCATCACCCTGCAGCATATCATCGAGACAATAAGCGGCCAAAGTCTGCGTGATTTTGCCCGTGAAAACATATTTGATGTACTCGGCATGGAGCATACCGACTATCTGCCCTGCCAACGTGACAAGAATGGCAAATGGATAAATACAACAGATGCAAACTGGGCAGGTATCACCGAAGGAAACTGGCACAATGCCATCGCGCCAACCGAAAAACAACCTGACGGGCAAGTCCTCTGCGGACAAGTACACGACCCGCTGGCCCGTATCATGAACGGAGGCATCAGCGGCAACGCCGGAGTATTCTCCTGTGCCGAAGATATTGCCGTGCTCTGCGCAGCCCTGCAGAACGGAGGCGAATGGAACGGCCGCCGTATCCTGAGCCCGCTGGGTGTAAAAACCATGCGTACCGTGCCACGCGCCACAGCCAGTCTGGGACGTACTCTCGGCTGGGACTGCTTTACAGCATACGCCTCTAACAACGGGGACTTGTTCGGCCCGAACACCTATAGCCATACCGGATATACAGGTACTTCCATCGTTATCGATCCAGACAATGACACTTCTGTCATACTGCTTATCAATGCCGTGCATCCGGAAGACGGGCATAGCGTGGTTCGTCTGCGTTCATTGGTTGCCAACGCTGTAGCCGCTTCCATCTGTCCCGTTCCGCACATCTATACAGACCATTACTACAAACGCTTCCTACAGTTTATGGATGAGCCTGCCATTA
>OHLP01000484.1_pt1 | contig 21078 bp, 15 predicted proteins | sample 1569111 | NCBI WGS metagenome assembly OHLP01 (sample SAMEA3879504, study PRJEB24766) | human gut metagenome | biome: human-associated habitat; feature: feces | place: USA | collected 1985/1987 | reverse complement strand
TTGCCTGCGTAGACGGACCGGAGTTTGATGGACATCTTGTTAATTTTGACGAGGCGATGGAACGTCAGAGAATTTATAAGACTCAGGAAGGCAGAGCGATGCTGCGCTTGAAAGAGGGCGATACTCATCACGGCGGATGCGGACAGTGCGGAGGTGACAAATAATGGAAGCAAAGAGAGATATGATGAAAAAGGTGCCGGTCAGAGAGCAGGATCCGAAGGTACGTGCGACTAATTTTAAAGAGGTATGTCTCGGCTATAATATGGAAGAAGCAGTTGCGGAGTCTGAGAGATGTCTGAACTGTAAAAATGCAAAATGTATCGCTGGATGCCCGGTTTCCATCAATATTCCGGCGTTTATCCAGGAAGTAAAAGCGGGAAATATTGAGGAGGCAGCGAAAGTCATCGCACTTTCTTCGGCACTTCCGGCAGTCTGTGGACGTGTCTGCCCGCAGGAATCCCAGTGTGAGGGACAGTGTGTGCGCGGTATCAAGGGCGAGGCGGTTTCCATTGGTAAACTTGAGCGCTTCGTGGCAGACTGGTCCCGTGAGCATGGTTTTGTACCGGCAGCGCCGGAGAAGACAAACGGAAAGAAAGTAGCAGTCATCGGTTCCGGTCCTGCAGGTCTGACCTGTGCAGGCGATCTTGCGAAGTTGGGCTACGAAGTAACCATTTTCGAGGCACTTCATGAGCCAGGCGGCGTTCTTACTTATGGTATTCCTGAGTTCCGTCTTCCTAAGTCTCTGGTTGCAAAGGAACTGGAGAATATTACAGATCTTGGTGTAGATCTTGAGACAAATGTTGTAATCGGACGTTCTCTGACCGTGGATGATCTGTTTGCACGCGGATTTGACGCAGTATTTCTTGGAACGGGTGCCGGACTTCCAAACTTCCTTCGCATTCCGGGCGAGAACCTGCTTGGCGTATATTCCGCAAATGAGTTCCTGACACGTGTCAATCTGATGAAGGGTTATAAGAAGGGCGAAGTTCCAACACCTGTCAAGGTCGGCAAGCGTGTTGCCGTTGTCGGTGCCGGTAACGTAGCGATGGATGCAGCAAGAACGGCTAAGAGACTTGGTGCAGAGGAAGTATATATTGTATATCGTCGTGGTGCAGAGGAAGTACCTGCCCGTAAGGAAGAAGTTGAGCATGCAAAGGAAGAGGGCGTGATTTTTAAGCTCCTGAACAACCCGGTTGAGATCCACGGAGAAGATGGCTGGGTAACTGGCATCGAGGTAGTTGCACAGGAACTTGGTGAGCCAGATGCTTCCGGACGTAGACGTCCGCAGCCGATCGAGGGATCGAATACGGTAATTCCGGTTGAGACAGTTGTCATCGCAATCGGTCAGTCACCGAATCCGTTGATCCGCCAGACAACCGAAGGACTGGAAACACAGAAGTGGGGCGGTATCATCGTCAACGAAGAAACTGGTGAGAGTACGCGCGAGCATGTGTATGCCGGTGGTGATGTTGTTACAGGTGCAGCAACCGTTATCCTTGCAATGGGTGCCGGTAAGAAGGCGGCAAAGGCAATTGATGAGTCATTAAAGGAAATGTAAGTATGGTAAATAACTTGGAAGGTTATGCGGAATACGCAGTACAAAAGAAATTAAAAGCAAAGGACCGGATGCCTGTTGTGGCATCCGCTGCTTTGATGGTTGTAGGACTTGCGATCTGGACGTTTATAGCAGGCTGGGTAGGTCCGTCGATTCTGATTATAGGTATTGCTCTTACGATTATTACAGCGACGCGGCAGGAATTGGAGTATGAGTATATATTTGTGAACGGGGATTGCGAAATCTCAAAGATCGTGAAGCGGTCATCCAGAAAAAAGGTGTATGAGTTTGAGGCAGGTAAGATCCAGAAGGTGTTGCCGTATACCTCCATTCTGTTTGACAACGAACGTCAGGCACATCCGGATATGATCATCCGGGATTACACTTCCTGCTTTCCGGACAGGAAAGAGAAGTGGTACGCATTCATCAACAACAGCAAAAACCGCACGGAAGCGGTAATTGTGGAACTGAATGATAAATGCATAGAGCATGTGAAGCTGTTCTATAAGAATAAATATAGTGAATAACCAAAAATCCGGAACCTCGATTTGCATCGAAGCTCCGGATTTCTTTTTGTGTATATTATATATACGTATACGAAATATGTACAATTATGGCTCAAGTGGGGTCATCTTAAGACCTTTGTACATCTTGGAATAAATACTTTTTTCATCCTGATAGAGCACATAGCCACGCGCACCATCTTTTACGATGTAGGCATATTTGTTCTTCTGAACATTCATATACAGAACTTCCTCTACGTTCAGTTCTTTTGCTTTTGCCTTCGCCGTATATACGTTAAGTGGCTCTAATTTGAATTTTTTAACTGCCTGATCCACTGTCATAGTTTCTTACCTCCCATATAGCGATTCTATCGTTTTTACTCTTGCCCTTCAAGCTGTAAAAATATATAATCATAACTAATCATATTATAGTTCTTTCATTGACTTTAGTATATTGTATATTATTGCTAAAGTCAACTGTGAATATTGCACAAAAATCGTCATTTTTGTAGGTCGATTGGACGACTTTTTTCGTCGAAGTGACAAGGAAGGGATAAAAATGGACAAGGAAATAAACGAAAATGTAAAAAAAACAAAAAAAATGTTATTGCATGTATGCTGTGCACCGTGCAGTTCCCATGTGCTGAGTGTATTATATGAAGAATTTGATATCACGGCTTTTTTTTACAATCCAAACATCACGGAAAAGGAAGAATACGAGAAGCGGATCGAAGAATTGAAACGGTTTACACAGGAGGCTGAGTTTGCGAGAAATGTAGTTGTGTGTGATGGTGCGTATGAGCCGGAGAAGTTTTATGCGATCGCGAAAGGCTTGGAGAAAGAACCGGAGCGTGGACGCCGCTGCTATAAGTGTTATGAACTGCGGTTAGAGGAGACCGCCCGGTATGCGAAGGAGCACGGTTTCGATATTTTTACGACGACACTTTCGATTAGTCCGCACAAAAACGCGGCATGGTTAAACGAGATCGGTGAGCGGATGGCAGAAAAATATGGCGTTGCATATCTGTACAGTGATTTCAAGAAAAAAAATGGATATGCTCATTCCATCGAGCTGTCACGGGAGTATCACCTGTACCGGCAGGACTATTGTGGATGTATTTACAGCCGCTTGGAAAGGGAAGAACAAAAGAAGAATAAAAGAATCTGACAAAAGGGGTTGTGCTATGGCGAAAATTGATGTATAATTTTTGCAATTTGAGAAAAAAAGAGCTTCGGATAACTATGCAATTTTTCCGTTTCACTCTTTTTTTTTGAGCAAATTTCTTGTTTTGCAAGTAAATCTAAGAAGAAAGGACAAAGACTATGAAAGCATTTCTGATACTGGAAGATGGCCATGTATTCGAGGGGAAAAGCGTCGGTTCGACCAAGGAAATTATCAGTGAGATCGTATTTAACACATCGATGACTGGTTATCTGGAAGTACTGACGGATCCTTCTTATGCAGGACAGTCTGTGTGTATGACGTATCCGTTGATTGGTAACTATGGTATTTGTAAGGAAGATATGGAGGCGGAGCGCCCATGGCAGTCTGGCTTTATTGTCAGAGAACTGGCGAAGCGGCCAAGCAACTTCCGAAGCGAGGAAAGTGTCGAGTCATTTCTTATAGAAAATGATATTACCGGAATTGAGGCAATTGATACACGTGCATTAACGAAGATTCTGCGGGACAAAGGTACGATGAAGGGCATGATCACAACGGATGAGAATTTTGATAAGGACGATTGTATCAAAAGGATCAAGGCATGGAGCATGGGACATGTTGTGCTGGATGTCACATGCAAGGAGAAGATGAGCTTCCCAGGCGATGGTTATAAGGTTGCGGTCATCGACCTTGGTGTGAAGAAGAACATTGTGCGTTGTCTGTTGGAGCGTGGTTGTTCAGTGACTGTATATCCGGCGGAGACTCCTGCAGAGGAGATCATCGCGGATGCACCGGACGGCATTATGCTGACGAATGGTCCTGGCGATCCGAAGGACAATGTGAAGACAATCGAGGAAATCAAGAAGCTTTTTGCTACGAAGATTCCAATTTTCGCAATCTGTCTTGGACATCAGCTTCTGGCGCTTGCAAACGGTGCAGATACACAGAAGATGAAATATGGACATCGTGGAGCAAATCATCCGGTAAAGGATTTAAAGACCGGGAAGGTATATATTTCAACACAGAATCATGGCTATGTGGTAAAGGAAGAGACGTTGGATCGTGATATTGCAGAGCCAAGCTTTATCAATGTAAATGATAAGACAATTGAGGGTGTTCATTACCTTGGAAAGAATGTACAGACGGTACAGTTCCATCCGGAAGCCTGTGCAGGCCCGCTTGATACCGGATTTTTGTTTGATGAGTTTATGAATATGATGGAGGTGTCTAAATAATGCCAAAGAATCCACACGTAAAAAAGGTTGTAGTTATTGGATCCGGTCCGATTGTCATCGGACAGGCGGCAGAGTTTGATTATGCCGGTACACAGGCATGCCGCTCCCTGAGGGAAGAGGGCATCTGCGTAGTATTGATCAACTCGAATCCTGCCACCATCATGACAGATAAGGATATTGCAGATAAGGTATATATTGAGCCTTTGACACCGGAGGTTGTAAAGGCAGTTATCAAGAAGGAAAAGCCGGATAGCGTGCTTCCGACACTGGGTGGTCAGGCAGCGTTAAATATCGCGATGGAACTGGAAGAGTCCGGTTTCCTGAAGGAACATAATGTAAGGCTGCTTGGTACATCTTCTAAGACGATCAAGAAAGCAGAGGATCGTCTGGAATTCAAGAAGACTATGGAGAAGATCCATGAGCCATGTGCACCATCCGAAGTCGTAACGAACATCAAGGATGGTCTGGCGTTCGTTGAGAAGATCGGGTACCCGATCGTGCTGCGTCCGGCGTATACGCTTGGCGGAAGCGGCGGCGGTATCGCGCACAACGAAGAAGAATTCGTAGAGATACTGATGAACGGACTGCGTCTGTCACGTGTCGGTCAGGTATTGGTTGAGCGTTGTATCGCGGGCTGGAAAGAGATTGAGTACGAGGTTATGCGTGATGCGAACGGTACCTGTATTACCGTATGTAATATGGAGAATCTGGATCCGGTTGGTGTCCATACCGGAGATTCTATCGTTGTTGCACCATCACAGACACTGGCAGATAAGGAATACCAGATGCTTCGTAGTGCTGCTTTAAATATCATTACAGAGCTTGGTATCCAGGGGGGATGTAACGTACAGTTTGCATTGCATCCGACGACATTTGAATATTGTGTAATCGAGGTAAACCCGCGGGTAAGCCGTTCTTCGGCACTTGCTTCGAAGGCAACCGGATATCCGATTGCGAAGGTGGCTGCGAAGATTGCACTTGGATATAATCTGGATGAGATTAAAAATGCTATCACAGGTAAGACATATGCAAGCTTTGAGCCGGCACTTGATTATGTTGTAGTTAAGATGCCGAGACTTCCTTTCGATAAGTTCATCAAGGCAAGCCGCAAGCTGACGACGCAGATGAAGGCAACCGGTGAGGTTATGAGTATCTGTACGAACTTCGAGGGTGCACTTATGAAGGCACTTCGTTCCCTGGAACAGCATGTGGACAGCCTGATCTACGAGAATTACAATGATCTTCCGACAGAGGAAATTCATGAGATGCTGCACCGCGTTGATGATCGCCGAATCTTCGTCATCGCAGAAGCACTGCGCCGTGGAATCTCCGCGGAGGAAATCCATGATATTACGAAGGTAGATATCTGGTTTATCGATAAGATCAACAATATTGTACAGGAAGAAAAATTGTTGCGTGAGACACCTGAGATCACTAAGGAAATGATGCAGGAAGCAAAGCGCATGGAGTTTCCGGACAAGGTAATCGCACAGATTACAGGCAAGAAGGAAAAGGAAATCAAGGAGCTTCGTTATGGTTATGGTATTCATGCATCCTACAAGATCGTAGATACCTGTGCGGCTGAGTTTGAAGCAGAGACACCATATTATTATTCCTGCTACGATGGCGAATCCGAAGTCGAAGTGGATGAGAATAAGAAGAAGATCATGGTGCTTGGTTCCGGCCCGATTCGTATCGGACAAGGTATTGAGTTTGATTACTGCTCGGTACACAGTACGTGGACCTTGAAGAACAAGGGCTATGAGACCATTATTGTAAATAATAATCCGGAGACAGTCAGTACAGACTTCGATATTGCAGATCGTCTGTATTTCGAGCCACTGACGGCAGAAGATGTAGAGTCTATCGTAAATATCGAGAAACCGGATGGCGCGGTTGTACAGTTCGGTGGGCAGACAGCCATCAAGTTGACGGAGGCGCTTTTGGAGATGGGCGTGCCAATCCTTGGTACAAGTGCTGAAAATGTCGATGCGGCCGAAGACCGTGAGTTGTTCGATGAGATTCTGGAGAAATGCTGTATCCCAAGAGCTGCCGGTAAGACCGTATTTACAGCAAAGGAAGCGCTGGAAGCAGCCAATGAGCTTGGCTATCCGGTCCTTGTTCGTCCTTCCTATGTATTAGGCGGACAGGGGATGCAGATTGCAATCTCGGATAAGGATATCATTGAGTTTATGGAGATTATCAATCGCCATGAGCAGGAGCATCCGGTTCTGGTTGATAAATATCTGATGGGTAAGGAAATCGAGGTTGATGCCGTATGTGATGGCCACGATATCCTGATCCCTGGTATCATGGAGCATATCGAGCGTGCAGGTATCCATTCCGGAGATAGTATTTCCGTGTATCCGGCACAGACGATCACACCGAAGATCAAGCGTGTGCTCGAAGACTACACGAAGAAGCTTGCGAACAGCTTGCATGTTATCGGACTGATTAATATTCAGTTTATTGTATATCAGGATGAGGTATATGTCATCGAGGTTAACCCGCGATCAAGCCGTACCGTACCATACATCAGTAAGGTAACCGGTATTCCAATCGTTGATCTTGCAACGAGAGTTATCACAGGCGAGAAGATCAAGGATATGGGCTATACACCGGGATTACAGCCGGAATCTGAATACTTCGCAATCAAGATGCCGGTATTCTCCTTTGAGAAGATCCGGGGTGCTGAGATCAGCCTTGGTCCGGAGATGAAATCAACCGGTGAGTGCCTTGGTATCTCGAAAAATTACAACGAAGCGTTGTTCAAGGCATTCCTTGGAAACGGCGTGAATCTGCCGAAGTACAAGAAGATGATACTTACAGTAAAGGATTCCGATAAGCTGGATGCAGTAGAAATCGGACAGCGGTTTACCGCGCTTGGTTATGAGATCTATTCGACAAGAAGTACCTGCCGTGTCCTGAATGAGAATGGCGTACCTGCAAAACCGATTAACAAGGTGGAAGAGCCTTCTCCGAACCTGTTAGATCTGATTCTGTCACATGAGATCGATCTTGTTATCGACACACCGTCACAGGGTGTGGAACACAGCAAGGACGGCTTCGTAATCCGCCGAAATGCAATCGAGACAGGTGTGACGGTTCTCACAAGCTTAGATACCGCACATGCGCTTCTTACAAGCTTAGAGTCATCTGACAGACACAATCTTTCTCTTGTGGATATAAGCGAAATATAGTAAAATAAAGGTAACCATGCAGATAATCTGTCTGGTTACCTTTATTTTTTGAGGTGATGGAATGAATATTGGTTCGATGAGTAACAACTATATAATTCCATATAGCGGTGTCAGCCGCGTGACACCGGTCAATGCGGACAATACGGTCGACACTTCCACGAAGGTGAAGCCGGTCGAATGTCAGACGTGTAAGAACCGGGAATATGTCGATGGTTCGAACGAACCGGATGTGTCGTTTAAGACACCGGGCAAGATTGCGGCAGGAGAATCGTACGCGAAAGTAAGTGCACATGAACGGGAGCACGTGGCGAATGCGATTCAGAAAAGCAACAAGCCGGGCGCGAAGCTGATATCGGCGAATGTGACATTGAAGATGGGGGTCTGTCCGGAATGTGGCAGAACGTATGTTGCTGGTGGTGAGACAACCACGCAGATTCAGTATTCGGAGAGCAATCCATATGAGAAGAACCGGAAACAGGCGGAAGCCGGATTTCTGATCGGGAACAACTTTGATGCTATTTCTTAGACCAGCATTTGACGTTGCGCTTTCGATTGCGCTTCGTGTCTGATTTGTATCGGATTTCACATAACGAATTTAAATATTGCAGATAATGCTTCTGGGAATCCATGGATTCTTCCGGGAAAAGTGGAAGCAGGAGCTTCACGGGATTTTGCTTATAGAAGATGCAAAGCTTAATAAAAAATTCCATCGTTGGCTTTCGGTAGTCCGCTTCCAGATGACAATACGATGAACGTGAGATGCCGGTCGATGCGGCTATTTCTTTCTGGGTGTAACCGGAGTGGAGTCGGAGACGAATGAGCATAGCTCCAAAGGTGGTTGTGTCTGACATGATAGATCCTCGCTTTCTGGATAAAATTGAAAATTGGAATGAAATAATTTGGAAGCAGCCGCTTCCAGAAAAATAGAAAAGAAATCATATTCGAGAAGCAGTGTAAGTTCAGCCAGAACATCGACTGGCGGCGCACATCTTCCCGTTTCATAGTTACTGTAGGCTTGTCTTGTAATATTGAGTCGTTTGGAAATGTCGGTTTGATTGAGATGTTTTTGACGACGCGAAATTTTTAGACGAGGCCCGAATTCTTTTGGAATCATAGAATGTACCTCCATGGGCATTATGTTAACAGAAAAAGAAAAAAATACAAGCAGAAAAAATAAGATTGGCACATATTCACAAGTGAGACTGTGAATACTGCACAAAATAGGAGAAGGAGACAAAACATGAGTAAAGCAGATGATTTGTTCATTGCGATGTGTAAGGATATTATTGAGAACGGTTACGATACGAAGGGCGAAAAGGTGCGTCCGAAATGGGAGGATGGGACTTCGGCATATACGATCAAACGGTTTGGTGTTGTAAACCGATATAATCTGGCGGAGGAATTTCCGGCGATCACGCTTCGAAAAACTTATATCAAATCCGCAATTGATGAATTGCTCTGGATCTGGCAGAAAAAATCAAATAACGTCCATGACCTGCACAGCCATATCTGGGACGCGTGGGCAGACGAAGATGGTTCGATCGGCAAGGCGTATGGTTACCAGCTCGGTGTGAAGCACAAATATAAAGAGGGTATGATGGATCAGGTCGATCGTGTGATCTATGATCTGAAGAACAATCCATACAGCCGCCGTATCATGACGAACATTTATGTGCATCAGGATCTGTCCGAGATGAACCTGTATCCGTGTGCGTACAGCGTGACGTTCAATGTCACAGGCAACAAATTAAATGCCATTTTGAATCAGCGTTCGCAGGATGTGCTTGCAGCGAATAACTGGAATGTCGTACAGTATGCGGCACTTGTGTATATGATGGCACAGGTAACTGGATTTGAACCGGGAGAGCTGGTACATGTGATCGCAGATGCACACATCTATGACAGACACATTCCAATCGTGGAAGAGCTGATCAGCCGGCCGACGTATCCGGCGCCGAAAGTAACACTCAATCCAGATGTCAAAGATTTTTATGATTTTACGGTTGATGATTTTACAATCGAAGATTATCAGACCGGACCACAGATCAAGAACATACCAATAGCGGTTTAGAGCGAAATATTTGGAGGGTAATATGGACTTAATAGTAGCAGTAGATAACAACTGGGCGATTGGAAACAAGGGCGATCTGCTCGTATCAATACCAGAGGATCACAAATTCTTCCGACAGACGACAATGGGAAATGTCGTTGTACTTGGAAGAAAGACACTGGCAGGATTCCCGAATGGCCTGCCGCTTGCGGGAAGAGATAATATCATTTTATCGACTGATCCGAATTATACCGTGCGAGGGGGTACGGTTGTTCACTCGAAGGAAGAACTGTTCGAGGAACTGAAAAAATATGAGGATAAGGAAATTTTTGTAATCGGTGGCGGACAGATCTACGAGATGCTGCTTCCGTATTGCAAGTATGCGCATGTGACGAAGATCAACTATGATTATGCAGCGGATACACATTTCCCGAATCTGGATGAACTGGAGAACTGGGAAATGATCGCGGACAGCGACGAGCATACCTATTTTGATTTGGAGTTTTATTTCCACAAATATGAGAATAAAAATCCATTAGCATTTTAGAAATTTGGTGATTTTTGCATAAAATGCACAAAATAATTGATGAAAATGTTATAAATCATACAAAAAGTCTTTCAAATATGATGGAAGTATGGTATCATTTAAGGTAAATTTGAGCGATTATTTTTATTTTGGGAGGGTAATAAAAATGACAGAAGTAATGTTGACGTCCGGACAGGGCTTTGAGGGTTACGAAATCGTAGAGTATTTGGGATTTGTAAATGTACAGTCGGTACTTAGCTCGAACTTTTTCAAGGGGTTTGCAGCCGGTGTGAGTGAGATGTCAGATTCCGAGAGTGAGAAGCTGACAGGCAAGCTGGAGCAGGTAAATGAGACAGCACTGAAGCGTCTGCAGACAATCGCAGCAAGAAAGAAAGCGGATGCGGTAATTGGCGTGGAACTGAATTATACACAGTTTGCAAGCTATTCCGTAGGAACGATCGCTTCTGGTACAGCTGTTCGCCTGAAGAAGAAGCCAGAGGAGAATCCAGTTACAGAAAAATCTCTGTATGTCAGCAACTACTATAATCGTCTGGTGCCAAGACCGGTACGTGTATGGTTACGTGGTTCTAAGAATGGAGTAACAATTTCTACAGATTTCTTTAATTATAACAAAGATGATATTCGTGCAATCCGTGCAGACGTCGAGCTGACAAACCTGTATGAAGAACGATTGCTGTTAAAGGATCTGGATTTTGTATTTGAGAAAGGAAATGTTTCTCTGATCGAATCCAAGGATATGGAGTGTAAGCTTCCTGCAAAGGATATTCTGCTTTTGAAGGATGCAAAGGTACGCATCTCCAAATATGTGACAAGCCGTGGTGTATTCGCGTGCAACGACCAGCCAATCGATGTCAGCATGCCGTTACATAGATTATCTGCACTTAAAGAGAAACGTGGTATTGATGCAGTCGAGAAGTATCGTACCGATGGCATGATCTGGACATGTAACTGTGGTTATGTAAACGAGGCTGGTGCAGATGAATGTCTGATCTGTGGACGTAAGCAGGAAGACATGAAGAGTACATCGAAGTTCAATCCAGATGAGATGCTTGCAAAGATGCAGACGAAGGAATATGTCATTGAACTGAAGGATGTATTGATGGAATACATCAAGGATATTGATAGCGAGTACAGAATGGAACTTTTGGAGATTATGGAGTCAGGATTGCAGTATGAAAAGACAAGAGGCAACATGAAAGACACCGTAATCGAGAAGGTAGAAAAGGTCTTTGAAGGACACTAAGTAAAATGAAACTGGCAGAGGTGACAGGGCATGGGCGCAGGACTCAGCATGGCGAGTGTAAATAAAATTAAAGAGTTGGCGAATTCCAGAGAATATAGTCTGGCACTTGAGTTAGTGGAACATCAGGATTTGACAAAATCCCTGAACCCACAGTTCCTGAGACTGTGTGGAGAGATTTACATAAAAAATGATAGATATAAGGATGCCAGACGATGTCTGATCATGGCGCATCGTCTGGGACCGGAATCGAAGCGGGTTTTGTATACGTTTGTGGAGCTGTATTTGCGGATGGGATATTTCCAGCTGGCAAAGACGTATTACGATATGTATATGTTTGATGCCAATGCATATGACAGCCGGGACATGGAATATGTCTGGAATAAGCATGAACATGCGGACGATTACAAGACGCTGGAACCATTGATTGCCGGGTATGCACACAATCTGGACTATGACTGGAGCTTTGAGTTATATCTGCTTTACAAGAAAGAGGAAAAACAGAACGAGGCGGCGACGCTGGCTGAGTTATATCATGCATCGTTCAAGAATTCCGATAACAGCCAGATTATATTGGATATCGAAGCTGGAAAAGTAAAGGTAGATACATATTTCGATATATATGCGGACACTGAAGCTGTAGATGATGATCCAGATATGGAGGCACTTCGTGCAGAAGAACAGGAGCTGCTTGCAGCCGATGATTTGCGGATGCATCCGAAAGAGGCAGAGATCACGATCATGTATGAGGATTCATATACACCTGCCGGTTCGGAGAAGAAAGTGCAGAAGATGCTCAAAAAGCAGGAACGCGAAGAGCAACGGAAAGAAAAGAAGCTGTTGAAAAAACAGAAGCAGCAGGAAAAGGCAGAAGCTGCGGCAGCGGCGGAAGCTGAGAAGGCGGAGACGGAAGTGGAATCTGCTACCGAAGAAAAAAAGGATACCGAAGCGGAAGCACCTGAGATAGTTGCGGATGAGACAGAACAGAAGACGTCTGAGGAAACAACTGTGACAGAACAAGAAACAGCAGAGAAAGCATCTGTGACAGAAACATCAGAACAAAAAACGGCAGAGGAAGCGTCTGAGACAGAAGCGGAAGAACCGGAAAAAGAAAAAAAGAAGGGATTTTTCCAGAGACGGAAGAGAAAGAAACACGAGGAAGAATCTGAGACAACGGATGCTGATATAGAAGAAACAAAAGAAGTAACATCGGAATCGGAAGATGTAAAACCATCGGAAGAGCCGAAAGAATCAAATAGTGACATTTCATCAGAGATTGCAGAGACAACAGGGCAGGCGGAAGATATGAGACATGGAAAAGGGACAATTGCAAAAGATGTAGTCGTAGTAGATGAAGATGATGGTTTTGAAGCAGAAGCGGATACGATTGAGGAACTTGCATCCAAGGAACATGTGACGCAGGAGACCGAGACGAAGGAAGCAGAAGTGACAACAGCCAAGAAAACGACGTTTGAATTCCAGACAGTGGAACTGGCGCCGGAAGATTTTGAGGAAGAATATGAGGTTGACGATTTCTCTGAAACTGTGGATGATGAATTCGGAGAGATGAAGATGCCGGAACCGAAACCTGAGATTGAAGAAACTGTGGAGGAAGAACCGGAGACAGAACTGGAGATTGAAGAGACTGTCGAAGAAGAACCGGAAATCGAAGAGAGAGCAGAAGAAACTGTCGAAGAAGAACCGGAGGTTGAGGAAGAGATCGAGGAGCCAGAGGTTGTAGAACCGGAGCCAGAGATTGAAGCCGAACCAGAACCGGAAATCGAAGAGACGGTGGAAGAAGCTGTGAAAGAAGAACCGGAGGCAGAACTGGAGATTGAAGAGACTGTCGAAGAGGAACCAGAGGCAGAGGAAGAAATCGAGGAGCCGGAGGTCGTAGAACCAGAGCCAGAGGTGGAAGCCGAGCCAGAACTGGAGATCGAAGAGACTGTCGAAGAAGAACCGGAGGTTGAGGTAGAAATTGAGGAGCCAGAGATTGTAGAACCGGAGCCAGAGGTGGAATCCGAGTCAGAACCGGAGATCGAGGAGACAGTAGTAGAAGAAGCTGTTGAAGAAGAACCAGAGACAGAGGAAGAAATCGAGGAGCTGGAGGAAGAACCGAAAGAGGAATTCCACGTAGCTCCGTTTACAACGAAACCGGAAAAAAAGAAGTTGGACTTCCCGGTATTCAAGTCATCGTTATTCCCGGATTATCACAAAGAAGTGAAAGTTGTTGAAAATAATTTCAACGAGATCATGGAAGAAGCGCAGGATAAGATGACGGAGAACATGCAGAAGGAAGAGCAGATGCAGAGAGAGGCGGAAGCATTGCTTGCATCCCTTGGTATCAGCATGGATGCGATTCCAACAACACCAAAGGCTGAGGTGAAAGAGGAACAGCCGGTACAAAAAGAACCTTCACGAGATGAGTTAAAAGCATCTTTGAAGATAGATTCTGTTAAGAAGAATTTGCTAAAACGTGTAAAAGAATACAGATAATTCTTGACGAGAAGATATGACCGAGAGAAGGTATGACTGAAAGGAGGCAATGGGAGTGGCTATTGATCAAAGAGAAGCATTGATTGCTGCAGTAAGAGCACAGGTAGAAAAAGAGAAGGCTGCCAAGGCTGCAAAACTGAAAAAAGAGCAGGAAGCAATGCAATTGTCTGGAGCTGCAGATGCGGGAGAAGCTGCTGCAGACCACAATAAGCCAAAATACAAAACTCTGTCAGCAGAAGAACTTGCGAAAATCGAAGAGAAAAAACGTCGTAAGAAAGCTGCAGAACTTGGTATTAAATTGGAGGACGAGGAACCAGAAGAGGTACCTGCAAAGGCAGCAGAACCTGCGAAGGAAGAGCCAAAGAAGGCAAGTGATGAAGGACTTGGCATGAGTGTTGGCATTCAGGCAGATAAGTCTGGAAAATCCTTAGATAAGCCGGCTGGCGGCGGACTTGGAGCACCAGTAGGTGGCGGACTGTCAGGTGGCAAGACAGAGAGCAAAGGACTTGGAGGACTGGGCGGTAGCCTTGGAGCTACAGAGCCATCTGGAGGGCTTGGCCTCAATATTGACATGGGTAACAAGCAGGAAGAGAAAGCACCTGAGAAGAAAAAGGACCAGGATGATGAAAAAGCAAGATTGCGTCCTACAAAATTATCCGGTGGCAGTGGCGATGTAAAGGTAATCAATGGGGATGATGCAGAAGAGGAAGCATCCTTTACAAAACAGGGAAATACAACGATTATTTCCGATGGTGTAGAGTGGAAAGCACAGGAGAACAAAGCATCCAAGGATGATGCAGATGATATCATCAGCATTGTGCCAAACCGGAGTACTCCAACCAATGATGTGAAGAGTATGTACGATCTTGGCGATGAGGATGAGGATGCTCTGGGTGCAGAGATATCAAAGCTTGCGCAGTATGGCGATGCTGAGAATAAGGCAGAGGAAGAAAAGAAAAAGGCGCAGGAAGAAATGGCGAAGAAGGCAGCGGAGGCAGAGGCAGCCAAGAAGAAGGCGGCTATTGAGGAAGCTGAGCGGAAAGAAGAAGCCAGAAGAAAGAAGCTGAAAGAGGCAGAAGAAAAGGCAGCTGCACAGGAGCGTAGAATCGCAGAAGCAGCAGCCAGACAGCGTGCAGCTGCAGCCGCTGAGAAACGTGCAGCCGAGGAGGCACGCCTCAAGGCAGAAGAGGAAGAAAAACGTAAGAAAGCGGAAGAGGCACGTCTGAAAGCAGCCGAGGAAGCCCGCAAGAAGGCTGAGGAAGAGGCAAGAGCCAAGGCAAAGCAGGAAGCTTTGAAGAAGGCGGAAGAGGCAAAGAAGAAAGCCGAAGAAGCAAAGCGTATCTTAGAACAGGCACAGAAGGCAGAAGAAGAAGCAACAAAGCGTGCAGAAGAGAATCGGAAGCGTGCTGAGGAAGAAGCAAAGAAGAAAGCCGAAGCAGAAGCAAAGAAGAAAGCTGAGGAAGAAGCAAAGAAGAAAGCCGAAGCAGAGGCAAAGAAGAAGGCAGAGGCGGAAGCAAAGAAGAAGGCAGAGGCGGAAGCAAAGAAGAAGGCAGAGGAAGAAGCCAAGAAGAAAGCCGAAGCAGAAGCCCGTAAGAAGGCTGAGGAAGAAGCAAAGAAAGCAGCCGAAGAAGCCCGTAAGAAAGCCGAAGAGGCTATGCGTATCTTAGAAGAAGCAAAGAAGGCGGAAGAGGCAGCACTAAAGGCAGCTGAGGAAGCTCGTAAGAAGGCAGAGGCAGATGCAAAGAAGGCAGCAGAAGAAGCCGCAAAGGCAAAGGCTGAGGAAGAGAAACGCAAGAAGGCTGAAGAAGAAGCAAAGAAGAAGGCAGAGGCGGAAGCAAAGAAGAAAGCCGAAGAGGAAGCAAAGAAGAAGGCAGCGGAAGAACTTGCTGCAAAGGCAGAAGAAGAGGCTCGCAAGAAGGCAGCCGAGGAAGCTGCAAAGGCAGAGGCGGAAGCAAAGGCGAAGGCTGAGGAAGCCCGCAAGATCTTAGAGGCTGCAAAGAAGGCCGAAGAGGAAGCGCTGAAGGCGGCAGAGCAGGCAGACAGCATTCAGATCGACCTGACACAGCCAGCGGAGGAAGGAAAACTTCCACTTGCTGCATCTTACCTTGAAAAGTATACAAAGATGGAGAAATCCGGAAAGAGTCTCGTGGATACATTCAATGCCATTACTGTTGATCAGGAGAATCGTAACGTATGTATGATGGGTGATCACGGATTTGGTCTGACCAGTGTCGGAGAAGATTTCGCAAGAAGCTTCTACGATATGGGAATCTGCAAGGCGAAGACGATCGCGAAGATCAAGGCACAGGCATTGAACAAGGTTAAACTTGCAGATGCAATGTCAAAGCTTGCCGGTGGATGTATGGTTGTTGAAAATGCAGGTCTGATCGCACCAGATAAGATGACAGAGCTGATGAAACTTACAGCCAAGGATGTAAACGATGTTGTTGTGATTCTGACAGGTGCGACTGAGTCTATCAACCGCTTGTTTGGAGCGACTGGAGATGCCAAGGATAAGTTTACACACCAGATCAATATGGAAGGCATTTCTACACAGGATATGCTTGCGATTGCAAAGGGATATTTCAAACAGCAGGGCTTTAAGACAGATGATTCTGTAGAAGGCACTGTAAAGAATCTCCTGATGGCAATGGAGTCTGGAAATATCGATCGTATGCTCAAGGCTTGCGATGAGGCAATGCTCAAATGTGACGATCGTGAGAAGGCAAAAGGTTCCAGTCGGAAATATTTACTAAGTGAAGATTTTAAATAATCGTTGAAAAAATCAGAGCCGATGCTTATAATTTAAGCATCGGCTTTTTACGTGATAAGCCAATAGACGGGATGATAAATAAGAAACCAGAAGATAAGAGGTATAAAACGTGGTAAATATAGATATCGGTATAGACCTTGGAACATCGAATACGGTCATATACATAAAAGACAAAGGAATCGTAGTCAACCAGCCATCGGTGGTTGCATATGAGGCTAAAAGTAAAAAGATCATTGCGGTTGGAAATAAAGCCAAAAAGATGCTTGGAAAGACACCGGAGGATATTGAGGTGACACGTCCGATCCGGAATGGTGTTATCTCCGATTATATTATGACGGAGCGTATGCTCAAGATCTATGTGAAGTCAGCGATTGCAAAACGAAAGATCTGGGGCAAACCAAACATCTGCGTCTGTGTGCCAAGTGGTGTCACGGACGTACAGCGGCGTGCAGCGTGTGATGCAGTATACCGTACCGGTGCAAAGAATGTGTATGTGCTTGAGGAACCATTTGCGGCAGCCATCGGTGCAGGTGTGGATATTGAGTCGGCAGTTGGTGCGATGGTTGTGGATATCGGTGCGGGAACGACGGATATTGCAATCGTAGCAAGAGGCGGTGTGCAGCATAGCAGTTCCATCAAGATTGGTGGCGATGATTTCGATGAGGCAATCATCCGTTATATGCGGAAACGTCATAATGTGCTGCTGGGCGAAAGCTCTGCCGAACAGTTGAAGAAGGACATTGGTTCTGTGTATCCGCGGGAACAGGATGCGATCGGGTATGCACGTGGAAAGGAACTGGTGCGCGGACTTCCAACGAAGATGGCAGTCAAATCCTCTGAGATGATCGAGGCGTGTCAGGAGGAGACAGATCAGATCTTGGATTCCGTTCGGGAGATGTTGGAGGCGGCACCACCGGAACTGGTTTCCGATATATCCGAGCATGGTATTATCCTTGCCGGAGGCGGAAGCAAGATATTTGGTATGGACAAGCTTATTATGGATAAGATTGGTGTCCCGGTTGTGAACATCAAGAATCCGGATCAGGTTGTTGCGACAGGTGCAGGAACAGCCCATTATTATATCAAGGACGGAAGAACCTTGGAAGAGTAAGAGACAGGATAGAAATACGTGGAAAATAAGAAGAAAACATTGCGTGAACATGGTGTGGAATATACATATGATGAGCGGTTCCTCCCACTCACGCAGAAGGAAATGCAATTAAAGGGCTGGGAACAGCCGGACTTTGTCTATGTGATCGGAGATGCCTATGTGGATCATCCATCTTTTGGACCGGCGATCATCAGCCGTGTGTTAGAGGCACATGGATATAAAGTGGCAATCATTTCACAGCCAGACTGGAAGGATGAAAATTCGATTGCGATTTATGGCAGGCCGAAGCTTGCCTTTTTGGTGTGCGCCGGAAATATGGATTCAATGGTGAACCATTATACTGTTTCCAAGAAAAGACGGCATACAGATGCATACACCCCGGGTGGCGAGATGGGAAAACGACCAGATTATGCGACAATCGTTTACTGCAATCTGATCCGGAAGAAATACAAGGATGCGGCAATTGTGGCAGGCGGTATCGAAGCAAGTCTGCGCCGGCTGGCACATTATGATTACTGGTCCAATAAGTTGAAACATTCGATTCTCGTTGATGCACAGGCGGATATTGTGATCTATGGTATGGGTGAGCATGCCATTGTGGAGATCGCGGATGCGCTGCAAAGCGGCATCGACATCAAAGACTTAAGTTTTATTCATGGAACGGTCTACAAAGCAAGAAATCTGGAACATCTGTATGAAGACTATATTGAGCTTCCGTCGTATGACGCGTTGCAGGAAGACAAATTAAATTACGCGCGAAGCTTTAAAATCCAATATGATAACACAGATCATATCACCGCGAAGATTCTGGTAGAAAAATATAAGGATTATCAATATGTGATCCAGAATCCACCGGCGGAACCACTGATGGAGCAGGAGATGGACGAGGTGTATGCGCTTCCATATACGAAGACCTATCATCCGATTTATGAGGCACAGGGTGGAATCCCTGCGATATCGGAGATCAAATTCTCGCTGGTCAGCAACCGGGGGTGCTTTGGCGGGTGCAGCTTCTGTGCGCTTACATTTCATCAGGGCCGGACATTGCAGACACGCAGTCATGCATCCATTATAGAAGAGGCAAAGGAAATGACGAAAGATCCGGAGTTTAAGGGCTATATCCATGATGTTGGCGGCCCGACGGCGAATTTCCGGCAGCGCGCCTGCAAGAAACAGGAGAAATACGGCGTCTGTGCGAACCGTCAGTGTCTGTTCCCAAAGCCATGTCCGAATCTGATTGTGGATCATTCCGATTATCTGAAATTACTGCGGGAGCTCCGAAGTCTGCCGAAGGTGAAGAAGGTATTTATCCGTTCGGGTATCCGGTTTGATTATCTGATGGCGGACAAGGATGATACATTCTTTCGGGAACTTTGCAAATACCATGTCAGCGGGCAGCTGAAGGTGGCGCCGGAACATATCTCTGACAAGGTACTGATGAAGCTTGGTAAGCCGGAAAATGCAGTCTTTCAGGCATTTTGCAAGAAATACAAACGGATCAATGAGGAACTTGGATTGAAGCAGTATATGGTACCATATCTCATGTCGTCACATCCGGGTTCCACTCTGAAAGAAGCGGTGGAACTGGCGGAATATCTGCGGGATCTGGGTTATATGCCAGAACAGGTGCAGGATTTCTATCCGACACCTTCGACGATATCAACCTGCATGTATTACACTGGCGTGGATCCGCGGACGATGGAGAAGGTATATGTGCCAAATTCTCCACATGAAAAGGCGATGCAGCGTGCACTGATCCAGTACCGGAATCCGGATAATTACGATCTGGTGCATGAGGCACTTGTGAAAGCAGGACGGACGGATCTGATCGGGTTCGATAAGAACTGTCTGATCAAACCGCGGAAGATGAAGAATGCTGCAAATGAGAAAAAATCTCAATATGGCGCATCGAATAAACAATCTGGAAATCGTTCGAATGTGCAACATAAAAATTCTGCACAGAAGCAGGGGCAAAACCAGAAGCAGCAAATGAATACAAAAAACAAAAAAAGTATACGCAATGTACATAAAAAGAAACAAAAGTAAAGGTTTCTTTTATTGCGAAACCATGGAAATTATGATATTATCTATCTAGGCGTGTCGACATATGCATGATCGGCACAGATAGAAACAATAAAACGAAATGGAGGAAATTTTCAACATGGCAAAGAAAGTAGTTTTAGCTGGCGCATGTCGTACAGCAATCGGTACTATGGGTGGTGCACTTTCAACAACACCAGCACCAGTGTTAGGTTCTATCGTAATCAAGGAGGCTCTGAACAGAGCAGGCGTTCCTGCAGATCAGGTCGATCATGTATATATGGGTTGCGTAATCCAGGCAGGTCTTGGACAGAACGTAGCTCGTCAGGCATCTCTGAAGGCTGGACTTCCTATCGAGACACCTGCTGTTACTGTAAACGTAGTTTGTGGTTCTGGTCTGAACTGTGTTAACATGGCAGCTCAGATGATTCAGGCTGGCGATGCTGACATCGTTGTAGCAGGTGGTATGGAGAACATGTCTATGGCTCCTTACGCAGCTATGAACGCTCGTTTTGGTTACAGAATGAACAATGGTACACTTGTTGATACAATGGTTAACGATGCATTAACAGATGCATTCAATCACTATCACATGATGATCACAGCTGAAAACGTAGCAGAACAGTGGGGATTAACTCGTGAAGAATTAGATGAATTCTCAGCTAACTCTCAACAAAAAGCAGAAAAAGCTATGGCTGAACACAAATTCGATGATGAAATCGTACCAGTTCCAGTTAAAGTTAAAAAACAAATCGTTGAATTCAAAGTGGATGAAGGACCTCGTCCAGGAACAACGGTTGAAACATTGGCAAAATTACGTTGCTGCTCTGGTAAAGAAGGCGGAATGGTAACTGCTGGTAATGCTTCAGGTATCAATGATGGTGCTGCTGCAATCGTTGTTATGAGCGAAGAAAAAGCTAAAGAATTAGGTGTAACTCCAATGGCTACATGGATAGCAGGAGCATTAGGCGGAGTTGATCCTTCTATCATGGGTGTTGGACCAGTTGCTTCTACTAAGAAAGTTCTTGCAAAAACAGGCATGAGCATTGATGACTTTGACTTAATCGAAGCTAACGAAGCTTTCGCAGCTCAGTCATTAGCAGTAGGAAGAGAATTAGGAATCAACCCAGAGAAGTTAAATGTTAATGGTGGAGCTATTGCTCTTG
>OHLP01000483.1_pt1 | contig 21082 bp, 10 predicted proteins | sample 1569111 | NCBI WGS metagenome assembly OHLP01 (sample SAMEA3879504, study PRJEB24766) | human gut metagenome | biome: human-associated habitat; feature: feces | place: USA | collected 1985/1987 | reverse complement strand
TCCCGCGTCGGTTTTTTCAGCAGCCTCGGGACGCGTCCCATTAGTGCTTGCGTTTTCTTGCAGCGCGTTTCATACAACTCTGAATGCCCAAAAATAGTCTCGCTTTTGATGCCGATATCACCTCTGCTCACCTGTTTGTCAGGCGTTAGCACTTGGCAGTTGGCACACGTGTTACGGCATCAGTTCATTTGCGTATCTGTGTTGTTTCGGTCCAACTTTCCTTTCTGCAAGGAAAGATTTCGCCAAACTTTCCGTCCCAGAAGGAAAGTTTGTCCGATATTTTCCTTCTGAGACGGAAAGTTGCTATATTTGCACAAACATAAATACTTTGCCGTATGAATTTGCGAAACATATTTCAGTCGATAATAGCGTTGCATCAAGAGGAAATACCCTTGTCGCTGCACGAGCGCTCACTTCAACTCCCGTTAAATAAACAACGTATTGTGACGGTGACGGGTGTGCGCCGCTGTGGCAAATCGTCGTTGCTGCATTTGACTATAAACCGCTTGTTGGCATCGGGCGTAGATAAGGAGCAAATACTTTACATTGGTTTTGACGATGAGCGTTTGGCCAATATGGACGTAAGTGACTTTGACGAAATATTGCAAGCCTATCGCTTGATGTATCCGGACCGTCCCTTGAGCAGTGTGTATATGTTCTTTGACGAGATACAGATAGTGAAGGGTTGGGAGTTGTTCGTTCTGCGTGTTTACAAAAGCTATTGTAAAAACGTGTATGTTACAGGCAGCACGGCGCAGATGTTGTCGGGTGAAATGAGCTCTGCTTTGCGCGGCTGGCCTGATGAGTACACCGAATATCCGTTGAGCTTCAAGGAATTCATTGCCTTCAAAGGGGTAAAAGCCAACCGCTATACAGAGGAGGGGGCGGCATTGATGGCAAATATGTTTAAGTCGTATCTTTTAACAGGTGGTTTCCCTCAAGCTGTATTGGCCAATGTTGAGACAGAAAGGGTGAAGCTGTTGCAGGCATATTTCAACACAATGCTTTTCCGCGACATGATAGAACACTATAATATTAGTGCCTCTCCCTCGGTCGTGCGCTATTTTTTGAAACGTGTGTTCAATAATATCACAAAGCCCTCCAGTGTGAATAACATTTACAACGACCTGAAGTCGCAGGGGCTCAAATTGTCAAAAGATTCGCTTTACCAGTGGCTTGATTACGCGTGCAATATTTTTCTGCTGCATAAAGTGCCTAAGTATTCTAAATCCATCATTAAGCAAAGCACCTCTCTGTCAAAATACTATGTGGTGGACTTTGCATTGGCCAAGTCCGTATTGTTGCCGCAGAGTGAGGAGAAGGGCAAGGCTCTCGAAAATGCTGTTTATATGCATCTTGCCAGACATTTGAATGAAAATGAACAGATTTATTACTTCAACGAGGGGGCAGAGTGCGACTTTGTAATAGCAAATGACGAGGGTGTGAAAGAACTCATTCAGGTTTGCTGGGAACTTGACGAGTTTAACACACCACGCGAATGTGGGGGCTTGTGCGCAGCTTCTGCGGCAACTGGTTGTAAAAAGATTTCAATCGTAACTTGCAATCAAGCGCAAAGCATTCATTATGGCGATTTGCAAATAAATGTGGTTGCAGCGTGGGACTTTATGCTCTGAGCCACAAGCACTTTGCCTGTTCATGCAAGTGCTGATGGGGCGTTGGTGCTTTATGTGGGTGAACCTCATAATAACAAGGGCGTGCAATAGAGCGATTGCACGCCCTTGCTATGTAATTAAGTGCGCCATTACTACAAAAAGCGGTAATCGTAAGCGCATTAACATACTTTTACCCCCCCAATGGGTATTCCGCAAAACGTGTGTATATTTGCGTTATAAATAGTGTATGTATCTGCGCATCAGCGCATTTCGAAATGCACACAAATATTAGATAGGACAGATAGGACAATACAGTATGACGCAGAATGGTTGTATATTTGTCCGGAAGTTTAAGAACCTTATGCAAGTTAACACTTAGCTCGACTTTCGGGTTTAGCTTGGGCTTTCCCCGTCCTTTCGCAACCTGAAACTTCAAGCACTTAAATTTTTTTACTTGTTTTTTTATAATTCTGAGCGCAAAGTACTATTATATATGCGTTGGCGAAATTAGTAAACAAGTTGACAAGTTTACAGGTAAGTTTGCATAGCCTTTTCAGACATCCCGCCATCCTGCTTATTATGTTAAGGTGCCTGCTTGAATACAATAACTATAAATAAAATAACATGACATGGAAAACTACGTAATATTAGAAGCCAAGCCTATTAAAGACATACGCGGCACATTCTATATTCCTGCCTATCAGCGCGGATACAGATGGGAACGGACGCAAGTTAAAACGCTCCTCAACGACCTCTATCAGTGCATGGAGGCAAACGGACAGGAAAAAGATTATTGCTTGCAGCCCGTTGTGGTGCAGAAAAAAGGCGAGTTGCAGTACGACCTGATTGATGGGCAGCAACGACTCACTACCATTTACATTCTGCTGCGTTATGTCGAGCAGAACTTCTTCAAATTCGTTAAACCCGAATTTAGTTTTGAGTATGAAACAAGGAAGAAGACGCAAGCCTTTCTTGATAATATGGACCCGCAGCTGGCCCAAACGAATATAGATTTTTTCCACATCTATCAGGCATATACTACCATTAAGGACTGGCTGGAGGAGACTTTTCCTGACGACACGTACAGCCAGAGTTCTGCTCTGTACAAACTCTGTAACTACGTCAACGAAAGTGTAAAGGTGATATGGTACGAAGTGGGTGCTGAGGCCGACCCCATAGCGCTCTTTACGCGATTGAATATAGGCAAAATACAGCTGACCAATGCCGAACTGATACGTGCGCTCTTCCTTTCGGATACGCCCAATGGTATGGAGAACCGCAGAAAGTACGAAATTGCTATTCAATGGGACGACATCGAGAAACAATTACGTGATGACGATGGTGCCTTTTGGGCTTTTATCACGCGTAAGCGTGCAGAGGATTATCCTACCAGAATAGACATCTTGTTCGACCTCATGTGCCACAAGCAAGATGCAGAGAAGGACCCCCTCTTCACATTCTTCAAAATGGAGGAGCGCTTGAAACATGCTGACAGGGACAGCGTGTGGCAAGAGGTAATCAACGGGTTCTTGCAGCTGAAAGAGTGGTACAAGGACAATGTGTACTACCACAAAATTGGCTATCTGATAGCTTCGGGCAGTAATACAATGGCCGATTTGTTTGACGAGGCACGTGGCAAACGCAAGAGCGAGTTTAAGGATCGGTTAGACGAGTTGATTGCAGAATCCATTACATGGCGCACAAACGACAAAGACAGTTATTGGGATTTAGACTACCACAAGGATTATAACCGGATATGCCGCATACTCCTGCTATTTAATGTACAATCTATTATATCGTATCGCGTGCGACAGCGTTTCCCCTTTAATGAATATAATAACGAGAAATGGAGCATAGAGCACATTCATGCACAGAACTCTGAGGGACTGAAAACTGTCGAACTTCAGCTGGAGTGGCTCCAGAAGCATTTGCCATCATTGAAAGCTATTCATCGTGACGAGCCCGATAATGAGCTTGTTAGAGCCGTGGAAAAAGCCATAGATGATGGCCGCTTTATACGATCTGACTTCGAAGACTTCTTTCGCCGCGTGGTAAACGATCTGTCTGATACTACCGATACGGATTATATCAATACACTCCCCAACCTGGCCCTGCTCTCTTGTGGCCATAACACCTGTTTGAGCAACTCCACATTCGATGTAAAGCGCAATTTGATTATCAAAATGGACAAGAGTGGCGAGTTCATACCTTACTGCACCAAGATGACTTTCTTGAAATATTATGAAAACTCGTCTGATGTACAAGTGCATTTTTGGGGGCAGAAGGACAGAGAGGCTTATTTGCAAGCCATACAGCACGTGATAGCACCCTATTATGATCTTATAAAATTTAACGCATGATGAACACTATAGATTCTAAGAAATATACATTTATCGACCTGTTTCGTGGCACAGAGGGTGGGGGCGAGGCTTTGAATGGTATAGAAATTCCACTCATTCAACGCGATTATGCCCAGGGACGTGATATGCCTAAGGTAGAGGACATTCGTAGACGCTTTGTTGGCGCGCTGAAAAAGGCACTCATAAATAATGAGCCTGTCACGCTCGATTTCGTTTATGGCGAAATTGACAATAACCGTACGCTCATTCCGCTCGACGGACAGCAGCGGTTGACAACCCTCTTCCTGCTGCACTGGTACATTGCCCGTCGTGAGGGGGTGAGCGAGGACAAGCTGGCCTTCCTTACAAAATTCTCTTATGCCACACGCTACAGTGCACGCGAATTTTGCAGGCGCCTGGTGTCGCCCGACTACCAGCCCGATTTCAACCGCTTCAAACTTTCAGAAGAAATAACAGACCAAAACTGGATGCCGCTTGACTGGGAAAACGATTCCACCATCAGCGCCATGCTGAGAATGATTGACTACATACATGTTATGTTCAATAACTCTTGTAACAATCTTTGGCCCCGTCTTGAGGCCGGGTGCATCTCCTTCTATTTCCTTCCCATCAAGCAGCTCGGGGCCACCGACGATCTTTACATCAAAATGAACTCAAGAGGCAAACCCCTCACCGAGTTTGAGAATGTTAAGGCAGAGTGGGAGGCATGTATCAAGGCCATCGATCCAAGCATTATGCCGAAGCAAGATGCTGAGCAGTTACAACACCGGATAGAGCAGAAGATGGACCTTGACTGGACAGATTTGCTGTGGCCCTACCGTAATGGGCAAACCGGCTCTTCGGCCGACGATGTGGTGGACGACAAATTCATACGCTACTTACGTTTCCTTACAGACATCATTTATTATAAAGACGAAGAGTTGAAAAAGAACTCTTCAGATATACTGTCTATTGTCGAGGACTTGTTCAGAGACTCTGAAAAGGCTCCCGAACATTTAGAGTTCATTGAGCGGGGTTTCGACTGCTGGCTTGATGTTGACATAGAGCACTTGTTCAACACCTATCTCACCACCACCCCGACGGCATCAGACCCGCAAAAGTGTGTAGTGGCAGCCCCCGTCAACGTGTTTGCCCAGGCTTGTTACACGTATGGCGACATGAATGGCCGCACCCGTCTGTTCCCTATTGGGCGCAGTGTCATGCTTTATGCCTTCCTTTATTATTTGCAACACAAGGAGACGATAAGCGACACACAGTTTGCACGCCGCATTCGCATCATTACCAATTTGATAAAGCAATCGGAATACGAATTGCGTGAAGACAATATGCCCAACCTGCTCCGCCAGACGGAATATATCCTCGCCCATGGCGATGTAGAAGAAGGTTATCTGAGCTTCAATGCCAACCAGCTTGCCGAGGAGCACGAAAAGGCTGTATGGCTGCAAACGCACGCCGACAAGGCCGACACGTTATGCCGGTTGGAGAACCACCCATTGCTGCAAGGCGCCGTTCGCGTGATAGGGCTCGACCACATCGATTTCACTGATCGCTTTTACTCGTTGTTTGCCTGCGACCATTCGCTTGTCAACCGCGCCCTCCTCAGCATAGGCGACTACGCTTTGCTCGTTAATAACCGTTTTCAGATAGGCTCGGGCTCGGCCGATTTCGACTCGTCGTGGAGAGCCATCTTTAGCACCAGCCAGCAAGGCATCGCGCCTAAGAAGGACATTCTCCTGGCATTGCTCTCTCAGAGCCGGCATTTCACCAACGATGTGCTACAGTCTGTCATTGACCGGTATTTACGCGAAACGCGTGAGTACGATTGGCGTCACTATCTTGTAAAGTACGACGCCATGCGTCCCGAGCGCTACGGCATGTACTTCTGGGATGAGGAGAATCCACACGAGAAACGGGGTTACTCCATACTTATGATGTGGACTGAAAAGAGCATTAGCGGCCGCAACTACAACATTTTCTTAAAGGCTCTCAACGACCGGCTCCTGTGCGATTTCCCCGATCTTGGCATCAGTCTTGGCGAGTATGCTTATTCAGGTGATGGCAGCGTGTTGAAGTTAACTTTTGCTGATAAATATCTTTACTTCACCGACGACAAGCTATATATTTGTCATCAAACTCCGGACGAGCAAGGCCACACAACTGAAACCATCGACGTGGAGAAGCCTATTCCTCAAACCGAACAGGGCACCGACCTGGAGGACAGAGTGGAATTGGCTTACGAGGCTGTAAAGTCGTTGATGAATAAATAGTCTCTGCTTCTATTATACGAAAAGGCCGAGCTTGAACATTGTGATGTTCAAACTCGGCCTTGATGTTTCTCAGACGGGTGTCGTGTTAGAAGTAGAACGTCAAAGAAATATTGGCGCCAATATTCTTTGTGCCGAACTCAAATGCGCTCGACGAGGGCTCTTTCACATCAACATACTCCTCAACCTGCTGTGTGTGTACATTGTAACATTAAGAGCATAAAAAAACGGCTATGGACTTATTCAATAAGTAACCATAACCGCTAAATCGCACGCGTTTTAGCACGCAATAAATTATAGTATGATGAAAGTCAGCATACTTCGTGCGCCTGATAGGACTCGAACCTACACGTCGTGAAACACCAGATCCTAAGTCTGGCGCGTCTACCAATTTCGCCACAGGCGCGCTATTGTAGTGCAAAGATACAAACTGACAGGCAATGGACAAAGCATTTGTTACAGAAATGTAGAAAAGCTCGACTTGGACAGAGAATTGAACAGAGACTTGGACAGAGAATTAAACAGAGACTTGAACAGAGAATTAAACAGAGACTTGGACAGAGAATTGAATAGAAAAATGGAAAGAGACTTGGAAAGGGAATTAAACAGAGAGCTGGACAGAGAATTAGACAGGGACTTGGAAAGCGTCAGACATCAAGTGTAAACATAACGAAAGCGTTCCGAAAGTGTCGGGCTTGTGCCGGACGCATTCGGAACGCTTTTGATGTGTATTTAGTTGTGTGGCTTGTCAGCCGTCAATATGTGTGCGGTGCTTGATGGGCGCCACACTCATGCAGATGACGCGTGACTTAGAACACAACCTTCTGACCATTGATAATGTAAACACCCTTTTCGGCTTTGTTTACACGACGGCCACTGAGATCGTAGATGGTTTTGATGGTGCTGACAGGCACATTTACCACCTTGTTCACACCAGTGGGCAGACCGGCGCTGAGGTCGATGTTGAGAGTGGCGTTGGCAGAGATGTCGAAAGTAGCCACCTTGTTGTCATAACGTACTGACACCTGACGGTCAACGTCCAGGTTGTTGGTGATGCGCACTGCGGTGGCCTTGCCCTCGCTCCATTCCTCGTCAACCGTGTAGTTGCCTTGGGCCTTGAGCCCCTTCACACTACCATTCTTCCATGAAGAAGGCAGGGCGGGAAGGATTGTGATAACATCGTCGTAGCTCTGGAGCAACATTTCGGCCACACCGCTGGTGCAACCATAGTTACCATCGATCTGGAAGGGTGAGTGTGCGTCGAACAGGTTGTAGTAGCAACCACCCTGACCGCCCATGGCGATGGTGTAAGACGTTGAGTGACGGAGCGCGCGCTGCAAGTTGTAGTGAGCCTTGTCACCATCGAGACAACGAGCGTAGGTGTTTGTCTGCCAGCCCATTGACCAACCGGTCACGTCGCCCTTACGGGCAATCATGCCGTTGTAAGCTGCCTGGAACTGCTTCACGCTGTCGGCGTCTGTGGCAAATGCGCTTACCTGGTTGAAGGGGTAGAGACACATGAGGTGTGAGAGGTGACGGTGATCGGGATCTGAAAGGGGAAGGTTCTTCCACTCTGAGATGCAGGGCTTGGCCTCTGACCAATTTACACCGCCGGGATTGTAGTTCTCAACCCACACACCCTTGTCAAAGTTGTTGTAAAGGTCTTCGAGCTCAGCCATCTCGGCTGCAGTAACAGGCGACTCGCTACCGAGTTCGGCATAGCCTTCGAACAAGTCCTTCAAGCCCTGATAAGCTGTTTGCTGGGCAAAGGCTGTGATTTGGTTCCATTCACCGTGTTCGGGGCTCCATTCGCCTGTAATTACATACTGGCCATCGGTGTTCTTTGTAGCGATGCTCTTGGTAAAGAGGGCATTCTGGTACATTACGGGAAGTGCCTTCTTAAGGAAGTCGCGGTCGAGCGTGTACTTGTAGTAGCGCCACAAGTGGTCGCAATACCAGGCACCGAGTGCCTTCATGTTGCTGTTCTCCCAGGTTGAAGTGCCGCCAAAGATGTTGTTCTCAACAGCTATCGTCCAGCCCTTGGCACCGTTCTTAACCTTCTGTGCCAAAGCTACCCAAGGAGAGTTGGGAGCCGAAGCCAGATCGATGATGTTGTAGAGGAAGGGCAAGTGCATCTCGCTGAGGTTTGTGGGGTCAGCGGGCCAGTAGTTCATCTGTACGTTGATGTCGGCGTGGATATCGCAGTGCCAGAAGTCGGTGTTCGAGCGGTCGTTCCATATACCCTGCAAGTTGCTGGGGGCGTGGATTGAGCCGTCGAGGTTGGCAGCTACCGTCATGTAACGTCCATACTGGAAGTAGAGGCTCTCGAGGTAGTAAGCATCGGCAGTGCTCTTGTTGGCAGCGGCGGCATTGTAATATGTGAGGAGTTCCTCAGTAGTCTTGTCAGTGCAAGCCTCGGCAATGTTGAGGTCGGCACGGTTCATGTAGCCGCTGAACTTGGCCACGTGGTCATTGAGCAAGGTAGTGTAGTCCTTTGCAGTAGCTGCAGTGAGGCGGCCCTGCACGGTGGCGGCAATATCGTCGGCGGAGGCACCGCTCTTGCAGCCGGCCTTAGTGGCATCAAAGTCGGTGGCGGCAGCGAGGAACACGTTCACCCATTCTGCGCCAGACACGTGAATGCCCTCATTGTCGGTTGTGATGGTTGCGCCATCGCTGGCGAGTACCTTGTAGGCAGCGTTGTACGACACGAGGGTCATCTTGCCGCTGAAGGTTGCACCACCATCGGCGTAAGTCACATTGCCGGCACCAATCTGGTTGTCGGGCATGAAAGTCACCTTCAGGTTGAGCTTGTCGGTACCCTTGGCCTCGTAGTGTGCCACGAGCACCTTGTCGGTGGCTGAAGTGAAGTAGCGGCGGCTGTAAGTGGTGGCATCGTCGCTGCTCTTGTAGTTTACACCACCCACACCATTGACGATGTCGAGGTAGCGCACATAGTCCTTCACAGGCTTGGTGTCATCGGCAAACGAGAATGCCTTGCTCATGTCGGTCACCATTACCGAACCGAAGTTCTGGTACCAGCCGCGCGAGTTGTTCTCGCCACCGCCATTGCCTGTGCTGCCCTGCCAGAGGGTCTTTTCGTTGAACTGGAGTTCGTCCTTGAAGATGCCGCCGCGGATAGTGGCGCCAAGCTGGCCGTTGCCCAAGGGGAGGGCGTATTCCATCCACGTGTCGCTCACACCGGTCTTGGCCACGGGCACATTGTACCACAGGGCATACTTGCTGATGTCGGCAGGACGTGTGCCGGGCTGTACAGTGTTGTACTCGGCATAGAGAATGTCGTCAGAGGGCTGTACTTCGGCGAATGTGAAGTTTGAACCTGCGTCACCGCCGTCACCGGCTGCGGTACTGTTCCAAAGACCGAGGTTGTCGCCGCGCTTGTTCCAGTAGTTGTTGGCAGAGCCAGCCAACTTAACCTGGCTTACACCGCTACCGTCGAGCTTGATAGAACCGTCAAAGTAAGTGGCATAAGTGGCATCGTAGTTTGTGAGGGCCGGGCTCTGCAGGGTGGCGCGGGCATCACCCTCGCTGCCATTGCTGGCGAGCACCTTGCCTGCATTCTTGGCATTGATAAAGCGGTAAGTGCCGTCAGCCATCTTCACCACGTGCCAGCAATAATTGAGGCCGGCTACTGACGAGCCTTTCAATACTACATTGTTGTCCTCAGCGTTAAGATAGCCACCCGAGGCCACCTTGACAGTGTAGTACTTGTTGTAAGCGGCAAGTACATCGGTAGCATCTTCCAAACGGAATTTTGAGGCATCGGCTGTAGTGCTCCAACGTACCACACCGTTCCAAATAACCATGTGCAAGGCATTGAGATCGGCTGTTCCGCCTTCAACATAGATGTTGCAATAGCCGTTCTTGCCGGCATAAGCCACGGTGTAAACTTGTGCTGAAGCCTTGTCGGCTACGAGGGGGACGCATTTGTTATTTTTGTCAGGAATTGCACCTATGTACATGCCAGACTCGGCATTCTTTATATAATAGGTGTTGTCCTTGTCAGCCTTTTCAAATACCCAAGCATGGTTGGCCTGCCAACCGCTCTCGTCAGAGCCGAGCACATTGCCGCCGTCCTTTCCCTGTGCACTCATGTACATCTTGCTGTGCAGCAAGTTGCCGATGAAGAGTGTCTTGCCATTGAGGTCGGTGCCAAGCACGCCTTCGGCAGAGTTCAGATCTTCGATCTTAGTCTGCAAATTGGCAATGGCGGTTTCGAGTTCGGCCTTGGTAGCAGGTGCCGTAGCGGGCAAACTGTTAATGGCATCAGAAGCATCGTGATAGAAGTACTTCATGCCATTGGCAGCCTTGAGCTGTGCCACGTAACCAGCATACACATTTTGAAGCAGGGGCACCATAGGCGACTCGATGTCTGTAGCCTCGTCAAGTGTGGCCTCCACAATCGTCAGGCGGTTGCCGTCATCGGCAGTATCCCAGCTGTCAACTGCGCAACCAAACGGATAACCGCCACTTGCTTGCATATTGATGGTGTTTGAACCGAGCTTTAACGACCAAGGATAGTTGGCATTGCCCGTAGCTGTAATTGACAGCTCAGTGTTAGGGGCGCTTTCGTAATTGCCGTTAGACGACACGAATTTCTTGGCCCCCACGCTGTAAAGGAAGTGCTTGCCGCCTACGGTGTAGATGGCAAACTGCTGTGCGGCGGCTGTGGCGCTGGCAGTACCGGCGTCCTTGACGCCAGAACCTGCGCTACCAGCCAGCTTGTCCGTATAGTTTGCACTATACAGCAGATAGCCACGCACACTCTTGATGTTGTAAACTTTGCTATTGCTCAAATTGCTGAGGTTTGTCACCACGTCACCGGCTTTGGCAAGGGCAGCCTGTGGCGGGACGCCCATCAGCAGGGCGAACAACGCAAACAAGAAAAGTGAAAATCTTTTCATAGAGTTTGTTGTGATTGGTAATTATTAGATTGATTTGTATATTGTTTTGCTGTGTGTCGCAATAATGCAAAATACATACAGCAAAAGTACAACAAAATCAGTGGTTTTGCAAACTTTATATGCTGAAAAAGCACTTTTGGGCGGTTCTGATAATTCTTCAGAGTATTCGGATTATTGTTTGCTTAAATAGGAACAGGTGCATTGCTTGCCTTGAAAAACATATTTCATTGCTCGCGCACCCCACCCGAAAAGTTATATTGCAAATTACCTGCATCTTGCACTTTTTGCCTTCACTGCGCTGATTATCAGTTTGTTACGTGGTGTAGGTAACCTTGTTTTTTGCCTACACGCTGTTTGCACTACCTGCACTTATTTGCACGCTGTTTACACTTATTTGCACGGTGTTTGCCCCTTATTATACACGTCAGTATCTGTTTGCATGATTGGTTATGCCACTTACACTTTTTGGCATAGGGGGAGCGATTTTCGGATTGGAGCAACTGAAACGACTACCTCCCGTTATTGTATCACCGCCCTTGCGCTTACATGGCGTCATGCTGCTGTGGCTGCAGAGCGGTGGTAGTGTTTACGTGTAGGCAAGTGCAGATAAGTGCAGGCGGAAAACGATGTTACCTACACTCTGTAATGAATTGATAATCAATGCAGTGCATGCAAAAAGTGTAGGGTGTAGGCAAATTGCATGATTAACGAAATATGGGTGTGATGTGGTGGAGCACTAAACGCTATCACTAAACGCTATCATTAAACGCAAGCACTAATGGGGGCGACGCGTCCCGCGTCGGGCATTAAGGCAAAGGCTCACAGATAGGCGTGTAATTAGTGCTGTCTGTGAGCCTTTATTGGGTGTATGAACATGACATTTTCCCGACGCGGGACGCGTCGCCCCCATTAGAGGTAGCGTTTTGTATTTAAGCTGTTCGTAAGGTACGATTAGGGGCGGGCCTGTGAGATTGCTCTCAACCAGCCCGCCCCTAATTACGTTTTAATAGTATTTATGTAATTGTGACGCTGGACGGATAGACGTGACAAAGGGACGTGCATCAATCCGTCAAGACCAGCACGTAACTACATTTGTGCCGTCAGTTCGACAATTTTTACAACGAGTTCTGACGCCTTCTGCATAGAGGGGATAGGCAAGAACTCGTGAGGCCCGTGGAAGTTGAGCCCGCCGGCAAAGATGTTGGGACAGGGCAAACCCATGAATGAGAGTTGTGCACCATCGGTGCCACCACGAATGGCACGCACTCTTGAGGGTATGTGGCATGCCTTCATGGCGTCGAGCACAATGTTTACCACATGGGGCACGGGTTCAATCTTTTCGCGCATGTTGTAATATTGGTCGTTGATGGTGACCGTCACCGTGCCTTGGCCATAGCGCTCGTTGAGCCACTCGGCAGCCTTTTGCACAAAAGCTTTGCGCTGCTCGAAGCGCTGGCGGTCGTGGTCGCGTATGATGTAGCTGAGAGTGGCGTGCTCCACATTGCCCTCGATGCCAAGCAGGTGGTAAAAGCCCTCATACTCCACAGTCTGTTCGGGCGTTTCGGTCACAGGCATTTCGGCCGCAAATTCGGCGGCCACACGTGCGGCATTGATCATTTTGCCCTTGGCATAGCCCGGGTGCACGCTCACACCACGCACCTCAACCTTTGCACTGGCAGCATTAAAGTTTTCGTATTCAAGTTCGCCCAGTTCGCCACCGTCCATGGTGTAGCCCCATGCGCAGTCGAACTTTTTCACATCAAACTTGTGGGCGCCAAGCCCAATCTCCTCGTCGGGGTTGAAGCCTACGCGCACACGTCCGTGCTTGATTTCGGGGTGATTGATAAGGTAGTCCATGGCCTGTACAATCTCGGCTATGCCGGCCTTGTCGTCGGCACCGAGCAGGGTGTGGCCGTCGGTAACGATGATGTCCTGCCCTACATGGTCGAGCAATTCGGGAAATTTGGCGGGCGAGGTTACGATCCCGGCCTCGGCATCGAGCACAATGTCGCCGCCATCGTAGGCCTTGACAATGCGGGGCTTGATGTTAGCCCCCGAGCAATCGGGACTGGTGTCCATGTGCGAAATAAAGCCAATGGTGGGCACCTCCTTGTCGGTGTTGGCAGGCAGAGTGGCATACACATAACCATTCTCGTCCATCTCGACATCGGTCATGCCAATGCCCTTGAGTTCGTCGCGCAGATATTCGGCCAACTTAAGTTGCTTGGCCGTGCTTGGCGTGGTGTCAGCGTCCTCGGCACTTTGGGTGTCGAAGCTGACGTAGTTCAGAAATCTTTCTACTATATCCATAGTGGTCTGTTATTTGAAGTATTTTTCGAGTTTCTTGATGCCACCGCTTAGGCAGAAGGCCACCACGGTGTCGCCGGGCTTGATGAGGGTTGAACCGTTGATGAGTTCGCCATGTCCGGCTCGCACCAGGCCGCCAAGGGTGACGCTCGACGGTAGTTCGAGGTCCTTGACCGGTTTGCGGGTGATTTTGGCCTCGGCCGACACACTGAACTCCGCCACATCGGCATTGGCCACGGTCAAACTCTTGACCGACGTGATGTCGGCCTTGAGCATCATTTGGTAGATGTGGCTGGCGGCAAAGGTCTTTTTGTTGATGATGGTACCAATGTCAAGGCTTTCGGCCATGCCTATATAGTCGGTGTTTTCGACCATGGCCACCGTTTTGCGCACACCGAGGCGCTTGGCAGCCAGGCAGGCCAGAATGTTGGTTTCGGAGTTCTCGGTCAGCGCGCAGAAGGCTTGTGCCTTGCGTATGCCTTCCTCCTCGAGCAATGCCAGGTCGCGTCCGTCGCCGTGTATGATCATGGCATGCCGGTTGGTCACCACCTCGTTGAGGCGTTGGGCACGGTGGGCATCAGCTTCAATTATTTTGGCGTGCATATAGTCGGGCATGGCGTTGGCCAGATGCACGGCTGTGCTGCCACCGCCCATGATGAACACGTTTGACACATCGGGGTACTCCTCCTTGCCGGCAATGTCGCGTATGTAGTTGACGTACTTTGGCGTGGTCATGAAGTAAACCACATCAAGTGCGCGCAAGCAGTCACCGCCATGGGGTATGACGGTGTCGTCGCCACGTTTAACCGCCACAATGTGATAGGGCGATTCGGGGCCGCAAAGGTTTTTGAGCGGTTGGTCAAGTATCTGCGCATTGGAGCGCACCTTTACGCCGAGCAGAATGAGGGCGCCGTCCTGCACTTCCCACCATTGGCGTATCCAGCTGCGCTTGATGTTGTGCAATATTTCCTGTCCAGCCAGCATTTCGGGGTAGATGATGGAGCCGATGCCCACCGTTTTGAAAAATTCGCGGTGCTGCGGCAGTGTGTACTCAAAGTTGTCCACTCGCGCCACCGTCTTTTTAGCACCAAGTTTTGAGGCCAGCATACAGGCAGTCATGTTATGTGCCTCATCGGGGGTGACGCCAATAAAGAGGTCGGCATTTCCCACCTCAGCCTCTTGCAGTGCCGATATGGACGATGGGGGAAGCGGCAGGGTGAGAATGTCGAGGTTGGACGAGATGTCCTCCAGCTTTTCGGGCGACTCGTCCATGAGTGTGATGTCGTGGTTTTCACGCGACAGGAGCTTGGCCAGGTGTGTGCCCACGGCGCCGGCTCCGGCTATGATTATTTTCATTGTTCCTTAAGTGGGTGTTCAAAATTATATTGTACAGTCTGTAGGTGTCATTATTACATTGAAAGTTCGCTCCCGAGGCGCAGATGTCTCCTTCAATGTATAAATAATTCAGAACCACCTACTTAGAATTTTGTGCTGTCTTTGGCGGCATCATGTTGTGCAACAGAGTGTGCAATGAGTCGTCCTCGCCCACAACCCAAATGGCATCGTGGCGCACAATGACGCGTTCGGCTGTGGCGGGTTCGATATTGCCATCGGCGTCTTCAAAACCTACTGCCATGCAGTGATACGCTGAGCGTATGCCGCTGTCGCGTAGTGCGGTGCCGATGAGCGGGCTGCCCTCGCGTACGAGCAGACGGCGCAGCAACAATTTGCTTGCGGTTTGCGGCAGCACAGCCAGTTCGTGGTTCATGCGCTGCTGAAAATGCTGCAAACTTTCGTCACTGCCAATGGCCTCGATGCGGTCGCCCGGAAATATCATGGTGTCGCCATCGGGCACATTGATGCGGTGGCTGCCACGCACAATGGCAGCTATCATCACCCCGTCGTGGTGGCTGAACCCAAGGTGGCGCAGGTGGCACCCGCCCCAAGCGGAGTCTTCGGGCACCTCGAGTTCGGCAATGTGAATGTTGCGGCTGTTGAGCCGGCCGGCATAACCAGGCTCACCTGCCGTATTGGTTTGCGCCATCACCTCACGCGAGCGCAAATTCTGCAAGAACACGCGCTCCATTTTGATGCTGACCCACTTGACGTGGCGTGAAGCGATGATGAGCGCTACTATCAGTAGCGAGGCGAGTGTGTTCCATACCCACCAGAAGGGTGACAGAAAGTTGATGACATAATATATGGCTGCCGTGGCCAGTGCATATCGCACACCAAATGTAACCCACAGCCCGACATGGTTCATGCGGCTGCGGCGGCGCAACTGTTTCCATTCATCAGAATGATTTTTGCGCATGACGATGGCACGTAAAAAGGGCGAAGCCACTAACACTGTGAGCAAGCCGCACGCCACATTGCCCGGCCAATGGCCTAATGCGCCGCGGCACAAGGGTAGCAACACAGTGAAGGATATGAGTATGACGGCCACACTGAGGGTAAGGTAGGCCCCCACCTGGCTGACTAGAGCCATGAGCAGGCGTTTCCACACACCATCGGTGGCTGCAACAGCAGATTGGCCCCCGGCATGTGTGCCGCGTTCCATCAAGCGGTGCATCACATTTTGCGGCACCACACGTTCAAGCAGGCGGCATGCAGGCTGAGCGGCCCTTATCATGTAGGGGGTGAAGAAAGTTGTGATAATGCTGACAGCTACCACTACGGGGTAAAGGAAGTCGCTTGTCACGCCGAGCGATATGCCAAGCGAGGCTATAATAAAGGCGAACTCACCGATTTGTGCCAACGAGAAACCGCCTTGCACCGCGATGCGCAGGGGTTGGCCCGAAAGCAAGAAGCTGGTGGTGCCAAACACGGCCTGCCCCACAATGATGGCGATGCACAGCACCACTATGGGCAGCCAATAGGCGACCAGCACAGCGGGGTCGACCAACATGCCCACCGACACAAAGAATATGGCTCCAAAGAGGTCCTTGACGGGTGACACCACGCGCTCAATCTTTTCGGCCTCTACCGTCTCGGCCAAGATGCTTCCCATCATAAAGGCCCCGAAGGCTGAACTGTAACCTACCTTGCCGGCTATGACGACTAACAGGAAGCAGAGTCCGATGCTCACCACAAGGAGTGTCTCCTTGTTCAAGAACCGGTGGGTGCGGCGCAAAAATATGGGTATGATGTACACGCCCACCACGAACCATAGTATGAGGAAGAAGCCAAGCTTGAAAAGGCTGCCTACGAGTTCCATACCCTGAAACTGGCGCGACACGGCTAATGCGCTGAGCACTACCATGAGCAATATGCCGAGTATGTCCTCTAAGATGAGTACGGAGAGCACCTCGCCCGCAAACTTTTGCTGTCGCAGCCCGAGGTCGTCAAAGGCTTTGTAAATGATGGTGGTGCTGGACATGGCAAGCATGCCGCCAAGGAACAGACTGTTCATGCTGCCCCAGCCAAACAGGTGGCCCACCATGTTGCCCACACTCATCATGCAGAACATGACACTGCAGGAGGCTATGACGGGGCCGATGCCCATCTTGACTATTTTTTTGAACGAAAACTCGAGGCCGAGCGTAAACATCAAGAATATGACGCCTATGTCGGCCCATGTGTGTATGCTGCTCATATCGCTCACGCTGGGGGTATAAGGCATGTGTGGCCCTGCTAAAAAGCCAGCCACAATATAACCTAACACCAACGGTTGCTTGAGACGCTTGAACACCAGCGTCACAAGGCTTGCCGAGATGAGTATGAGCGCAAGGTCGGATATAAACGATTCCATACAGGTCTACAAGTTGAAAAGTTGACAAGTTGAAAAGTTGACAGGTTGACAAGTTTACGGGTAAGTATGCAGTACTCTACTTATTATGTCAAAGTCAGACTGGTAAGAACCTTAAAAGCTTGACAAACCTACCCGTAAACTTGTTACCCCGTCAACTTGTTTGCTAACATCACATCACCACAACCTTGGTGGCCACACTGGTTTTGCCATCGGCTGTTGCCACCATGATGTAGTACACACCGGGAGCTACGCGCTGGCCCGTGTTTTGTTGCGACAAGTCCCATTGCCATGAGCCGCCCACGCTGTTGCCGCGGGCCACTAACTGCTGCGCACTGCTCAGCACTTTTACCTCAGCATTCTCTGTCAGACCGGTGATGGTAAGGTCGCCGCTGTATTCAGGACGCACGGGGTTGGGGTATGCCTTGATGTTGTTTTTGTGCAAAGAGGGCTGTGCCTCAGTCACACCGGTGTTGTAGGCACAAAGTCCATCTTCGGTGGCAATGTACAGTTTGCCCGTTTTTGAGTCGAGGGCCATGTCGTTGACCACATTCGATATCAAGGGCGAATCGTCCGCCGTGCAATGGCCAAGCACCTCGGTGCCGTCCTCGTTGACAAGGTAGATGCCAGCCCCCACGGTGCCAATCCACTTGCGGTTGCCGCCGTCCACCACGATGGCCGACACATTGGCGCCATTGAGCAGGTAGTCGGCATAGTTGGTGCCATCGTTGCGCGGCACTTTGGGCTGCACGGCATAGCAGCGGTTGTCTGAGAACCACGCATCGGGGTCATCTATCATATACACGCCCGTGGTGCAGCCAAACCAAATGCGGCCATTCTGGTCCTCGGCAATGGTTTTCACCTCGCGAATGTCACAAGGCGCGTTGTCTTCGTTATACACTGTATGGCGGAAAGCCGAGCGGTCGTCGGACGTGCTGTTGATGGTGCCGCCAAAGTCGAAAGCCCCCAATCCACTGGTCTGCGAGCTGGTGGTCAGACGCACACTCACCCAGGCCCAGCCACGCGAGTCGAACAATATCTTTTCGGCACGTTTGTGTCCGTCCAGTGCCTCACATGGCACCGCTTGCCAGTCGCCGCCACGTGTCTGTACGGCCAGCAGGGTGTGCGAACGGTTGTTGCACACCCAATAGTTGCCTTCGCTGTCGAAAGTGCCACCTCCCACAAGTACACGACCATTCTTAGTTGCCTCACTCGATGTGGCACTGGCCAACACGTCGTTGGTGGTACTGCAGTTATAGATGTTGGCAATTTTGCCGTCCTTGTAGTCGAGCACACCTGCGCCATAACTTACTGCGCGCACATGGGTGGCGTCAGCCGGGTCGACGTCAATATTTATCATCGACATATAATATGGTGCACGGTTGTGCACTTCCTTCAGTCTGGTTATCACATTGTCCTCGTCCATGTCGCTCCATGTCTGCCCGTCATAATAACCCAAAAAGCCCTCGCAGCCCTCGGTGCCGAACAAGCCCCCCGATACATACAAACCGCCGTCCACCACTTTTAGGTCGTAACTTTCCTTGTGGCGCGGTCCGAAGTCGCCTACCTTGCCCGCAGCTGCAGGCAGTTCCACGGTACTTCCTTTTTCAGAGGCTGGCAGGTTGTAGGCATTCAGCCCGTCGTACTGTTCGGCAAAGTAGAGCGTGCCGCCAGCGGTGCGTGTGATGCTCGGCACCGTGCGCCCATCGGGGGTGGTCACATTGAGTGCCACCTTGTCGGTGGCATAGTCGGTGTCGACAATCACGGCCACATGCCACGGACTGATAAACTGCACATATTTGCCATTGGCCGAACCGGACACTACCTGTATACCCGATATTTTGGTGCTGCTCGGCGTGCCGTCGGCAGCCACCTGCATCAAATATATGCCGCCGGCTTTTTCCATGATATACACACCGGCCTGACTGCCCACAAAGCCGCTCACCACGTGTTCGGTAAGCACGGGCTTCCATTGGTTGGGGTCGTCGTAGTTGTAGGGGTTGCCAACCGTCATGCTACCGCATACCACCTGGTTGCTCCTGGCGGCATACACCCGTCCGTTTACCACTATGGCGTCGGCCACATCGGAGCCTATCTGGTAATAGCCCTGTATGGTACGGTCTTTCAAGTTGACCACAATCACGCCCTTGTTGGCCACAATGCAAGCCCAGTCGCCATACACATTCATACGGCTTGTTGTCACCTGGTCGTCAATGTAGTTCTTTATTTGCGGTATGTTGAACACACTGAAACGCCCCGTCGCCCCATCGCCCTTGTCGGGATAGATGAGGTCGACGCTGTTGTCGTCGTACAAGGCCACTATACACTTTTGGCTGTCGGACCACCCTATGCTGCTAATGCCCTTGCGCACCAGGCCGCACGACAGTTTGTCTATTTCGTAGCTGCTCTGCGTGTCGGCATCGTAAGCCAGCAAATTGCCGTTGAACAGGGTGTACACCACATTGCCCACAGCAAGGGTTTGGGTGGCATTGTGATACGACAGATAGTAACTCCAGCGCGATGCCGACTGCAAGTCGTTGCTTGCCGCAACGGGCATGGCTGCCGGTGCAGCTGACAACATGGCTGCCAATAATATGAGACGTGATATTTTCATATAACTTAAAGGGGGTTGCACGTTGGGCGGAATTAGTAAACAAGTTGACAAGTTAACGGGGTTACAGGCAGGTCTGCCAAGCTCTTTTAAGCTTCTTACCAGTTTGGCTTTAACATGGTAAGTAGTGTATAGCATACTTACTTGTCAACCTGTTAACTCATTAACCAAGAATTCCGCCAACGGGTTATAATCAGTATTGCAAAAAAAGTCAGAGAGAAAGCCCGAGAGAAAACCACACCACGCGCTCTCAGTCCATCAGACTGAAACACAGGGTGCTTGTCGCTCTCCTCAACTTTCTCTCTGCTATTTAACGATTCAAAAAGTCAACAAGTTTGGCCACGGCACGCGCACGGTGTGATATGCGGTTTTTCACCTCCACGCCCAGTTCGGCAAAGGTTTTACCCATGCCTTCGGGCATGAACACGGGGTCGTAGCCAAAACCTTCGGTACCGCGTTTTTCGGTAGCTATTTCGCCACGCACCACGCCCTCAAACACGTGCTCTTCGCCATTCTGTATCAAAGCTATGGCTGTGCGGAACTGTGCCGTGCGGTCGTCGGCATTTGACAAGGCTGCCAGCAGTTTGGCGGTGTTAGCCTCAGGGTCGTGGCGGTCGGGATAGGCATAACGTGCCGTGTGCACACCTGGTGCACCGCCCAGAGCCGTCACTTCCAGCCCAGTGTCATCGGCAAAGCAGTCGTAGCCATAACGTTCCTTCACCCAACGCGCCTTGATAAGGGCATTGCCCTCAAGCGTGTCGGCTGTTTCGGGTATGTCGTCGTGGCAGTTGATGTCTGCCAACGACAGTATGTTGAGCTTGTCGCCAAAGATGGCACGTATCTCAGACAATTTATGCGCATTGTTGGTGGCAAACACCAACGAGGCTGTTTGTTGTTGCATGATGTGCGATATTACGATATTAAGCAGACAGCCATACATGATGCTGCCTCGTTCTTATTTTGTCTACTTTCAAGGCATAGCCAAACAGTCAACCCGTCGGCATTAGAGCTCTTTCAGCCATTTCTTGCCACTCCGCGTATTAAGCCACAGGGTGAAGATGGCCAAGGCTACTAACGTGACAGCGAAAGATATAATCAAACCGTTCATTTGTGCTTTATTCAAGTTTCGGATTTAGCAAGGGCGGGCTGAAGGCCCAATGGAGCACATAGCCCAGGGCAAGCGAAGCAACACCCTGGGGTTCCCGCATAGTAGAGTCTCCGCGCCCTGTAAGGGCAAAAGCTTTAACCCTTTATGTT
>OHLP01000400.1_pt1 | contig 24405 bp, 18 predicted proteins | sample 1569111 | NCBI WGS metagenome assembly OHLP01 (sample SAMEA3879504, study PRJEB24766) | human gut metagenome | biome: human-associated habitat; feature: feces | place: USA | collected 1985/1987 | reverse complement strand
GGCAATGACCACCGAGATGCCCGCGGCCTTGATGGCCACGGGGGCGTGCTCACGGGAGGAGCCGCAGCCGAAGTTCCAGCCGCCCACCATGACATCGCCATCCCTGACGTTCCGGACAAAGTCCTTGTCGATATCCTCCATGCAGTGGCTGGCCAGCTCCTTGGCATCCTGCGTGTTCAGGTGGCGGGCCGGGATGATGACATCGGTATCCACGTTATCCGGGTATTTGAAAACAGAACCTTTTGCGTTCATCGTTGCTTCTCCTTTTCGATCAGACCGTGCGGGGGTCGGTGATGTAGCCGGTCAGGGCGCTGGCAGCGGCAGTGGCCGGGCTTGCCAGATAGACTTCGCTCTTGACATGGCCCATGCGGCCCACAAAGTTGCGGTTGGTGGTGGAGACACAGCGCTCCCCCGCTGCCAAAATGCCCATGTAGCCGCCCAGGCAGGGACCGCAGGTCGGAGTGGAAACGGCAGCACCGGCATCAATAAAGGTATCGATGTAACCGCGGTGCATAGCCTCCTGATAAATCTGCTGGGTTGCCGGGATGATAATCATACGCACATGGTCGCAAACCTTGTGACCTTTGAGAATTTCGGCAGCCTGTTCAAGATCTTCCAGACGGCCGTTGGTGCAGGAGCCGATGACAACCTGGTCGATTTTGATTGCATGACCTTCCTTAGCAGGATGAGTGTTTTCCGGCAGATGCGGGTAAGCAACTACAGGAACAAGCTCGTCGAGCTTAATATCTAGTACGCGGGCATATTCAGCATCTTCGTCCGCAGTAACTGCTTCCCATTTACGGGTTACGCCGCGTTCCTTTAAGAATTCGATGGTCTTTTCATCAACGGGGAAAATGCCGTTTTTGCCGCCGGCCTCAATAGCCATGTTGCAGATAGTCAGACGGTCGGCCATAGAAAGCTCGCTGACACCTTCGCCGGTAAATTCCAAAGATTGGTAACGGGCGCCGTCAACGCCAATCATACCGATGATAGTCAGGATGATGTCCTTGCCTTTAACGTATTTCGGCAGCTTGCCGGTCAGGTTAACCTTGATAGCCTGCGGAACCTTGAACCAGGAGGTACCGCTGGCCATAGCGCAGCCGATATCGGTCTGGCCCATGCCGGTGCTAAGAGCATTGAGTGCGCCGTAGGTACAAGTGTGGGAATCGGCACCGATGATGATTTCGCCGGGAGCAACAAGGCCTTTATCCGGCAGCAGTGCATGCTCGATACCCATCTGGCCCACTTCAAAGTAGTTTTTGATTTCGTGCTTGCGGGCGAAGTCACGCATACGCTTGCACATGGTTGCGGATTTGATATCCTTGCAGGGGGAGAAATGGTCCGGAACCAGAGCAATTTTGTTTTTATCAAATACCGGTTTACCGATTTTTTCAAATTCGTTGATAGCCGGGGGACCGGTAATATCATTTGCTAATACTAAATCTACTTGAGAAACAAGCAGGTCGCCGGCGCTTACGCTGTCGCGGTGAGCGTGCTTGGCTAAGATTTTTTGCGTCATTGTCATTCCCATAAAATTAACCTTCTTCCTTATAATAAAAATAGCCCCTATCTGCGCTTGCAGATAGGGGCGAAATTTTTTCGCGGTACCACCCTAAGTTGTACTTAATTTTCCCGATTAGCGGATCGGCAGCGTAACGTGCTGGAAACGTCTGCTCCTACTTGGTTCAGAGAAGCTGCTCGCGGGTGAGCTTCTTTGCCTGCTTGCTGGCGGCTTGCACCATACGCCGTCTCTCTGGATGCTGGGGCAGGTAAATTTTCCCGGTCATTGCATTTTGTTCTTAAATTAAAACAAACACATCGCTGTGTTCTTCACATTATCGCAACAATTTCACTGTTTGTCAAGCGTAAAGTTGAAAAATGTCTAGGAAAATAATTCGTGTGTAATAGAAAGAGAAAAAAGTGTACTAAATGTTACGGAAGGTGATATTTTCAAGAAAAAGGAATCTGTTATGAGTTGCAAAAAGTTTTCTGATATAAATAGAGGAATAAAAAGATATGTGTCTAATATTAAAATAGAATTAAAATAACAACTCTGGCAAAATATAGATGTCAAGCAAAGATAAGGAGCAATTATATGGATGCGTATTTTTCAAAAGACGGTCGTATGCAAAAAGATATAAAGTCGGGGGTGAGAGAAGCTGAAAATGAGGTGCTTTCCGTAGCTTCTTCTTCAGGAGATATAGCTATAGAAATTAATGATGGGTGCCAAGGTACACTTGTCTTTAATTATGCTCTTCAGCAAAATGGAGAAAAGCTTATTAAAAATCTTCAAATAGCTAATAATACTACAATTGATTTCAATGGTGTTGTTATCAGAATAAGCTTTGATCCCGACTATGCCTATGTTGTGGAAGGTGTTGTAGATCTGCCGGCAGGCGAAGTATGTGAATTAGTACCTGCTATCAGCTTTAAAACCAGCTATTTGCTTAAGCTGACGGAAAAGCAACTTGGTATGATCAATATAGAGATTATATATCAGGGAGAAATTGTGGTACAAAAACGTTGGCCTGTTGAATTATTGGCCTGTGATGAATGGGCAGGCTCTAAATTCAGCAGTGAAACGCTGGCGGCGTTTGTTTTGCCTAATCATCCTGCAGTTTCTGCTGTACTTACAAAGGCGGCTAAGGTACTGTCTGACTGGGGAGAAGCATTGTCTTTTGAAGGATATCAGTCTGGTGATCCTCAAAGGGTCATGAATATGATGGCGGCAATTTATGAGGCTTTACGTCAAAGCGGTATTGTTTATAACAATCCACCGGCAAGCTTTGATATGGCACAGAGGGTGCGGCTGCCGCATAAAGTGCTGGAGGAGCATAAGGGGACTTGTCTGGATTTATCTGTTTTATATGCTTCCTGTCTGGAGGCAGCAGGTCTGCATCCTTTGCTCATACTCGTACATGGGCATGCCTTTGCCGGCTGTTGGCTGGGAGAAACTGCTGAGGACAGATTTGCCGGCGGTTATACGAACAGCTATCAATTGATGCTGGAAAAAACTGCTAAGGGAAATCCAAGAATTTTTTTGGTAAATTGTGTTAATTTTTGCGTTGACGGAACGAATTTTGAAGGTGCAATGAAAGAAGCCAAATCTTACCTGGATGAGCCTGAGAAATTCAATTATGCTTTGGATATTGATAGCTTGCGTAAGCGCAATGAAAACCCTGTCAGACCGATTGCTTTGGCTGTCAGTGCAGAAGAGCAGCCGGCACCGGATGTTAATGAATTTGTATTACAGAAGGCTGAAAAGCCTGAGATTAGGCTTCAGGCAGTGAAGCAGCTAGAGCCTGATGACAGCAAGGCCTACGCGAAGCAACGCTATTGGGAAAAGAAACTGCTTGATGTATCGCTGACGAATCCTTTAATTAGTATATATAAACGACGCTATGTTAATATGCAGGATGAGCAGGGCAATGCTTTCAGAATACCGAAGCTTTACAGTAATAATTTGCCTATAGCTTGGCATGATATTGGCAGACTTGAGGATAGACTTGCTGACGGACTTGCTTTCCATTTGCGTTATGATTTTGCGGATATACTTGAAAATCCTCTTGCTGAAAAAGAAATAAATGTAAGTTTTGAGAAAAAGTTAGCAGAGTTTGGTATCAAAAAAGAGATGTTGAAGGATAATAAAGAAGCTGTTAATAGAGCTTTAAATTATGCTGTTGGTTCTTTTATAGATACCAGCTTTACACGAGAGCAGCTGTTTTTGAAAGCCGGCGATGTAGCAGAGTTGGCAAAGCGCTTGAAAAATACGGTTAAAACCGCCAAACGCAGTATAGAAGAAAATGGTGCTAATACCTTGTATCTTGTATTAGGTGAGTTGCGTTGGTTTGCGGAAGAAATGAAAATTCCTAAGCAAGGTTTTGAAAATGATGAAGAGTTATATGACTGCATTGATAACTATATAAGCAATGAGGCGTTGTATGCGCCTTTAATCCTTGTTCCTGTTGATTTAATTCGTAACAGTGCTGACGACAGTTATATATTACGCAGCAGGCAGGAAGAAACTCAGATTAATGTCACTTTGCTGGAATTTTTAAAGCAAAATTTTGGCATAGAAATTGAGGGGTTAGACCCGTTGCCGTTGGATGCACATGGCGTAGACATTGAGTTGATATTGAATAAAATCAAATTGGCAGTCAAGGATAAATTCCAATGGGATGTTAAGTTGCAAACTTCTTTAGGACATTTTTCCTTTGCCAAGTTTGTAATGTGGAGTGACATTCATAACCATGCTGCTGAGCTGGCACAAAACAAGGTTATTGACAGCCTGTTGCATGGTGGACGTAAATGGACTCCTAAAAATGAAGAAATTACAGAAGCTAATATTGAACAGGTTGCGGAAAAGTATAATATGCTGGTGCCTTCGAGTGCCGATTCGTCGCAGCTGGTTGCTATAGCCAAGGCTTTGAGCGGTGAAAGCTTTGTTCTGCAGGGACCTCCTGGTACCGGTAAATCACAGACTATCACCAATCTTATAGCTAATGCTTTATATAACGATAAAAAAGTACTGTTTGTTGCTGAAAAGAAGGCAGCGTTGGATGTAGTCAAAAAACGTTTAGATGAGCTGGGACTGGCGCATTTTTGTTTATCACTGCATTCTGAAGATGCTAATAAGCTTTCGGTGCTTGCACGTCTGGAAAAAACGCTGGAGATTACAGACGGTGCTGTCAGCAGTCGGGAATATGCTTTAGCAATAGCGGAAATCCGTAAGCTGCGCACCAATCTGAATGCGATTATTAATGCTATGCATGGACAGCGTGAGTATGGCATATCCTTGTATCAGGCAATAACAATTTTGAAGCAGAATGTTGCAGAAAAAGGGAAAATCCGTCTTGAACGCGTTCCGAAACTTCCGGCTCATGCGCAGGTGCTGCAATGGCAGAATTTAGTGCGCGAATATAAAGGCGCTATGCTGGAAATGGGCGGCAGCTATGACAGTGCTTTGGATGGCTATAACGGTACTGCGTATTCCATGCTGTTAAGGCAGGAATTCAGCAAACAGATTGATGACTTACATGCGGAAATACCGGAAGCAAAAAGTGCTTTGCAATCATTTTTTGCTGCTATAGGAATGGAAATCAATGAGATAGATTTTCATGATTTATTGAAGCGTCTGCATAGTTGGCAAGCTTTGGTTTTACCACAGAATCTGCTGCCTGCCATGGCTACGAGCGAGACACCTGAACAGGCAGTTTCTAAACTTCAGGAATTTTTACGTCATTTGGAGGCCTATAAAAAAGATTTGGCTGCTTGTGAGCAATATTTTGACTTACAGGTATTGCAAATGGATATCAGGGGAGCCAAAACAGCATGGGAATTTGCTGTGAAGATGGGCGATTTAGAAGGTAAATGTAATCGTCTTTTGGCTGATTTGCAGCATTTTGCTAAGCCTGGAGTGGTTATCAAGCGTGAGGTAATGCAATATAATTACAATTATCTTAGCGGTCTTATTGATAAAGGGAATGCTGTATTGCTTTTGGGAGAGCGCGTGAAAGCTTATCTTGGCAGCATGTATAGCGGTGTTAATACCGACAGCGCTGCTGTTGAAAGTGCTATCACCGCAACTATGGCTTTTATACAGCAATATAATGAGCGTAAGAATGAGCTTAAGCTTCCTTTAAATATTTTTATTCATGCAGCAGAAAGCTGTGAGCTGCAAATGCAGGTACAAAAGCTGGTTGGTTTTGCCGATAGTCTGGAGCATTTTGTCAGAGAGTATGATGTGTCCGATGCTGTATGGAATAAGCCATTCTTTGCGCTTGACAGTCTGGAGAAAATGCTGGAAAGATTTGCTGCAAATGTTGGCAGGCTGAGAAGCAGAAGTGCATATAATGCCGTTGCTGCTAAACTGAAAGCTGCGGGGCTTGATGGTGTTGTAGAGGCTTTTGAGCATGCAAAAATCACAGACAGAGATATTGAGGCTGCTTTTGCTTATTCTCTGTACTATAATCTGGTGACGCAAACATTAGCTGAGGATGAGCGCCTTGCTGATTTTTATGGCGTAAAATATAACGAGATGATAAAGCGTTATCGTGAGGTTATTGAAACATATCAAAAGGCATGCATTGATGAAATTGAATTAAAGCTGCGTCACAAGGTTGCTTCTGTAGTGAATGACAATAGCTATGCTGAGCAAATAGGCGTGCTTAAGAAAGCTATTAAGGGTAAAGGCAGAAATAAGCCGATTCGTAAGCTGTTCAGCGAGATAAAAACGCTGCTGCCGGAGATAGCACCATGTATGTTGATGAATCCGATTTCTGTCGCCCAATATTTAGCCATCGATTTTCCGAAATTTGATCTGGTAATTTTTGACGAGGCTTCACAGATACCGACAAGTGAAGCAGTAGGTGCTATTGCTCGTGGCATAGACGCTATAGTTGTAGGTGATCCGAAGCAAATGCCGCCGACAACCTTTTTTGCTGCCGGGATTACAGAGGTTGATGAAGATGTAGAGGATATGGAAAGCCTTCTGATAGACTGTCAGACTATTTCTATGCCCGTTACTGAATTGAAATGGCATTACCGTTCACAGCATGAAAGTCTGATTGCTTTTAGTAATGCTAAATATTATGACAGCAGTCTTTATACCTTCCCAACACCGGATGACCTTGTATCTGAAGTAAAAATAGTGCATCCTGATGGCTTTTATGACCGTAAATCAGGCTGCAATAAGGCTGAGGCACAGGCGATAGTAGCTGAAATTTTAAGACGCTATCGTGACCCGGAGCTGCGCAAGCGCAGCATAGGTGTTATTACCTTCAATATCAAACAGCAGACCTATATTGAGGATATACTGGAGAAAACGTTACATCTGCCGGAAAATGAGGACTTGTCAGTCTATAATATTTCGCAAGAAGTTTTCATCAAAAACCTTGAGAATGTACAGGGTGATGAAGCAGATGTTATCTTGTTTTCGATTGGGTACGCGCCGGATAAAGACGGCAAGCTGACAATGAACTTTGGTCCGTTGAATCGTGATGGCGGTTGGCGACGCCTGAATGTTGCAGTTTCACGTTCGCGTCAGGAAATGATTATTTTTTCTGTTTTGCGGCCGGAGCAAATACGTAATGATGTAACAGCTCAGGGTGTACGCAATCTTAAGGAATTTCTTGATTATGCCGAAAACCGCAAAACACTTCGTATGAATAAAAAGGCGATTACGCAAGCAGAAAATGCGGAGTATGTTGTTGCAGAAATTGCCGAGGCTATAAAAGCTATGGGGTATGAGGTTAGCTGTGACATTGGTAATTCCGAATTTAAAATGGATATCGGTGTTATTAATCCTTATAATACTGAGGTGTATTTGCTGGGAATTTTACTGGATAGTGAAAATTGCAAGGAGGCAGCTACTGCCAGAGACCGCTTTGTATTGCAGCCGAGTATTTTGCAACGCTTGGGCTGGAAGCTGCTGCGCTTGTGGGTGCTTGACTGGCTGGATGACCCGGAACTGGTAAAGAGAAAAATACAGGCATTGCTTAGCGATGAGCGGGAGAACGCTCGCAAGGTTTTTGAAGCTTCACAGCAAAGCATAAAGGAGCAGCAACCGGACGATGTACAGGAGCAGACTGCTGTCGCTGAACTGGAGCCTGAAGAAGATGAGGATTCAGATATTGTTTCTACACAGTCAGAAATCGGTACTGCAGTAATGTCTCAGGCAGTACCTGTTCCGTCTGCAACAAAGCCTGCGGAAACTTCTGCGGCTCAACAGCCGGATCAGCCGGTGATTGCCGTAGTAGAAAATGCTTCAGCAGAGCCTGCGGAAGCTGAAACTGCGAATGCTAATATTACAGAGGAGGCTGGTACTGCTGAAAACGCAAGGACTGAAGGCAGTACAGATGCTTCTCAGACTGATGGGCAGACGCTGAAGAGAAAGCTGTCAAGACGCGGACCGAAAGAATATAAGCTGGCTAATATCAAGCTACAGGGAGAACAAAATGATTTTTACCAGGCTGCCAATAGAGAAATGGTAAAAAATGTTATTCTCAAGCTTCTTGCCAAGGAAGCTCCCATTGAATTTACTGCTTTGCGGGAAAGGGTTATGAAGCTTTGGAGCTTTAATAAAGCTAGTCAGAAGTTTAATAATCTGTTTACGGAAATAATTACAGAGATGAATGTTAGTGTTGTACATGACAGAGATAAAGATTTCGTGTGGAATGAGCAGCAGGAGCCTGAACTCTATAATATTTATCGTGAAATTGGCGAACGTAATTTGCAGCAGGTTTGCACAGAAGAGCTGATTAATGGGCTTTATGTTGCCATCCGTGAAAATGGCAGTATGCAAAGAGAAGAATTAGCAAGAGAAGGGGCCAGAAGATTTGGCTGCAGTAAATTTACCAAGGTAGTGGAGGAAACATTTGCCTATGCTTTGGATAAGGCTCTCAATGAGGATATATTGAGAGTTCTTAACAATGGCAAGATAGCAATTTCCAGACGCTGAGGTTAAACATTTAATAATGCAGTGTCATTGATATTGCTTATGACAGAAAAGATGAAAAGGCTTGGAAAGTACTTTTAATTGTGCTTTTCAGGCTTTTTCTTTTTTGTTCCGGTAAATATTCAACTGCTAAAGTTGAACGTAAGTCTGTTGATTATTCTCATTACTACCTCTTTCAGAAAATTACCTTTTGCAGAACTTTTGTTATATAAATAAATATACGTATATACAATTTACAATCGTAATAACGTAATATTATAATTAAAATTACAGTCGTTATGGTGGTCTTTAACAGAAACGCTAACGGAACTGCTAATAGATTTATTGATAAAATGCTTTGAGAGGGGAATTTATTATAAATACTTCGCTGCCAAAGAAACAGGGATTGTACGATCCTTGGTTTGAACACGATGCCTGCGGTGTTGGCTTAGTTGCCAATATTAAGGGCAAGAAGTCTAATAAAATTTTACGACAGGCTTTGGTGGTTTTACATAACATGGACCATCGCGGCGGTCAGGGAGCAGATATGAACTCCGGTGACGGTGCCGGTGTACTGCTGCAGATACCGCATAACTTTTTTGTCAAGGAATGTGCCAAGCAGTGCTCAGCGAAAAGCCGCAGCTTTTATATAACTACTTTAAACAGCTCTTTGCGCAGGTAATCCGCCGATTGATGCCATTCGTGAGGAGGTTTTTACGGATACAACAGCGGTATCGGTCCGGAACTGAATCTTATTGATCCACAGCCGGAAAGCTGCCATCCTGAAGGTATTTGAGGAGGTGAAGGCATAATGGGTAAGCCTACCGGGTTTATGGATTACAAGCGTGCGGAGCTTGCTTTGCGTGCCCCCGAAGAAAGAATTAAGGATTGGCAGGAAATTAAGACGAGCAGCCTGCCGCATAAGGAAGCACTGCGCTGCCAGGCAGCGCGCTGTATGGATTGCGGCGTTCCCTTTTGCCATAGCGGTGTAATGATTAACCGCATGGTTTCAGGCTGTCCGCTGCACAATCTGATGCCGGAATTCAATGATCTTGTTTACCATGGGATGGATGATTATGCCTATGCCCGTCTGAATAAAACCAATAATTTCCCGGAATTTACATCTCACGTCTGCCCGGCTCCCTGCGAGGGTGCCTGCACAGCTGGTGCTTTTGGCTATTGGCTTTGTGGGCAGCGAAGAGCGACTGCTCGAGGAATTCAAGCTGGCAAAGGCACCTAACGGCAGCATAGCGGCTGATGACAGCAGTTATGTGACCAATGTGCCCGGCGTTTTTGCCGCCGGTGACGCGCGTCGCGGACAGAGTCTGGTGGTGTGGGCTATTGCCGAAGGGCGTGGTGCCGCACATGCAGTTGATAAATTTTTGCAGAAATAAGCAATACGGTTCTCCTTTTCTTTTATAGATGTGCTTGCAGCTTTTGTGTATATAAAAAATAGCTGCAGGCACATTTTTTATTAGCTGTAGCCTTGAAATAGGTAACGGCTACAGCAATGCACCATCTGCGTCATATAAATCAGAAGTGAAATCTTCGCAAACTCAAAGCTTTTCTGCGGATTTGATTGTTACCACGTTGCACTTTCCCTGCAAGATAAGCTATAATATAGATAAATATACCTAGCAATAGCTAAATTTACGATATAGGAGAAAACAAAATGTTTATTGACAGAGCGAGAATTTATGTAGAAGCAGGCGATGGCGGCGACGGCATGAGCAGCTTCCGCAGAGAAAAATTTGTAGAAAAGGGTGGCCCGAACGGCGGTAACGGCGGTCGCGGCGGTGATGTTGTCCTGATTGCGGACAAAAATCTCAATACCCTGATTGATTTCCGTTACAAGAGAAAATATGTTGCTAAGCGCGGCGGTCAGGGTGGTACTAAAAACTGCACCGGTGTACGCGCTGATACCGTATTCGTTAAGGTTCCGATGGGTACTTTGGTACGTGATGATGCAACCGGCGCCGTTATGGCAGACCTTGTTGAGGACGGCCAGACCTATACGGCTGCTAAGGGCGGCCGTGGCGGTAAGGGCAATGCCTGCTATGTTACCAGCACCAACCGTGCTCCGACCTTTGCCGAAAAGGGCGAACCCGGCGAAAACCGTTGGCTGAAGCTGGAGCTGAAGCTGTTGGCTGATGTTGGCCTGGTAGGCTATCCCAGCGTAGGCAAGTCCAGCATTATCGCACAGGTGAGCGCTGCCCGCCCAGAAATTGCTGCCTACCATTTTACAACGCTGTCCCCGGTTTTGGGCGTAGTACGTTTGGATGAGGAGCGCAGCTTTGTATTGGCGGATATCCCCGGTTTGATTGAAGGTGCGCATGAGGGTGTAGGCCTTGGTCATGACTTCTTGCGTCACGTAGAGCGTACTAAGGTACTGCTGCATATTGTTGACGTGGCAGGCGTTGACGGCCGTGACCCGATTGAGGACTTTGACAAAATCAATACAGAGCTGGCAGAATACAGCGAGCGTCTGGCACGCCGTAAGCAATTGGTTGTTGCCAATAAAATGGACCTGCCGGAGGCTCAGGAAAACTTTGAGCGCTTAAAGGAATATGTAGAGGCTAAGGGTTACGAAATCTGCAAGGCCAGTGCTGCTACCGGCGAAGGTCTGCGCGAGCTGATGTTCAAGGCTTACGATATGCTGCTGCAATATGTTCCTGAAGAGGATGAAGAAGATCTGGCACGCTTCGACGAGATTGATCCGGACAGCTATGAAATTGTTGTCGGCAATGATACCGACTGGGAGGTTCGCGGCAAGAACATCGAGCGTCTTGTTGCAATGACCAACTTTGATAATGACGAGGCACTTTACCGCTTCCAGCTTATCTGGAAACGTCTTGGCATTGACGAGGCGCTGAAGGAGAGAGGCGTACAGGAAGGTCAGAGTGTGCGTATCAGGGATATGGTTTTCGACTACAAGGACTGAGGACGCATATAACGTATCGTCTGCGTCATGAAGTCTCCTCGACGTACAGGGAGTACGCCGTCGTCGGCTTCATTTAGCATCTGATACATTCTCTGCGTCCTTGGCGAAAGAGATGTATTGTGTGTAATGCACCATCTGCGTCATGAAGTCTCCTCGACGTACAGGAAGTACGCCGTCGTCAATTTCATTTAGCATCTGATACATTCTTTGCGTCCTTGGCGAAATAGATGTATCGCATAAAACGCATCAAATAAAAAAACAAGAACTGCAGGTGAGGGGAAATGTTAAACAATGAAGCAAGCCGTGAGGCTTTGCAAAAGGCTAAGCGCATTGTCATCAAGGTTGGTACGAGTACGATTACTTATGCCAACGGCAAGCGCAATTTCAGTCAGATTGACCGCTTAGCGCGCGAAATCAGTGATTTGCAGAATCAGGGCAAGGAAATGATTCTGGTTACCAGCGGTGCTGTGGCTGTGGGCGTAGACCGCATGGGCCTGCCCTGCAAGCCGAAAACTATTCCCGGCAAGCAGGCTGCTGCTGCCGTAGGCCAGGGCGTTTTGATGCACACCTACGAAAAATTCTTTGCCGATTACGGTCAGATCGTGGCGCAGGTGCTGATTACCAAAACGGAGGCGATTGACCGCCACCGTTACACCAATACGCGTAACACCTTTATGGAGCTGATGTGTCAGCGTGTTATCCCCATCGTCAACGAGAATGACGTTGTGGCGCTCGACGAGCTGAAAATCGGTGATAACGATAATATGTCTGCTCTGGTTGCCGGTATTGTGGATGCTGATCTTGTTATCATCCTTTCCGATGTTGACGGACTGTATACCGCTAATCCGCAAACGCATCCCGATGCTGTAATTGTGCCTGAGGTTGCTGAAATTACTCCGGAGATTGAGGCAAGTGCCGGCGGCGTCGGCTCTGCCCGCGGCACCGGCGGTATGGCTACCAAGATTCAGGCAGCCAAGGCTGCTACGAGCAGCGGTATTCATCTGGTGATTGCCAGCGGCACCGAAAAGAACGCTATTACCCGTGTGCTGCAGGGCGAGGAACTGGGAACACTGTTCGTGAGCCGTGAAAACCGTCTGCAGTTCCGCAAGCGCTGGCTGGCCTTTGGTGCCAAAATCGCCGGCAGTATTGTTGTGGATGATGGTTGCGCCAAGGCTATTCGCAAGGCCGGCGGCTGCAGCATTCTGCCGGCAGGCGTGTTTGCCGTGCAGGGTGAATTTTTGCCGGGCAGCACAGTGAGCGTTATCGATAAGGATGCGCATGAGCTGGCGCGTGGTTTAGTGCATTATTCTTCTGCCGAGCTGGAGCAGATTAAGGGCTGCAATTCCGGCGAGATAGCAAATATTCTGGGACATAAAAATTTTGATGAGGTTATCCACCGCGATGACCTGGTTATTTTATAAGGCAGGGTGAGGATTATGGCAACGTATGAATTGGTGAAGGCTAAGGCGCAGGCTGCAAAGCAGGCTGCAGCAAAGCTTGCCGTTACTTCTACCGCAGTTAAGAATGCGGCACTTTTGGCGATGGCTGCTGCGCTTGAGGCACAACAGTCTGAAATTTTAGCTGCGAATGAGCGTGATATGACTGCTGCTGCAGCCAAGGGCATGAAAAGCTCAATGCTGGACCGTCTGAAGCTGACTGCCGAGCGCATCAGCGGTATGGCTGACGGCCTGCGTCAGGTAGCAGGCTTGGCTGACCCTGTGGGGAATGTTATTGACGGCAAAACTCTACCTAACGGCCTGCATATTACTAAAATTCGCGTTCCCTTGGGCGTTATCGGTATTATTTACGAGGCACGTCCCAACGTTACGGCGGATGCCGCAGGCCTGTGCCTGAAGTCCGGCAATGCTGTTATCCTTAAGGGCGGCAGTGAGGCGATGGAGTCCAATAAAACTGTTGCTGCGATTTTGGCGCAGGCTGCGGAGGGTGCAGGCATTCCTGCGGGCTCTATTCAGTTTATTGATACCAGTGATAGACAGGCTGTGCAGGATTTAATCCATATGAATGGCCTTGTCGACGTGGTTATTCCTCGCGGTGGTGCCGGGCTGATTCAGGCGGTGGTGCGTAATGCCAGCGTGCCGGTTATCGAAACAGGTGCGGGCGTATGCCATACATATGTTGACAAGGATGCCGACGTGGAGATGGCTATGAAAATTGCTTTCAATGCCAAGGTGCAGCGTCCTTCTGTATGCAATGCAATGGAAACATTGCTGGTGCATAAGGATATTGCGGATAAATTCCTGCCGATGATGCTGATGATGTATAATTCCTCTGCTGTAGAAATACGCGGTGACGAGGCTGTGCAGGAGTACAGCGGTCAGGTGCATCCTGTAACTGAAGAAGACTGGTCTACGGAATACGGCGATTTGCGCCTTTCCGTAAAGATTGTTGACAGCATTGAGGAGGCCATGGCGCATATTGCCAAATACGGCACCGGTCACAGCGAATGTATTGTTACGAATAATTATCAGGCGGCACAGCTTTTCCAATATACCGTGGATGCTGCTGCTGTTTACGTTAATGCCTCTACCCGTTTTACTGATGGCAATGAATTCGGCTTCGGTGCGGAAATCGGCATCAGCACACAAAAGCTGCATGCCCGCGGACCTATGGCGCTGCCGGAGCTTACGAGTACAAAGTATCTGATTAACGGTAACGGTCAGGTGCGCAAATAGGCTATCATGTACTTAAGTTGCTGAATGGTTAGCAATGAAAAACCTCAGGGATGACAGTTGTTACTTAAGGCTGACGTAATATCAGATGCTATATTTTAATAAAGCATAATACTTACTGAAACCCGCTTCAATGGCGTAAGCCGGCGAAGCGGTGTTTTGCTTTTGCAGGAAAGCTGTCTGATGCAGGTAAAATTCACATTTTTGCACCGATTTTTATTGCCTGAGGTATATGCTTTAAGTGTAAAATTTGATATAATTAATTGGATAAGATTGCTTTGTTGCTATTGCACAATTTAGAAAGCTGGAGGGAACTCTTTTGGAAGAATTGTATCGTGAAGAATCTGGAACAAGTACGCAAAGAAAAATCTTTGCAGTGATTGCCTTGCTTATGATTGCGAGCCTTTATTGGCATGAATGGACCTGGCTGCAGGAACATAGACGCTTTGATATGCTGGGCTGGGGTATGGATACAGTGCTTTTGGTTCTGTGGATTTGGCGTGTAGCCTTTGGCTATACCCTGATACTCTACAAGGATATGAAGCTTGAGGTAATCAGCCACGGCTTAGGCTTTATTAAACGCAGTTATGTTGTTGACCTGACCCGTACAGAAAGCTTTACCGATAAATATGTAAAGAGCTTTTTCCGCAAAACAGCTATTAAGCATTATATCCATCGTTATAATTCACTTGATGAAAATCCGCAACGCTTGCTGGTATTTACCGAAGGCAAGAAAAATAAGCTGGCGGGTTTGCTGTTTAAATCCAGTGATGAGTTTGTCCGTGTATTGCGTAAAGAAATGCCGGATAAATTCATTCAGCTTTAATTGATGATTGTTTTGGTATAGGAGGCTTTGACAGATGGAAACAATAGCTAACGTAGAACCGGTGGCAGTATGCGCCCGCGTTATGCAAATATTTTTTGGTTCTTTTATTTACATTTATCTGATTGCCAAGCTGGTTGGCCCCGATAATAAATTGGCTTGGTTCAGAAAACGTAAAAAATATACCTTCTTTAACCGCCGTGGTATTTTCGGTGAGGATATTAACTTCGGTTATCCTGTATGCTGGCAAGGCGTTCTTGTTTTCCTGGCGATTTACGGCGTTGTTTTTGGCTTCGGTTACTGGTATATTTTCGTACACGCTTATTAAGCTAAATATTTGGTAGAGGAAGGATTTGCTTCAATGGCAGAAATTAGAGGTATTATTGTTAAAAAGCAGGGCGAGCGCGCTGAGGTAAAGGTTGATAAAGCTGAAAGCGAACTGACAGGCCTGCCTAAATACATAGATTGCTGGAACCCGGTAGGTGCTAAGGCCGGCGATGTAGTAGGTGCGGAATACCGCGATTTTGACCAACGCAAGGCTAAGCTGGTTATTTACGGTCTGCCGGTAGCAGGCATTCTTGCAGGTGTTGCCTGCGGACACAGTATGGCTACGTTCTTTCATATGGATGAATTGCCGTTTATTGCCGGTTGTATTGTTTTGTGGCTTTTGGTAACCGTAAACTATGCACGTATTTTTAAACGTGATGCGGTACGCGAAGGCAAGCAGGCTGTTATTTTTGAAATCCAGCAGCCGAAGATTGTTATTGATATGGGTAAAAAGGAATAGGCTGAAGCATGAAGGTTATTTTGGCATCAGCCTCTCCGCGCAGACAGGCGCTGCTGCAACAAATAGGTATTACTCCGTTGGTTTGTCCGGCGGATTTTGCCGAAGGTAGCGGCACTGCGAGCCAGGCGCAGGAGGTTGCTTTGTATAATGCAACTGGCAAATGCGCCGCTGTAGCAGCAAAGATGGGAGATGAGCTTCCTGTAATTGCTGCAGATACAATCGTAGTAATTGATAATGTTATTTTGGGCAAGCCGCAGGATGCAGTAGCTGCCAAGGCTATGCTGCTGCGCTTGTCCGGACGTACACATCAGGTGATGACAGGCGTTGCTGTGCGCTATAAGGGACAGCAACTGTCCAAGGTGTGCATTACCGATGTAAGCTTTCGTCAGCTGACTGCTGAAGAAATAGATGCTTATATTGCTACAGGCGAGCCTATGGATAAGGCAGGAGCCTATGGCATTCAGGGCAGAGGTGCTGTTCTGGTGGAAAAAATCAATGGCTGCTATAACAATGTTGTAGGTCTGCCTTTGTCATTGTTGTACGTAATGATGCAAAGATTGGGAGTATGAGGAGCTATGAAGAGTGACTAATCCTGCAGTAAGCAGGACCTGCGATTTTTGCAGTGATTTTAGTAGTATCGACAAAACAACAAACACAGAGAGTATTAAAAATCTTCCCTTAGAGGACAGACCACGGGAAAAGCTTTTTCTGCGTGGGGTGGAAGCGCTGACTGATGCGGAGCTGCTGGCAATATTGCTGCGCACAGGCACTGCTCAAAAATCAGCGTTGGAGATTGCTAAGGAGCTCACAGCTGACGGAGGCCTGTACAGGCGTCTGGCAGGAGTGAGGGACTTAAATGAGCTTATGCAAATCAAGGGTATGGGGCAGGCCAAGGCAGCAACAGTTTTGGCAGCTCTGGAAATAGGCAGACGTATTGCGTCGGCCCGCCCTTTGGATAAAATCCATTTTGGCTGTCCGCAGGATGGTGCGGCATTTTTGATGCCACGCCTGCGTTATGCCACAAAGGAACAATTTTTGGTAATTTTGTTAAACAGTAAGAATAAAGTAATAGGCACAGAGCTGGTATCAGAGGGTTCGCTGACCAACTCGGTGGTGCATCCGCGTGAGGTGTTTCTGCCGGCGATTCTGCAGCATGCAGCCTCTATCTGCGTGGCACATAATCATCCATCGGGTGATCCGATGCCAAGCATTGAGGACAGGCAGCTGACAGCTGTTTTGCTGGCGGCAGGACAAACGTTGGGGATTCCGCTTTTGGACCATCTGATTATCGGGGACGGTGCTTATTACAGCTTTCAGGAAGATGGAGCATTAGAAGTTTAGGAGGATAGTCGGAAATGAAGTTTACTTTCCCTAATATCAGTATTTTTAACAATATGTCGGATGACATGGGTATAGATTTGGGCACTGCAAATACGCTGGTGCATTGCAAGGATAAGGGTATTATTATCCGCGAACCGTCGGTAGTAGCTGTTGAAAAGGACACTAACGAGGTACTGGCAATCGGTGCGGAGGCTAAGAGAATGATTGGCCGTACTCCCGGTAACATTATCGCTATCCGTCCGATGAAGGATGGCGTTATTGCCGACTATGAAATTACTCAGTCTATGCTGAAATATTTTATTAAGCAGGCTATGGGCAACCGTACCTTTGTACGTCCGCGTATTCTGGTTGGTGTGCCTTCCGGTGTTACCGAAGTAGAAAAGCGTGCCGTTGTTGATGCTACTATTGAAGCAGGTGCGCGTGAGGCTTACTTGATTGAAGAACCGATGGCGGCAGCAATCGGTGCAGGCTTGCCTGTACAGGAAGCAACCGGCAGCATGGTTGTTGATATCGGCGGCGGCACCTGTGAGGTTGCCGTAATTTCTCTGGGCGGCATTGTTGTCAGCAAGAGCGTACGCTGCGGCGGCGATGCTATCGACAGTGCTATTGTACGTTATATCCGCAAAGCCTTTAATATGTTTATCGGTGAGCGTACAGCAGAAAATATTAAAATTGAAATCGGTACCGCTATGAAGGTGGACGAGCCTGCTGTTATGGAAGTTCGCGGCCGCGACCTGCTCAGCGGTCTGCCTAAGAGTATAGAGGTTAATGCCAACCATGTTTGCGAAGCTGTTAACGAGCCTGTAAGCATGATTGTGGACGCTGTTCGTAACACCTTGGAGCGTACACCGCCTGAACTGTCCGCTGATATTATGGACCGTGGCATTGTTATGACAGGCGGCAGCTCTATGCTGCGCAATCTGGACAGACTTATTTCTCAGGAAACCGGTATGCCGGTATTCGTATCTGATGAAGCTTTGAACTGTGTTGCTTTGGGCACCGGTATTGCTGTAGAAAATATTGACATTTACCGCAAAGGCTTTATGACCTCTAAATAAGTAGGAATGCAGCATGAATAAGAAGGTTATGTTGGTAGTTCTGTTTGTTCTGGTCCTGTTTTCTATGCTGGCGATGGCCGTAGCAGGCAGAAGCCGTTTTCCTTTGGTCAACAGAGCGGTGGCGGCAGTAGTGCTGCCGGTAGAAAGTATGCTGACCGGATTAGGCAATGCCGGCGATGGTGTGCGTGGCTATTGGAAGGCATTGACAGTAATGCAGAGCGAAAATGCAAAGCTGAAACAAGAAAATATTGAGCTGCGTAATGCCAATATCCAGATGGCTTCGATGTATGCAGAAAACAGACAGCTGAGAGGCTTGTTGGAGTATAAGGAGCAGCACAAATCGCAGAAGGTTGTAGCAGCAAAGGTAATTGCCCGCAGTTTTGGCGATTTACGTGACTGCATATATATCGCTGCCGGTAAGGATAGAGGTCTGGCACCGGATATGGCAGTTGTTAATGGTGGCCTTGTAGGCGTGGTTGATGAGGTATATGATGATTATGCCCGTGTACTTTTGCTCACCTCTCCGCGCTGTCGTGTAGGTGCTAGGGTATTGCGCGCTGATTCACGTGCTGTCGGTGTAGCCGGCGGTGTCAGCGGCAAGGATAAGCTGCTGTTGGAGCATATTTACCGCGAAGCAAGCCTGCGTGAGGGTGATATTATCGTTACCAGCGGTTACAGCGGCAGCCATCCTGCGGATATTCTTATCGGTAAGGTTACTGCTACTCATATGGATAGTGTAGGTCTGCTGCAGGAAGCAGATATTGTACCTGCTGCTGATATTGCAGATGTTGAACAGGTATTGGTTATTGTTGGCTTTACGCCGGAAGCGAAAATCGTATTACAGGGAGGACAGGCAAAATGAGGAGACTGATTTGGCCCGTCCTGTTTCTGTTCTTAATGCTGCTGCAGGGTTCGATGTCCGTATATTATACGGGCTGGCTTTCCTGTGACTTGCTGCTTTTGGCGGTATATGCTTATGCGCTGCTGCGCGGCGAAAAAGCTGGTGCGGTAGTCGGCGGTATCACCGGACTGCTGCAGGATGCAATGACGGTGGGTATTTTTGGCTTCCATATTCTCAGTCGTATCTGTGTAGGTTATATAGTGGGCCTGACAAAGGAAAAGGTGTTTAAGGATAATTATCTTTATCATATGAGCGCTATTGCGACGATTACTTTTATCCTGCGTTTTGTTTACTGGTGGCTGGAACTTTTGCGCAGTGGCGGACGCTGGAGCATATTTTTTGCATATTTATGGGATTCCCTGGGCTATATTATAGGCAATGCGCTGTTGGTATGGCCTGTTGTAGTTATAATGAAGATGATTTATGAATGGATCAGAAAAGAAGATATATCTTATTAACCAGGAAGCAGGAAAGGAGACAGACGTAGCCTATGGAAGATAGAAACCGGATAACCAGATTGCACACCTTGCTGGTTGTGTGTCTGGTATTATTTGCTGTGCTGCTGGGACGAATGGTTTATTTGCAGCTGTGGCGCGGTGATTACTACGCTAAGCAATCTGACGGCAACAGGCTGCGCCAGTCGCGTATTCTTGCTCCACGCGGAATTATTTATGATAGCGAAGGTAAAGAGCTGGTAAATAATTTGCCCGGTTATGCCGTAGTATTGCAGAAGCAGTCCAGCTATAAACCGGAAACACTGCAGCGCCTCAGTAATTTGCTGCAGATGCCTGTAGAAGAAATTAACGCTAAAATTAAGGCGAGTGAAAATTTTTATGAACCGATTTTGCTGAAAAATAATCTTGATCAGCAGATGGTAACCAAAATAGAAGAACAGCGCCGCTATATGCCGGAGGTTATGCTTTCGGTGCAGCCTATCCGCAATTACCCATATCATGAGCTTGCTGTACATGCTTTGGGTTACGTAGGCGAGGTAAGCTCCTATGAAATTGAGCAGGGACTGTTTAAGAATATTAGTCAGGGAAGTCTTGTTGGTAAGGGCGGATTGGAAAAGACTTATGATAAATATCTGCGCGGTGAGGACGGCGCCTTTATGGAGGAGGTTGACGTTGCCGGTAACGTTGTCAAGCATTACGATTCAGTGCAGCCTATTCCCGGCAAAAATCTGAAGCTGACGATAGATTACGAGCTGCAAAAGGAGCTGGAGGCTTTTACAGATAAGCATCTTGCCTTTCTGCGAAGCTCCGGTATTGCTCCCGGAGCGAGAGCAGCGGCGGTAGTAGCTATCGACCCGCGTAACGGTGCGGTGAGGGCGATGGTCAGCCGTCCGGGCTATGACCCAAACTGGTTTGTGCATGGCATTTCCTCAAAGAATTGGAATTCTATTAATAACGATCCCAATTACCCGATGAATAACAAGGTTATTACCGGTGAATATCCGCCTGGTTCTACCTTTAAGATTGTTACTGGCAGTGCTGCTTTTGAACTGAAAAAGGTTGGCTTGAACGAGCCCATTTTCGACGGTGGTTTTCATCCGATGGTTCCTACTATGGGTAACGCCGGCGGCGAGGTTTTAGGATGGCTGACATTTATCAAAGCGTTGGCGATGAGTGATAACGTTTATTTTTACGAGCTTGGTTATCGCGTCGGCATTGATAATATTGAAAAATATGCGCATATCTTTGGCTTTGGCGAACGCACTGGTATTGACCTGGAAGGCGAAAGCAAAGGCCTTGTTGCCTCTAAAAAAGTAAAGCGTAAAATCTGGGATGAGGACTGGCGCTTGGGTGATACCTTCAATGCTGCCATCGGTCAGGGCTTTAACCTGACAACACCGATTCAGCTTTCTGTTATGCTGAGTATTGTTGCTAATGGCGGTACCAAGTATCAGCCATATCTGGTTGACAGTATTATAAACAGTGACGGCAGTCTTTTTGAAAAGCCTAAACGTGCTGAAGGTAAGCATATTGATGTGTCACAGCAGACAATTGACTATATCCGCATGGGCATGAGTGCTACTACGCAGGAGGGTGGTACGGCATCGTACTTTGCCGGCCTGCCTAAGCCAATTGCCGGTAAAACCGGTACTGCCGAAAACTCTCATGGACGTGACCATGGTTTGTTTGTAGCCTATGGTCCGGTAGATGACCCTGAGCTTGTTGTAGTCTGCATTGTGGAACAGGGCGGCTTCGGCTCTGTTGCGGCAGGTCCTATTGTTTATAAAGCATTTGAAGAATTTTTCCAGGAAAAGGGTTATATGCCCCGCCCTGATAAGGATGCCCCGAAAAAGGACACCATCCAATAATGCAGGAAGGAGTACATTGTGGATTTAAAACGTATCCTGAAAAATCTTGACTGGTGGCTGATTGCAGCTGTACTGATTCTTATGGGCTGTGGCTTGGGACTTATCGACAGTGCTACCCATTCCTTTGCTGTCAGCACCGGTAAGGCCTGGCATGTGCAGCGCCAAAGTATGTTTATGCTCTTTGGCCTGGCTATTGTTACTGTATCGTTGGCTTTTGATTACCGTGTTCTCAAAAATTATGCCACCAAGCTGTATATAATTAATATCATACTGCTTTTGGCAGTAATGTTTGTAGGACAAAGTCAATTGGGTGCACAGCGCTGGATCCAAATAGGCTCTATGTCTTTTCAGCCCAGTGAATTTGCTAAAGTTTTTCTCATTATCTGCTTAGCTACCTTTATGGATAAGCGAATTGAATGGCTGGAGGAATTTAAGGATTACCTGCCGGTTTTTGCATATATTCTGGTGCCGTTTATACTTGTTATGCGTCAGCCGGACTTAGGAACCTCGCTGACCTTTATTGCTATCCTTATAGGTATGATTTTTGTCAGCGGCTTCAAGTATAAATGGTTCTTCCGCATGGGACTGGCTTTTATGGCCTTGCTGCCGGCCTTTTGGATGATTCTGAAGGATTATCAGAAGAACCGTATCCGTGTTTTTCTGAATCCGGAGCTTGATCCTTTCGGCAGCGGTTATCATGTTATTCAGTCTAAAATTGCTATCGGCAGCGGCGGATTTCTTGGCAAGGGCTGGCTGGCCGGAACGCAGAGCCAGTTGAACTTTTTGCCGGAAAACCATACGGACTTTATTTTTGCTGTTGCCGGTGAAGAGTTTGGCTTTATCGGAACTGTGTTTATCATTTCTATGTATATGATTATCATTTGGCGCGGTATTGCGATTGCGCTTGATGCAGATGATACCTTCGGCATGCTTCTGGCAACCGGTGTAACGTCTATGTTTATGTTTCATGTTATGGTTAACATTGGTATGACTGCCGGTATTATGCCTGTAACCGGTGTACCTTTGCCGTTCTTGAGCTATGGCGTCAGCTCGCTGACGACGAACCTGATGTTGGTGGCGATTTTGTTGAATATTAAGGTAAAAAAACAGAACTTACAGTTCTAAGGATGATGATATAAACCTTTTTATAAAAACTATAGGAATCGGTCGACGCTAAAGCGCCATATGCTTAGCAATGACTCCTAGGAGTACGTTTAGTACGCCGTTGTCGTCGTTGCTTCGCCTCTGACACTTTCTCGTCAACCTTTTTATAAAAAACTAGAGGGAGCGGTCGACGCTAAAGCATCATATCAGATAAATATTGACGAAAACTGTTTTTGATAAACCCTTCAATCATTAAATATAGAGGAGAAAATGAATTTGAAAAAGGATTTAACTATTGATATTTTAAGCAGCGTGCAAAAGCCTGCACGCTACACCGGCGGCGAGTTCGCCAGCATTGTTAAGCCTGCAGAAGAAGTAGAGGCAACTATTGCTCTGGCCTTCCCGGATGTATACGAAGTAGGTATGAGTTACCTTGGCTTTAAAATTTTATACCATCTGCTGAATAAGGAAGACGGAATTGCCGCAGAACGTGTTTACGCGCCCTGGATTGACCTGGAGGCGAAGATGCGTGAGCGTGAAATTGTGCTTTGCACTCTGGAAACCAAAAAGGCTTTGAGGGAATGTGATATTGTAGGTTTTACTTTGCAATACGAGCTTTCCTATACCAATATCTTAAATATGCTCGATTTGGGTGGCGTACCGTTGCTTGCCAAGGACCGTACCGATGCAGACCCCTTTGTTATTGTAGGCGGCCCCTGTGTGTACAACCCTGAGCCTTTGGCTGATTTCTTCGATTTTGCTGTTATCGGTGAAGGCGAAGAGGTTTTGATTGAGGTAATGCGTTGCTACAAGGAGTGGAAACGTGAAGGCAAACCCGGCGGCAGACAAGAATTTCTGCAGCGTGTGGTAAAAATTAAGGGCATTTATGTACCTTCCTTCTATGAAGCAGAATATAATGAGGACGGCACCTTTAAGGCAATTAAGCCGCTGCGCGAGGATATTCCTGCTGTTATCCAAAAGCGTGTTATAGAGGATATGAACAGCGTAGATTTCCCGACATCTCCGATTGTTCCTTTCGGTGAAATCGTTCATGACCGCATCATGCTGGAGGTTTTCCGTGGCTGCAGCCGTGGCTGCCGTTTCTGCCATGCCGGCATGGTTTACCGCCCCGTGCGTGAGCGCAAGCCGGAGGTTCTGATGGACCTGTCACGTAAGCTGGTAGATAACACAGGCTATAACGAAATCAGCCTGGTATCCCTTTCCAGCGCCGATTATTCCTGCCTGGCACCGCTGGTACATAAGATGATTGGCGAATTTAAGGACGAACGCGTCAGCGTTTCTCTGCCTTCTCTGCGTATCGACAGCTTCTGTGTTGCCATCGCTAAGGAGGTACAGGCAGTGCGTAAGAGCGGTCTGACCTTTGCTCCGGAAGCAGGCAGCCAGAAGATGCGTGACGTTATCAACAAGGGCGTTACCGAAGAGGATTTGATGAATGCTGTCGGTGCAGCGTTTGAATCCGGCTGGAACAGCGTTAAGCTGTACTTTATGATCGGTCTGCCCTATGAAACTGATGAGGATGTACTGGCGATTGCCGATTTGGCGCGCAAGGTACAGTATAAATATTTCCAGATTACCGGCAAGCGTGGCTGCAAGGTTACTGTAAGTGCTTCGTCCTTCGTACCTAAGCCGTATACTGCTTTCCAATGGTTTGCGCAGAATGATTTGGAAGAAATTCGCCGTAAGCAGTTCCTGCTGAAGGATGAAATAAAAAAATATAAGAATATCACCTTAAATTACCATGATGCCAAAACCGGTACGATTGAGGCTGTTTTCGCCCGCGGTGACCGCCGTGTAGGCAAGGCACTGCTGCTGGCATGGCAGAAGGGCGCGCGTTTTGATGGCTGGAGCGATTGCTTTTCCTACGAGCGTTGGCTGGAGGCTATCAGCGATGCAGGTTTAGACAAAGACTTTTACGCTGCCCGTGAGCGCGGTGAGAACGAGGCCTTCCCGTGGGAGCATATTTCTCCGGGTGTCAGCCGCCG
>OHLP01000374.1_pt1 | contig 25580 bp, 23 predicted proteins | sample 1569111 | NCBI WGS metagenome assembly OHLP01 (sample SAMEA3879504, study PRJEB24766) | human gut metagenome | biome: human-associated habitat; feature: feces | place: USA | collected 1985/1987 | reverse complement strand
AGCCGCCGCTGACTGCAAGCTGCTCCTTGGAAAGCGCCGCCACCGCCAGCAGATACACCGGCAGCTGCAGGTCGAGCCCCTGCTCCATAGCACTGCCTGTAGGAGGAGTGCCGCTTTTATAGTCCGTAATAAAGGCATGCTCGCCGTCGCTGTCGATTCTGTCAACTCTGCCGATGAGCGATACATCACTGCCGTCACTGAGCGTCAGGTACAAGGGCTTGCCGTTTTTAGAGCTGAAATCCCATTCCACGGCCTGCGGCGTAAAGCCTCCCCAACGCTGCTGGTCGGCATATTCAAAGCGCAGCCAGCGCACCAGCATACGCCAGAGGCGCTGCTTTTCTACCTGCCAGATATCCTCGTTTACGGAAGCAACGGTGCTGCTGCCGTCATTACGCGCAGCGGTGCAGACATCCTCAAAGACTGCCTCCAGCTCCTCCGTCAGGTCTTCCATAGTTTCACTGATAATTTTGCTGCCAAGATAAGGCTCAACAAAATTCTTCAGCGTCTGGTGCAGAATATCACCGGCATCCCGCGGCTGCAGCAAATCATCCGCTTCCTCCGCCGCCTGCGCCAACCACACCTTCTCCGCCAAAAAGCGGAAGGGGCAGGCAGCGTAAGCCTCCAGCCTGCTCGCACTGAAGCGGCTGCCGATTTGCTTACGCAGCAGCTTCGTCGGCAGGGAATTTTGCAAATCACCGTTATATTCCGGCTGCTGCGCCTTACGCAGAATATCCGCTTTGGCTGCCAGCTGCAGCTCCGCAGCGGGAGCATTTTGCCCGCTGAGCTCTGCTATTTTCGGCAAATCCGCAGCAGCAAAGCGCTTGTCGCTGTACGCCTCCTCTGCCGAAGCAACGCCGAAATCAGGCAGCGTCTGCGCCTTCACACAGTCCTTGTCCAGACGCTTATCCTCACTTCCCGGCTGCAAAAACAGCTTCCAGATTTCCTCCAGATAGCTGCTGGCCAGGCTTTCGCCCACATCCTCATGCCAGGTGAGGATAAGCTCCTTTTGCGCCGCACACACAGCCTGAGCAAAGAAATAGGCATCCTCATCAAAGGAGGAGCCAACCGTGGGCAAATCGTAGCCTGCATCCGCCATCTGCTTGCGCTCCGTATCGTTATAAATCCAGTTTTCGTTTTTAGCCTGCGGGAATTCGCCCTCGCGCAGGCCCATAATATACACGCTGTCGAAGCTCAGGCCCTGTACGTTGCCAACCTCCGTAAAGAGTACGCCGTCCCTGCGACCGAAGCGCAGAGTAAGCTGCACCTGCCCCAAGGCCTCCTGCAGCAGGCTGTTCCATTGGCTAAGCGTCAGCTTGTAATCACTGTTTTTCGCCACCTCGTAATCACGCACAAGCTGCTGCACAGCCTTCAGCACAGCATCCTTGCTGCGCAGGCAGGCCAGCATAAAGTCAAGCGGCACGCCCTGCTTATGCAGGCTGCCCAAACGTTCCTCCAGCGGCAGCGATTGCACAAGCTGCGTCAGCTGCCCAGCATATTCGCTGATTGTTGCCTCCGCTTTGGTATTTTCTATAAAAGCATCCAGCTGCTGCCACAGCTCCGTTGCATCCCCCAGCAGCTCGTGTGCCTTCTGCATAGCCTCCTGACGTGTTTTGAAATACGTTTGCGCGCGCAGGCTGCTTGCCGTTTCCACATCCACATCAAAGAACAGACGCAAAAGCTCACAGCTCAGCAGCTCCAGATAAGCCGTTGCCGCCTCACGTCCCCTGCCTGCGGCAGTAAGCAGCAGGCGCAGCATAACAGCCAACGGCTGCGACACCAGCGCAGTTGTCTGCGGCAGGCTCACCGGCACACCGTATTCATCCGCCAGCTGACGCAAGCCGCTGTATAAGGAAAAGTCGCGCACGGCAACAACAATGCGATTGGCAGCGCACTTTTCATGTGCTAGCTGCTGCTTGATTCGCTTCAGCACCCAGCGCATCTCCTGCTCATCGGAGGCAAAGCAGTAGCTTTCCACACCCTCCGCAGGCACAGGCGCAGGTGCATGCCCCAAGTGACGCAGCTGCCGCATAGCAACGCCTGCCGGAGCTTGTCCCAATTCCTCTGCCGCAAGGCTTGCAACAGTCGCGCCAAGAATTTTGAGCGCGTTGACGGTGTTCGTGCTCGCGCGCATAAACTTGGTAATTGATTCATACTTCGCCTTTTCGTCAGAGCTTACTCTGCGTCCTTCGTAGCTCATGCTGATTACCAGATCATCCACATGCTTTGCCAAAGCCTGCAAAAAGTTTATCTGCACCTGGTCAAGGCTGAAGAAATCGCAGATATAGATATGCTTCCAGGGGATTTTGCAATCCTGCTTCTCCAACATCTTCTCTGCCAGACGATACTTGCCCTCCAGGTCATACCAGTTATTGTTTTCCAGATATTGACGGTAAAGCAGATAAAAATTGCAGACGCCCAAATCCTTGCCCTTCAGCTCATCCTCCTCAAAGGATTTTTGGATTTGGCCGTAGATATCGTCCTTAGTGGCACCGCAGCGCGAAAGCTGGCTTACGAGTGAGGTCATGGCCTTCACAAAGCCTGTTTTATGCGCCAGCGAGCCGAAATATTCCAGCTGCTTGTGCGTAGTCATACCTGTAAGCTGCTTGTTTTCCATCATATAGTCGATGATATCCTGCACAATCAGCTCCTGACTGCGACGGCTCAATTCCTTGTAATCGGTACCGCCGTTAAGGTTCATCAGCTTGCCGGCCAGGGTATCCATGCCCATGGTTTCTACATTAGCGTACTTGCTGCGCACATCGTCCGTCAGCAGGCGGTTGGGCAGCACCAGCACACCTTCGCCCAACGGCTGCTGCGAAAGCTTCTCTGCCAGCTGCGAGCGCAGGCTGCAGCCGAGAGGTACATAAATCAACTTTGCCATAACAATCTCCTTCTGTTTATCCTTCAGCGTAATATTGCTCAAATCTTTATAATGCTTATTATACCATATGCGACTGCCAAATATTGTCTATTTGAGGAACGGATTTTTAGGAAAAGAAAAAAGGCTGCCACGCAATGTGACAGCCTCGGGAAAATACTATATTATGCTTCGTATTCAGCTAACTTTGCAGCAGCTTTCGGGCAACCTTTGGCAGCAGCCAGTTCGAAGTAGGTCTTGGAGCAGATTTTGTGGCCCATTGCCAGATATTGCTCGCCCAGCTTGTACATATCTTCTGCATATTCCATGTCCTTCAGCTTAGCAGCAGCCTTCGGGCAACCTTTGGCAGCAGCCAGCTCAAAGTAGGTCTTGGAGCAGATGCAATGGCCCATTGCCAGATAATGCTCGCCCAGGTCATACATATCTTGTGCATATTCCATGTCCTTCAGCTGTGCGATTGCTTCCTCGGAGCCTTTGGCAGCAGCCAGCTCCAGATAGGTTTTACCGCTGATGCAGTGGCCCATACCCAGATATTGTTTAGCAAGCATCAGGCAGCCTGCAACATATTCTTTTTCTTTAGCTTCGGCAGCAGCGATTTCCTCATCGGTAACGCCTGCTTTTTCTTTGAACCATGCCATGATAGCGTCCATGTCTTCAGCCTTGTGCAGCACGCTTCTGAATTTATAGTCAATCACCTTGGTAGTATACAGGTACTCAACACCCAAATCCAAGTCAAAATAATCCAATCCGAAAAATGTCAGAATACCATCAATAACAACCTCAGCATTAGCAGGATCCTTTGCCAGCTTAGCAATTTGTAAATACTTTTCAGCAACAGTCGTCATTTAAAAAACCTCTCTTTTTCATTCTTTTGTAAGAATAATCAATTATTAGTTCCTTAGGAACCAATATAATCATATCACGATTGAAATTAATTATCAACTATTATATGGGAAATAGTAGGAAGAAAGAGGGTGGTATGCTCAAAACATCAAAACACCCTCAGGATCATATGAGGTTTTAGTTCCAAAATGTTCAATTTTCGTACTATATTTAGCACCCAAATTATAGAAACGCAGGCTATCCTTCGTCAGATCAGCAATCTTAAGGAGCTCATTTTTCAAAAAAGCATAGTCATGTGGTTCTACCAAGCATTCAAACACAGAATTCTGTACCCGCTGCCCATACTTCAAACACATTTTAGCAATCTTGTTAAGTATTCTCCTGCCAACGGCATCCTGAGTATTAACATCATATGTTACCAATATCAGCATAGTATTTTCTCCTCACTTCCACAAATAGCTCGGATATTCATCTATATCTCCGCGTATATATCTGGCTAAAAGCTGCGCCTGAACAAAAGGCACTAATCCCCATGGTATTTTTTCTTGCAAAAACGGATGCATAATTACGTCTTGCTTGCGTTTTTGCCAAGCTTCAAAAAATGTCTTTCGTCCATCGTCATTTAATAATACACTGCCGTTTTCCTGATTATTAAATGATTTTTCATTAATCACACGATTATTAATCAATGTAAGCACAAATCTATCTGCTATAATGCTGCGAAACTCTTCCATCAAATCAAGAGCTAAAGACAACCGTCCCGGTCTATCCCGATGCATGAAGCCAATATACGGATCCAAACCGGCTCCTTCAAGTGCTGCAGCACAATCATTAGCCAAAATAGTATATGCAAAGGATAATAGAGCATTTACAGGATCAGTCGGAGGCCTTTTATTTCTATTAGTAAACCTAAAATAAGCCTTATTTTGCAATACAAGCTCATTAAACTGAGCAAAATACAAGCTGGCAGCATCGCCCTCCAACCCTCTCAGTACAGCTAAATCTGTACATTTTCTGGACAGCCTTGTTAAACGCATAATTTCACGGCTAGCTTGTTCAATATTAGCTACATCAACAGTTAAAGCATGGTCACGTTTGGCACGCTCCAAAACGCTACGAGAATTATACAGTTTACCAACAATAAAATTACGCGCTATTTTACAGCTAAGCTCCTCTGAATCCGAAATTCTGTACTGTTCTTTGCGTAACAATACATTGCTGTTATTATGTCCCATAACTCTCGCCAGAAATCTTCCGCTTGGTTTATAAAAACACACGGCTATCCCATGCTCAGCACATTTTCCCAATAACGCCGGACTCGCTCCCATATAGCCAAAATATAAAATCTGCTCAAACATACGCAACGGTAATTTTTTTATTGCAGTACCATTCCTGTTTATTACCACGTTTTCATTGTCCAGCGATAAATAAATATCTTCACTTGTCACAAATAAAGTATTCAGTAAATGTCTCATAATGCATCCTCATTTAAAAATTTTGCATAATAATCCGCCACAACTGTCTTCCTGCATATAACCGGCAAGCAAATATCCTTTAAAGAACATAAGCTACAGCCTTTTTTAGGCTTAACATTCGGTGTATAGCCCTGTCTATAATAGTTATGCATTTCACGCAACATAGATTCTACATTTTCACGCATAGAAGCAGTAAAAGCAATCTCTTCCCGACGATGTGTTTCATTATAATATAAAGCACCTTTAAGTATATCAACATGCAGCATTTCTTCCAAACACATAGCCTGACAGCATAATTGTAATCTGTCAGCATCAATCAGCTTACTCTTTCCGCGCTTATACTCTAAGGGATAAGGTAGCCACAATCCTTCTCGTCCATATAAAGTGCATCCGTTTTCAGTCTTGCTGAATTCTACAACATCACATTGTCCGGAAACGCCTAATCTTCTTGAAAAGATACTCAAAGAACGTGTAATTAACAGATTACCGCGTTTTTCTATAAAGCCATCATCATGACAACGTTCATGGACTATGTTACCCTCAATGGTTCTTACATTTTCCTGCCATTGATTTTCTATATGAATCAACGCCCATTGTCGACGGCAAAAGCAAAAATGCTGAATACCTGATAATTGTAAGAATTCATCTTCACAATATTCCATAAGAATTCTCCTTTCTTTTTAGGCTAATCAGAATGCGTTATTTGTGTTAACAAAACCGAAAATCCAACCATGTTCCGTATTTCGATCCACGCTCCCTTGCGGGAGCGACTGCTTTGCTAGTATGCCCGCAGCCACACCGGCAATCATTTCAATCCACGCTCCCTTACGAGAGCGACCTTAACACGCAGTCTAACGGCGGCTGGATTTCAGAGATTTCAATCCACGCTCCCTCACGGGAGCGACTCGACCGGAAGCGCATCCAACCGTTGGGAATTTTATTTCAATCCACGCTCCCTTACGGGAGCGACCCCCGCCGTGGAACAAACAGGTCGTTGGCATTTACATTTCAATCCACGCTCCCTTGCGGGAGCGACCGTATTTGTTCTTTCTCGCAAGCTCTTCAGCCAGATTTCAATCCACGCTCCCTTGCGGGAGCGACGGCTAGGGCAGGAGTCATTAAATAAACGACCTTTTATTTCAATCCACGCTCCCTTGCGGGAGCGACGACTAGCACTTATGTTGTAAAGCGTTTTTTAGAATTTTAATCCACGCTCCCTTGCGGGAGCGACTATCGGCGGCAGCGACATTGCCTGCATCATGGGGCTATTTCAATCCACGCTCCCTTACGGGAGCGACCTTTGTTTTTGTTTGGCTTTATCTGCCCATTCGATTTCAATCCACGATCCCTTACGGGAGCGACGCGGGACCTGAGGGCGCTTATATCTACCACGCCAATTTCAATCCACGCTCCCTCACAGGAGCGACTAGTAGGAATTATTCCTAATTAGTATCGCTCTGGTAATTTCAATCCACGCTCCCTCACGGGAGCGACGCAGCGGCGGAAATTCGTTTTCGTCTATAAGATACGTTTCAATCCACGCTCCCTCACGGGAGCGACCCAAACTTATAGCAGACTTATCTAGCGTAATAACGTTTCAATCCACGCTCCCTCACGGGAGCGACAATGGCTAGATACGATAAATGGTATATCCGCCATGTTTCAATCCACGCTCCCTCACGGGAGCGACAGCTGGAGTATTTGCTCAAAAATCTGCACATCATGTTTCAATCCACGCTCCCTCACGGGAGCGACCAATGCAGCGGCGACAGGCCAGGCCAACGGAACAATTTCAATCCACGCTCCCTCACGGGAGCGACGACAAGAGTTAGCGACTGCCAAAAGCTCATTGGCATTTCAATCCACGCTCCCTCACGGGAGCGACCACTTTCAGCCGGTACGCCGCATGTATCCATGATTATTTCAATCCACGCTCCCTCACGGGAGCGACGTAACGATGTAGATTGCCAAAAACTTATTGATCGCAAATTTCAATCCACGCTCCCTCACGGGAGCGACCATATGCAACATTCTTGCATCTTATACTATGATTTCAATCCACGCTCCCGTGAGGGAGCGACCAATAACGATGTTGCCTACACCGGTATCGTTAACGTTAAAAGTTCCCGTCGCTCCCGTGAGGGAGCGACAGCATCAAAACAAATTACTTCTCTATTCATTTAAATCAAGCATTTTTTGCGAACTAGCTCAACTCAAATACTCAAAAATTTATTTTGATGTGAGAAAACTTATAGTTTCCCATTCTAGCTTAAGTTGCGAACCTAAGCTAAATTTTATGTTCCATATAACTTCGCACCATGAACCTAAATTACACAAACGCTAATTGCTCACAGAAGAAATCACCTTAAATCATACGTGTACAGCTTACACCTTCAGGGAGTTTATTTTCTGCAACTTCAACTTCATAATCATTATAGCTTCTAGCAGCAATAACTCCTTCCTTACGCTTAACACTCACAGTATCAAACAACTTATATGCAGGAGCATTACCCAATTCCGTGGCATGCTTAAATACTATAAGCTCACGTACAGCCATATTGCCACGAGCAGCAGAATGATCGTATTCAAACATATTGATAATTGCCTGCCACAACAAAGCCAAATCATCTTCACTAAATCCCGTTACTTTACGTGCAAGATTTGCAGAAATATAACCATCTACACGGTATAATGCGTAAGGAACAATATATTTACGGCCCATTTCTGTGCTCTTATTTTCTGCATCCTTTTTAGTTGTAATAGCAACTCTGGTAATTGTAACTTCTTGTGTCACAATCGGATCAATGCTACGAGCAAAGCCCAACTGCACAGGACCGCGAACCTGACCACAATTCAAAGCAGCCTTTACGAATGTAGTCATAACAGCACCAAAAGTACGAATATCAAAGAAATTATTGCACATAAATTGGCAAATTTTCTTATCAATTTCAGGATCATCTTTTTTTAATTCCTTAATTTTCTTTTCATCAGTGCCAAACGCAATATATGCAGTATTATCGCTTTCATTCAGAGGCACACCATCTTTAATATAGATTTTATAGCCTTCTTTATCTTCGCACATCGTCTCGACACAATTTCTGATTTTGCGTTTCAAGCAAACATCAGTAACAATGCCATAACCAGTTTCAGGATCAATACGCGGCATGTTGCCTGCATCCGGGTCACCGTTCGGATTACCGTTTTCTACGTCGAACAAAATTGTAAACTCATATCTGTTTTTGATTACTTCAGCCATTTATTTTTCCTCCTTTTTCTCGTAGCGTTTTTGCACTTGATGATAATATCCGAGAACAAATTCACCTTGTTCTGGTAAGCTTAAACGAGTTGGCATCGCATTATCATCAACTTCAAGTTTATTCATAAGTTCACCAATCAACTTTTCAAAATAGATTACAGTGCCTTTTTGTGATGAAATTTTCTTCAAATGCGTATTTGCAAGCTTAGTCAACAGCGGAAAAGTCATGCTAGGATTAGCACAAGCAGAATTAAAGTAGCGATCCTTTATAGTACTATTAATACCAGGATTAGCTTTTTCCTGCAAGTCCTCAAGCACCGCAAACAATCTTCCTAACACATAAGGTACTTTTTTGCATTCTTCATTTAATGCCACAGTAACAACCTCCTCATTATATTTGTAATTTCTTATCAAGCAAGCCTTCATTATTGCCGCCTTGATTCTGCTGATTTTGGTAATATTTTTATCCGGATTATCCTGATCAGCCTTTGCTCGTAAAATTGTATTCTGATACAACGCTTCAGGATATTTTGTACCGCTTAAAATACTACGTAAGACAGCACCTATCAACAACGGTGTAGCAGCTTTATCTTTGGAATTTTTATTAGCAGTTTCCTGCAGAATCTGCCATAATGGTATATTTACTCTGTTATCAAATCCCGGTTTGATAATTTCAAATTCGCGAAAATATTTTTCGTAATTCTTAATGAAATCACCAAATGTATTGATAAAGAAAAAGCGTACTGAAATTCTCGCAGCATTAGGCGACAATCCCAAAATATAGAACCTATTATCCGGTTTAACCGTAAAATCACTAATCTCAAACGGCTTACCAGCTCGAACTTTTTCGAAAAAGCCCTTAATATCCTCATCTTTGACAATCTCATTAGCACTGCTAAAAATATCACCAAAAACATCCTCGTTGTCTTCATCTGCACCTTCTGCCCAAAAAACAACTGTCATATCACCAATACGTAAATAATTTCTGTCGTTCGACAATAACGTATTCAGCGCTGTTGTATAAGCAAAAGCAGCATACTCACTGACCGGTGCATTGTCGCCCTGCTTATGCTCATATGATTCATAAGCAGGAGCATTGAACGCTACCAAAGCTGCGCCAGAAGACTGTGCTCCATACAACCCTTTAATACTAGGATGCAGACGAGCTACAGGAGCCGTTTTTCCAGTAACCAAACAAATTCCTTTAGCTACATCCGTAGCTTGCTGGCTTTTATAAGAATCCCACGCCCGTTTTATTTCTTCATCCTGTTCTACACTTTCACCATCAACCTTAAACATCAAGTTCGCTGAACCCATTAAATCTTCCATATAAGGCTGCAAAAGCATATTTTCATGAGCTAATTCCGGTTGCCAAGTTGCAAAAAATGCTTTTAGTGCCATTGCTTTTTCATCAATAGCATTTGCCAATATTTCCTGACATTTTTGTGCCATTGCCTCAAAACATTGCTTACTACGCTCAGTTTTACCACTGGCATCTATACCCAAAACATATTTTGCGTTATCCCATAAAAACTGTGCAGCAACTCCTGCAGTACGTTTCGTTGCTTCCGGCAGCAATATATTCTGTGGTAATTCAACAGTTTTCTTGCCTTTTTGCACAGGAATTTTCAAAGAAAGAAGGTTTAGTAACTTCCCCTGTTTATCAATATTCAGAGCATAAGATATTTTGTCCGTTCCCCAACCGGGTTTAGCAACCATGCCTTTAGCAGCTAATGCCTCATAATAATCTACTAATGCTTGCAGTATCATTTGTATACCTCACATTGCGTAAGATCTATTACGCCATTGACAAATACAGCTCTAAAAAACATAGGCTTTATATTATTTAAATCGCTATAGTCCATGTCATAGAGCATCAATCCCAAATCACGATTTTCAACAATCGTAGGCACATTGTTAAAATCATACATACGATAATTCACCGGAAATTCTCGACAACCAAAGTATGGTGTATGGTAACATTGCCCCTTAGTAATGCGCCGCTTGATTATATCCTGAAACTTACCAGGATTATCGCCTGCATTAGCTTTATCTGTCATTTCGAAATGTGCTTCGATAACATAATGCACATCCTTGAGTACCATTGACGCACGCTGTTGAATTTCATCTTTGGTATTAAGATATAAATCTTTTCCATCTGCTCCGTTAATCACACTTCTTGCCTTGCTGCCACTAGCTTTTGCTTTAACCTCATTACGCCTAATGTTAGTAAAACGAATAGGACTAAGCAGATAGATTTTATCGATTCGCCAGCACATACCTGGATGCCAGTATATGCTTTCCAAAATACCACGTGCAGCCGATGGAGTAATTACATCATAAGACATTCTTTCGACAGAAAGTTCAGGTCTGCTAAACAATGCATAATCACCCCAAACCTCTAATTTAATACTCACGTTATCACCGCCTTTTATATATTTCATTGTTGATTTACTTTAATTATATATCTAAATCTATCCTCTGTCAAGGATACCACAATAGTCTTGCATATATTTTTCTTCTCTGATATTATACATATGTCATGAAATTCTCATGTGGATAGAAATATTGTCGATTTACTTTTATAGTAAAGCAAATAGAGACGGGTACCTCCGTCTCTATTTGTTTTTAAAAGTTAAAAGAATACGCCAACACCATCATCAATATTTACTATCAATCCCTTATGGACATCATAAATACTCATATCAGCCAATACATTAATATTTTCGTCAACAACATCAATAACTCCTGCTCCTTGCAACTTAAGAAATTGATTTTCATAAACATTTACTATATACTGTCCTGCTTTTCTCATCAATGAACGGTTACGTACGCCAGCACGCAGTTGTTCCAATAACTTCTTGCTGGCATCATCACATGGAATAAAAACGCCTCGACCAGTTTCGCCTATAATCTTAAAATCCGAAGCAATATCTTTAAACAACATCCTCTTATCAGACATCCCCAAAATATTGTGCATATCTAGGCTTTCGCCTTTATTTACATGTAACTGATCAAAATATTTTTTTATTGCCACTGTAGATGAAATATCATTAAAATCACGCATTACCATTTGCGTAATTTCTCTCGGTAATCTTATAAAACTAGGGATTTTAGTATCATCATTCTCAATTTCAAATATATAAACAATACTTTCTTCTAATGGTCTTTTATTTTCACGATTACACCTGCCGGCTGCCTGAATTATACTATCTAAGCCGGAAATTTCACGATAAACTACCGGGAAGTCCACATCGACACCCGCTTCAACAAGACTGGTAGCTACAAGCTTACACGGCAAATTATTCTTAAGTCGTTCCCTAACTTCAGCCAAAATTTTTCGTCTATGCTGCGGATACATAAAAGTTGATAAATGATAGCAACCATCTCCGTTCAAGCCATCAAAAATTTTCTGTGCAGCTTTTTTAGAATTAACAATACATAGTACCTGTTTATGTATATTAAGTTGTGCAATCAAAGCTTCTGTGTCCTCAAAATCAGTCTTTTCATAATGAACACGCCTAAAAAAATCATACAAATCATCTACATTAGAACAAATTTCATGTAGTTGTACATCTTCAGTAAAATATTTATTCAAACTAGGCTGCGTTGCTGTACACAATACCGCAGTTACATGATAATTACTTACTAATTCCCTTATAGCTCGCATACAAGGAATTAAATAATCATTAGGCAACATCTGTGCTTCATCAAAAATCACAATACTGTTAGCAATATTATGCAACTTACGACAACGACTCGTTTTATTGCCATATAATGATTCAAAAAACTGCACATTAGTCGTTACAATAATCGGTGCATCCCAATTTTCCGTTGCCAGCTTTTTACGTTCATTTTCTTTTTGTTTATTATCACCAAATTCTGCATCATCATAATCAACATTCATATGATGTTCAACTACATTCTCACTTCCTACGATAGAACGAAAAACATCAGCAGTCTGCTCAATAATGGAAGTATAAGGAATTACATAGATAATACGTTCCTTATTTTTATGTTGCATAGCATGTTCCAAAGCAAAACCAAGCGACGCGATTGTTTTACCGCCACCAGTAGGAACAGTTAACGTATAAATGCCTTCTTGACCATGAGCTGCATTAATACATTCTTCACGAATTTCCGTACGTTTTTTATTCAATTTATTTGTAGGATTACCCCAATCCATGATATAGGCATTATATCGCTTATATAGCTCTTCTAAATCAGAAAAATCTCCTCTCTTCAGAGTATTAGGTCGCATAAACCTTTCCGTATCTAAGAAATCAGCATCTACCAAACAGGAAAATAGCATTCTTGTGAAAAACATAGCTGAAAAGGTATCACTGAAAGCCGGAAAAAGTTTTTTGTTTACACTTAATTCAGGTAATTCGTTTTTAAAGGCACTATAATCTAAAATTCCTACTAATTTCTTTCTCATGCGAGCTACCAAAGTTCCGTTATCAATATCACCTCTTACGCCAAGATTCATTAAACCACTATGATGGCCTGCAATACAAAAAGCAAATGGCACAAAATATTTTCCAAGTAATTGTGCCCCTGCAGTTGAATGATCTACTTTAGGTCCATTCTGTTGAATACGTTTTTGAAAACCAATAGAATACTTTCCAACATCATGATATAAACCAAGCAGTTTTCCAATTTCTTCCATTGTAAATCTTCTAGCAAACTCAGAACATAAAGCACTTGTTCCATTTAAATGTTCAATCAGAGGCTGTTCTCTATTTACGCCATCATCACTTTTATGACCAATATATTCCATCTAAATAATCCTCCTGACATTAAATTTTTTTATATTTATTTTTTCTTCTGCTAAATACTACTCCCCCTACCTCACGCGTATACGCCTGCCCTCGCCGTTCGCCAAAAAAATTTCGCCCAGCTGCAATTTGCCGTCCACAATCTTAAAGACATCGCTTTCAAACGTGCCCACCTTGGTTTCAATCTCCACATTACTGAAAGCCAGCTCACCGCTCTGGTCGCTGAAGCTGCCACGCAGGCTCAAAAACGGCACCAGCATATATGTTCCCTTGCCCGTAGAAAAGCTGCCGTATACCAAATTATTGCCCTTAGGTCCCTCGTTGCGGAACTTAATCTTCAAGGCTACGCTCGTATTTATCTTGCTGCTTTTGGCAGCCAGCGAAGCCATCAGGTTCTTGCCGTCAACGTCAATTTTGTAATAGCGCTTATCAAAATGATACAAGCCTATCGCATCAAAGGTACCGCCGAAAATGCTGCCTGTTACATCCTGAAAGGTTATCAGCGCATTTTCATAATGGTAGGTGCCGTCGATATTCGTAAAATACAAATCGTTCAGATGCAGCTCCTTCAGCGCCAGCGCACCATCAATCACAGGTTTTTTCAGGCTGCCGGTCATCTGCCCGGTCACCGTCATCGCATCCTTAACATTTTTCATGCCCAGCGAATCCGGAATAACATCATACAGGCAGATATTGATATTCGCCTTCTGCTCCCCCTTCAGGTCGCAGGTGCCGTCAATATTCAGTCCCTTGCCTGCAATGCTGCCGCCGTAGCGTCCTGCAGCCAAATGCAGCTCCAGCCTTTGATGCTCGTGTATCTGCGCCATGCTGTCCACATCATTCAAAATAAAGTGACGCTTTTTATATTCTGCCGACAATATCGTATCATGCAAAATAAGCTTAATATTCGGCAGTCTGCCCTTAATCTGCAGATGGCGCTTTTCCATGGGCACCTCGTCCAGCAGGATACTTTCCTCCGCTGTCTTTTTATTCTGCAGGATATCCAGGCGCATTTTATCATCAAAGCCAAGATGAATATAAGCATTGTGCAGCTCAACCTCCTGCACCGTATCAATGCCTGCTATGCGCAGTATGATGTCCTTCGGCTTGATTTTAATGCGTCCCTCCGGTACATCCACCAAGCGTTCGTTCTCCGGCGAATCCCAGGTCAGATTTTTAAAATACACATTGCCCCAGATATCGGCACGCAGCTCCTCGGCCGTCACGCTTCCTGCCAGCACCTGCTGCTTAGCCATATAATAGTTAAAAAGCTCCGCCGCATGACGGCTTGCACGCTGCGCCAAAAAGAAATAAACAGCGCCGCCCACCGCCAGCAGGCAGACTACCAGCATTGCCAAATGAGTTTTAGATAATCTGCGTATTGCCTGCAACATATAATCACCACTTTCGCTTGTGAAACTTTCTAAGCTCAGTATAACACCACGCCAAAACGGCCGCAACTAATACAAAAAACAGGCACAGCAAACTGCGTCAGTGCAGCCTGCTATGCCCTTTGCAAATTATATATTAAATTATTACTTTAAAAAGTACGTTCCATCGGCAGCCTCCGCAACAGCGGCGGCAAAAAACGCCTGCGCCAGCTTTGCAAGATACGCCGTGTCCTTAACGCCTGCCATTTCGTAGGCAGAATGCATCGCCAGCTGCGCCAGGCCGATATCCACCGATTTGATTGCTACCTGAGCGGTAGAGATATTGCCCAACGTCGAACCGCCTGCCATATCCGAACGGTTATAGAAAAGCTGCAGCGGTACGTTCGCCTTTTTAGCCAGCAGCTGCACCAGCGCGCCGGATACCGCATCCGTAGTATATTTTTGGTTAGCGCTGTATTTGACAACCACGCCCTCATTGGGATAGGTCTTGTTCGTCAGGTCATTTTTATCCGTATGATTAGGATGCACAGCATGAGCGTTGTCCGCCGAAAGCATCAGGCTGTTGGCAAGGGATACCAGATAATCCTCCTCGTCCCTGCCCACTGCCAGATTGATGCGCTGCAGCGCATCCTTTAAGAAGGTCGCCGCCGCGCCCTGCTTCGTGCCGCTGCCAACTTCCTCGTTATCCAGCATGCAGAACACCGGCACACTCTCGCCTGCTTCTGCCGCCAAAAAGCCCTGCAGGCCGGCAAACACGCACTGCAAATCGTCCAGCCTGCCGCCGGCAATATATTCCTGCTCCAGCCCGACTGTAGTCGCCGGCATTCTGTTATACAGGAAAAGCTCCGTATCTACAAACTGCTCCGGCGCAACACCGCAGGCTTTGGCAAGCAGCTTCTGCAGACCGTCCTTAGCTACAGCACTGCCGATAAGCGGCAGCATATCCGTCTGCGCATTCAGCTTAACGCCGTCATTGGCCTCACGGTTCATGTGAATCGCCAAGTTAGGAATCATCAGCAAATCCCTTTCGATATTAACAAGACGTGCTTCCAAGCGGCCTTCAACATTGCACAGCACGCGTCCGGCAACGGAAAGCGGCCTGTCCAGCCAGGTGTTCAGCAGCATGCCGCCATATTTTTCAACATTCAGCTTCACATACTTTTTGTCCACCAAGATTTCAGCATTATTCTTCAGCTTGAAGGCCGGAGAATCGCAGTGGCAGGCATAAACCTGAAAGCCCAAATAATTCTGTTTGGGAATAACAAAGGCCAGCAGTGCCGAACCGTTACGGCTGACATAATATTTGCCGCCTGACTGCAGCTGCCATCTGCTGTTTTCCTGCAGCTCGGCAAAGCCTGCTGCCGCCAGCTCCTCTTTAATATTTTTTACCGCAAAAAAGCTGTTAGGCGTTTTATCCAAAAAAGCGCACAGCTTCGCATTCAGCTCTGTATAAGCCATTTCCATTTCTATCTTCACCTCTTGCAAAAATTCTTGGTATATTACTATGCAAAGCGCTCACGCAGCAGCTTGATTTCCGCAGCGTAGCCCGGCAGCTCGTTCGGCGTTTCCAAGTAAAACGGCAGTGTGCGCAGCGCCGGATGATTAATCACAGCCGTCAGCGCCTCCAAACCGATATTGCCTGCGCCGATGCACGCATGTCTGTCCTTGTGACTGCCGCAAAGATTCAGGCTGTCGTTCAGATGCACCGCCTTCAAACGCTCCAGACCGATGATTTTATCGAACTGCGCCAGTACGCCGTCCAAATCATTAACTATATCATAACCGCCGTCAAAAATATGGCAGGTATCAAGGCAAACGCCCATCTTCTCGTTAAGCTGCACCCTGCTCAAAATCTCCGCCAGCTCCTCAAAGCTGCGGCCAACCTCCGTGCCCTTGCCTGCCATCGTTTCCAGCAGAACCGTGGTATGCAAATCCTTATGCAGCACACTGTTGAGCAGCGCCGCTATTTTTTCTATGCCAACCTCAGCTCCCTGCTTCACATGGCTGCCGGGATGAAAATTATACATATTCCCCGGCACATATTCCAGCATCGCCAAATCGCCCTCCATCACCATCTGCGCAAACTCCAGCAGCTTTTCGTCTGCTGCGCAGGGGTTCATCGTATACGGTGCGTGTGCCAGAATCGGCGCAAAATTGTGCTCCTGCATCAACGCGTTCAGCGCCGCCGCGTCCTCGGGCTTAACAGCCTTAGCCTTGCCTCCGCGCGGATTGCGCGTAAAAAACTGAAACGTATCGGCGCCGATCGACAGCGCCGTCTTCCCCATCGCCAAAAAGCCCTTCGATGAGGATAAATGACAACCTATATGTAACACTTCTTCAATCTCCTTTGCTATTTTCTACTGCTATTTTTCCACCAGCCGATAGCTTTCCGCCAACAGCTCCTGCACCAACGAAATGTCTGCATCCTTTTGCAGCATTACCGTCAGCCAATGTTTTTTGTTCATATGATACGCAGGATAAAAATGCTGCCTGTCCACCAGCTGCTCAATCTTTGCCGGCGGCAGCTTAATATTTAAAACATCAACCTTCCCCGCCTTCGCTAGGCCCAGGCTTTTATAGGAAATCGTCATAAACAAAGCGTACCATTTATTTCTCCGCGCCGTCTTAAAGGTAAAATTCTCCGGTGTTTCCGGCCACGGAGCGTCGGGAACAGTGCCGAAGCGCTGCGAGCAGTAATCCATCAGCTGCAGCTTAACATTGCTTTTAATCAGGCACTGCATCTTTATTTCTTCCAGCAGAGCCTCTGCTTTCTCGCGCACGCTCATCACGTAACCGCTGATGTTATCGGCAACGTTAAAGGGCAGGTACTCCTCATCCGTATCGCTTTCCAAAACATTTACGGATAAGGCCTTGCCTGCAAGCGTAACGACAGCGTAAAACTCCGTTTCCGGCAGTGGCTTGCGCAGTGTCAGCCCTGTGCCCTCCCGCACAAAGCCGTAGGCCAGCGCTTTTTCTATGTCAACATCATATTGCTCTAAAATCGGATAAAGCATTTCCGTTCTCCCCTGCAAACAAAAATACATGCACCACCGGTATAATCGCCTAAGCAATCAGAACTCCGTCACAACCTCAAAGCGGTACTTTTGCTTAATCGCAGGATATTTTTCGCGGTCCACCTCGCTCATAAACATAGCGTAAGGACGGGCGCAAATCTTGAACGGAGCGTACAGCGCCTGATAAACCACCAGTTTTTCGCCTGTTTCCGTGTGCTCGGCAAAGGCCAGTATTTTATATAAGTATTCCGTCATAGGGTTTTCGACAGTTTCTCTTTTAAAATGGCGCACAATATCGCCCATATGCATTTCTCTAGTCATAGTATTAACCTCCGTATTTTGTTTATATAATTATACTACAAAATACAGCTTATATGCCACGTGCTTCCGAGGTTAATAATTCTTCTAAATGTGTTTTCCAACACAAGCGGTTCAAGATAAACTAAAATCAGCATATATAACATTTAACCGCAAATCTTTACCTTAGCCAAAGCCTCCTGAAACTTATCGCCCAGGGAAAAGAATAACGGCGTATTAGCACGCTTCACACGCTCCGCCTTCAGCGCTTTATTAGCCAATGTATCAGCAAGCTCGTTAAAATACTCCTTGGAATGTCCTTTAACCTTTTTAAAGGTTATACTCATCTTTTCTCTATGCTTCATAACTAATTGCTTGTACCATTCCTCCATACTCGTCTTGGTTACAGAATGACTTTTAGCCACTTCAGCGATAGAATTATTATCATGCTTAATAATGAGATTTTTAATATGTCTTTCTTTGGCCATTTGAATTGCCTTAGCAGCAGCAAGCAGCTCATGATTAGTAGAGGTAAGAGCGCAGTCCTCCAAATTCTCCGGAATCTCCGAATATTGAATAACCTCGCTGCGTGTAAGCATTACTATACTAATAGAGCCAAAACGCCCAGTATCGCTATAGCTTGCATCAACATAGGCAATAGCGCCGAAATCATCTATCGGATAATCCACATTGCTCATAAAAAGACGCTCCAAATAACTCATCGACTTTGCTTCAAAGGCTGACAACTGCTTTTTAAGTAATTTTATAGCTTTTTTATTCTTTGCTGCCTGCTTAGCAGATTTTTTCAGTTGCTTCTTTAATTGCTTTTTCAAGGCTTTTTTCGTCATAATCTATCCGCTCCTTTTAATATATTCAAAGCTCTTTTTCATTTAAGGAATCTTATAACTAAATTATATATGATACCATGGACAGAAACTGTCATTGCTCTCATAAAAAAAGCTATAGAATAAAAATTTTGCATCACCTATGCTTAAATTCATCCTAAAAACAAAAAAGAGGATAACGTACCGCGAAAGTACATTATCCTCGTGCTGTTATAGGCAAGCACTTTAAATAACGCTCAAAAACCTTATGTTAGACAGCACTCAAAGTATTAAAAATTATAACTAAAAGATATGAAACTTAAATGTCCAAAAATGTCGTAGTTATTTTCATCAGTCTGATAGTAAACAGTAATCCCTATGCTTTGGTCAAAAAGTTTGCCAGAAAAGCCCTAAAAACAGGTCATAATGCAGAATGCATATCTATGCGAGGTAAATGATTATGCGTAAAGATTTGCAAACCACTAACAATAATTCCCTTTCATACGCATGCTACCTAAAGGTTTGTCTGTTATAAATTACTCTTTTCTAAGTTCATACCGTGTGGTACGACTTCCACCAATCTGTTTGATTCGACCACTATCTACCATTGCTTTCAGAATACGACCAGCCGTAGACTGACTAACCTCCAACAGTGTCTGTGTTTCTTTTCTAGTAATCATCAGGTGCTCCCTTAAAAATTGCAGAACTTTTTCCTCATTTGAATCCAAGGCCAGATCTGCCGCTTTTTCAAAATCCTTGTGTACTTCTGCTGCTTTCGGAGTGAAATTAACATTAGGAAGAATGATTTTGAAAGCGTTGTTAGTTGTCTTGATCTTCGGTTGCACCAAGGCATTTGCATAAGCTCCCATGATTTTCTTCATGCCGGTGCCATATGCTTCAATCAGCTGCAAGCGATAAAAAACATTAGCAAGGTGCGGATTTCTGCAAACAGAAACACCCATCATCAAATCGTCAAGTTCCAAACCGGGAAGCAGCCCGCCGATGGACACGAATTCAATCCGATCATCGTATATGCTGATCAAGGTGCTGGCTCGGAAAGAATAATCTCGGTGTACTAGCGTGTTCAGCAATGCCTCGCGGACGGCGACCTCCGGGTAGTCCCGTATATCAATCCGCAGGAGCTTCCGAAAAGTCGCATGTGTCTGATTGTGGAAATCAATATAGTCGTAGACCTCATTGAGTTGCTGCATCAGAGAGCCGGAAAACTCCCGGCGATCCTTAAATACATTCTGGTTGATTCCTTCAAACACGGCTACCTTGATTGTGTGGGGACACTGCTCAGACAGGAGCAACCCTAGATTCGTATAAATGCCATCTGCGGAAACGATTTTCAAAGTCTGCATTTGCGGCTGTCCAAATACAACATTGCGTTTTTCAAATTCCTTTTTTGTTGCCTCAAAGGTCAATGCCTGATTGATAGACCGCATATTCTCAAAGCTATCTCCATCGGTTTCCTTGATCATCTGCCGAATAGCCGTATCTGTTGCCGGTACAGAAGAATATCCCTGCCGCACATAGACACCCTCGGGCCGCAGTCCTTTCTTTGCCAGATAATAGGGACGGTTTGTGCCGCGCTGAATGTTGACGGCCACAACTGCTTTTCCATCACATTCTAGCGTTTCATAGTGAATGAACATGGTGACATCCGGCTTTACAGCATCTCGTACCATATTGGAAATCTGCAAAGCACACTCATCTGCATTTTCAACTCCCAACACTTTGCCATCGTCTGCCACCCCCACATAGACCGTACCTCCGTCACAGTTGGCAAAAGCAATGATCTCTTTTTTGATATCATCCATCACGATGGACTTTAATTCAACTATTTCTGTTTCCCGAAATCTCATTCTGCTCACTCCTCAGTTCTATTCTACTCATATTCTAACCATTCTAATCATAATTGTCAATTGCACTGGTTAGAGTAATGAGTAGCATGGGCATCAACAAGAGCAGCATGTGTCCTAAATTTTATATATTATTCGGGACACTTGGCATAAATTATCATCTGCAAGCGAAAAAAGGCTGACGCGCACCTTTTTCCACGATTACCTCGTTATTATATGTTATACTTTGTTCAGCGGTTGAACACCGACATGTTTCAAAAAATCAAGCCTACTGAATTACTGACCATGTAATCCAGTAGGCTTTTTTATGCTTTAAAAATTTTCATTTAGCAATCTGCTCTTATCTATATATATTTCTCCGTTAACCGCATTTTGAAAAGCGCTGTTATCAGGATTAACAAATCTGCCCATCTGCTTTAACATCCTCGCATTTCACGTTACTTCTATAATCGAATTATAGCACAAAGGACTACTGCAGTATATAATAAACAGCATTGGAAATTATCTATTCTATCCCGACACTCCTGCATATAAAAGCATGTTCAAACAAAAACAGAGAATAGTGCTGTTATACACTATCCTCTGCTTTTTATTCCACCAATCAACTGTCACGATTGGACTAATTCTGGTGGAGAATAGAGAATGGTTTTCGTACAGTAAATATCACGCTCAACCCATATCCATTGATGTTATTGTTCATTGTCGCGTGATTCTATTCCAGTCAAAAACTTTTCACATTCTGCTATGTATCCTGCTTTAATAATAGCATCAAAGCGCTTAATTAGCAACCACTCATTATCATGTGCACGCATATTGCGCTGTTTACGCTGATTAGATTCAGCTTTAGTTGTTCCCTTTGGACGTCCAGCGCCCTTGCGAGCACCGCCCCAGTTATTAGTATTTTCTGCCATAGTTATGCCACCTTTCCAATCAATCTTGCAAGCGTGTATACAACCATACAAGCCACAACTATTTTTGCATGTGTGCCACCTTGCTTATAACCCCAAATAGCCATTGCAACCATTAATAAATCAGTAGTTTTCATTGTATTATTATCCTTCCTTTGATATAATACCCCTAGAGGGGCGGGCGGTTTACCTGCCGCCCTTCAGGTCTGTAGCCGTTACTTACTTTCTTTTTAACAGGGACCAAGTTGTTACCAAGCTTAGTATTGTAACGGCTATGCTTTCTGCAATTTCTGCTATCTTGTGGACCGTATCTAGCATCTTTTCGTCGAGTAGACTTTGTCTCGACTTTTCACTTCCTTTCATCTAAATTCTTTTGCGATGAGAGGTTTAAGTCTCAAAAGCCCCTCACAGAACCGCACGTGCCCTATTAAGGCATACGGCTCTTCAATAAGCCATTTACCTAATAAGCACTTTTCAGATATATCCTCGGATACTCCAGTGGATGTATCTTTAGGATATTCATATATTTCTTCCACGTCAGCCAATACGTTTGGTCTCTGCGTCTCTTGCTTTTCCATAACTCCTGTCTCACATATTTGTAATACTTTTGCAAACCTATGTAGTTCCCATAGATTCCATAGTATCTGTAATGCCCCGTCAGTTTCACATTCAACGCTTCTATGGTATCGGCTATGCTTTCGTGCATATGCTCCCATATCCATTTTTTGACTGCTTCTCTTTTCATTTTCAGCTTCTTCCTGCTTGTTCTATGCAGTACACAGTACTTGCCCCAGTGACTTGTCGCATTGTAGTGTGTAAAGCCGAGAAAGTCAAAGGATTCCTTTGTTCCCTTGTATCTGCCAAATGGTAGAATTCTGCTTTTATCCTCTGCAATTTCAAGACCGAATTTACGCAGTCTTTCTATCAGAAGCTGATAAAACCTTTGTGCTTCATTCTCGTATTGGAACAGACATACAAAATCATCTGCATAGCGTACCATGTACATTTCTCCCTTAAACTCATGCTTTTTCACATAATCAAACCATGTATCTAAGGTATAGTGCAGATACACATTTGCCAGCACTGGCGAAATCAGACCGCCCTGTACTGTTCCAGCTTCTGTATCCAGTCGCTTACCATCCTCCATAACTCCCCCTATCAGAAATCTCTTGATATATCTGATGAAGTTCTTATCTGCTATGTCATGCTCAAGAAATTTTATCATCCACTCATGGTCTAGGTTATCAAAGAATCCCTTGATGTCTGCATCTAAAATGTAATTGACCTTGTCTGCCATGATGTGTTTGTTTACTCTTTGAATGGCATCGTGACAACTTCTGTTTGGACGAAACCCAAATAAAAACTCCTTGAACTTAGGCTCGTAAATCGCTTCCAGTATCTCTTTAAAGACACCTTGAACGACTTTATCCTCAAATGACGGAATACCGAGTCCTCGCATCTTGCCATTACCTTTTGGGATATAGGCTCTGCGCACGGGATATGGCTTATAGGAAAACTTCTTCATTCTGACAAGCAGACTCTCTATGTTTTCTTCTAAGTTCTCTCCGTATTGCTCCTTGGTTATTCCATCCACTCCTACTGCTTTCCCTTTGGGTTGTTTGTTGTAGGACTCTTTGAGTGTGTCACTGTTGACATATTTCATTAGCGACTGAACTCTGCCATATCTTTCTACGAGACTGGCTATTTCTGCTTTCTCTTTTTCCATAGATTTTATGCCTCCTGTGCTCTCTATGTTTTGATTGCAAAAGCAACTTATTGTCCGTCCCTTCCCTCCAGCGTCATTACTGCTTTCATCAGTACTATGGACGAATCCGACTCCTCGATGGTCTTCGTTCATACTCACCATTGCATTGGTCGATATTCCCTACTGTCTCATGTACAGAACCATCCAGGTCTCCCAGGTATGTCAAATATAACGATATCAGGTATGCCATGCTCTAGGACTCCGGTGTGTTTTCATAGTCTCGCTTTAACGACTAATCCTTGTTGGTGACCCAAGGAGGTAGCAGACCACCCCACACAATTGATATTTCTAACGAAGCTCAATCACTTCACGCTTACGCATTACGGCGTTCCTGTTCCCTGCCCTACGCTTAAACACCATTGTTAGCCTTTGGCGTTCCAAGGACTCGGTACTGGCGACTTGCTAGGTCTTACCAGACTGGATTCCCACCAGTTATATATTTGGCACCGAACTGGCGCACACCTCCAGTATCCATATTATACGATAAAAAACAATGAAATCACAACAAGAGTACATGAAGAACGTAAGCACAATATATCTTTTTTCTCAATTCCTGCTCAATTTCCCCTCAATGCCTTTTTCCTCCGATTTTCGTATGCTTATCTCACAGCAAAGCAGTACCACACCGGTACGACCTGCTGAATCAATCAATACGAAAACGGAGGTATTTTTTATGCAGGTGAGACAGTAAAGACCTCCTGTGGCTGATTGCTTTCACAGAAGGTCTTATTTGTTTATGCTGTCACATTTTCATTTTTCAGATATGGTTGTCTTTCTCACACACCAGCCTTTCATAATCCAGAAATCCTCGAATATACATTTCTTTTGCCACAATCCCTTCCATGGCATTTTTCGCTGAAATAATTCTGTCCAATGCCTGCCACATCTCCTGTCCGTCACCTCTGAGGACTGGTTCCAGTATCTCTATGTAATGATGGATTTCTGCTTCCAGAGAAAACATCTCCGGATCAGATTCAGGAAATCTTTCCAGTTCCCGCTGGTATTCTTCATAATAGCTTTCAATCAGTTCTCTTCTCATATCTGGAATCCCCCTTATACATAAATCAGTTCCTGCTTGATGATCTCAGCAGCCCGGTTGCGGATATTGTTGCAGTGGCGTACCCATTCCATAGGATTCTGTCTCTTCAGTTCCTCGGTAACTCCCTCTGAACTTCTCATTTGCGCTTCGATCAGCTCAAAGCGTTCCTGTGCCTGTTCATTCAGATCTGCCAAATAACTGTCCAGCCTGGCGGTCAGAAGAAGATATGTATAAGTTCCAGATTTATGTTCTTTCAGATATTCCTTCCGAAGCATTCCCCATAAGCCAATCGGTCTGGTTTCCTCCGGGTAGTAAAGATTCGGTAAATAATAGTCTCCCACTTTTGTGTATTCGATTTTCATGGTGTCTCCTTTCGCTTTGCATGAAATTGTCATGTTATCTGCGTAGGATGTGCATTTTCTCTTTAAAATCTTTTCACATAGAAGACATTAAGTGCTTCATTCCCTGGGACTTTGCTCCGGGATTATCATTTCCGTAGCCTTCCATAAGGTTGATCGCTCCCCAGATTCCAAGTCCGGCTCCAAGAGCGATAACAAGTGTCTGCAATGTTCCTACTGCGCTTGTAAAAAATGCCATAATTCAAATTCCTCCATTAAATGATTTTTGCGTGATATACTTTTTCCTTCTGCCCCGACCAAAGGGCGGTTTATAGTTACACCGGTCTCCCTGCAGTGATCCCGGCTATGCGCGCATATTTGCTCCCCATCTGGAAATTCTTTTATTTCCTGTTCGGGAATATAGTAAAAGCTCCTGCCTCCCGGCCTTTATCGCTGGATGGAAAGAGCTCTTTACTCGGTTACATCGATGACCTGAAATTCGTCATCTGCTTTCAGTATTAAGTTGTGGCTGAGGAATTTTACTACATCAAAGTAATTCCTCTTATCATAATCTGCCGTCAGCTTGTAATTCGGATGCTGCGTCAGATCATATTTGTCGGATAAAAATGGTCTTACACCACGGACCTGCACAATACATTTTGAGCCGTCCATGACCGCCAGTTCATCCATTGTCATAAGATCCTTGCCAAGTTTCTGGTAATTCATGTTATAGCTTTCCTGGGAACCTTTTGACTGACCGGTATTATACATATCGATCGTTTCTTTTCCAAGGATTGCATTCAGATCCTTCAACGTGGTCTGTTCTGTACCGCCAAGAAAGATCTGTGAATCCATGTTGCCGATGATCGTATCTGCATTATCCTTATAAATTGCTTTCAGCTGTGACTT
>OHLP01000360.1_pt1 | contig 26410 bp, 30 predicted proteins | sample 1569111 | NCBI WGS metagenome assembly OHLP01 (sample SAMEA3879504, study PRJEB24766) | human gut metagenome | biome: human-associated habitat; feature: feces | place: USA | collected 1985/1987 | reverse complement strand
TCAGACCACGGATATAGACCTTGTCGCCGTAATATTTACGGCGGAGTTTATCCGCTTTGCAGGCGAGCAGGTTGTTGATGTCAGGTTCGGTGCTTGTTATCAGCGTCAACAGCTCTGCGTCGCTCAGATTATGCTCACAGGCGAGCTTTTTTATTAAATTGGCAGCTGTTGACAGCATATTTTTACCTCCGTAAGCGGTTTACCGCTTCTGTAACCTTAGTTATAATTGTTTGAACTTCGTCCATAGTATTGTATTCGCACAGCGAAAAGCGCAGAGCGCTTTGTGCTGTTTCGTGGCTCAGGCCGAGGGCGAGCAGTACATGGCTGGGTTCGAGCGAGCCTGCGGAGCAGGCGGAGCCGGACGAGCAGCAGATACCTTCGTTAGAAAGCAGCGAAAGCAGCGCTTCACCGTTTACTCCCTGAAAGCTGTAGTTGACAGTACCGGGCAGGCAATGCTCACGGCTGCCGTTGAAACCGGCGCCGTCAATTTTATCTAAACCGTTGCGCAGAGCATCGCGCAGACCTGTGATATAAGCAGTATTTTGCTGCATATTTTCCTGCGCGTCCTTAAGCGCTGCGGCAAGACCGATGATGCCGGGAAGGTTTTCCGTACCGGCGCGCTTGCCGCGCTCCTGTCCGCCACCGCGGATAAGACTTGTAAGCTGAATGCTGCTTTTGGCAAATAAAAGACCGATGCCCTTCGGGCCATGAAATTTGTGTGCGGAAAGCGAAAGCATATCGATGTTATTGCGCTGTACGTCGATAGCAAGATGGCCTGCGGCCTGCACGGCGTCGGTATGGAAATGTACACCGCGCTTGCGGCAGAGCGCTCCGATTTCACGTATAGGCTGGATGGCACCTGTTTCGTTGTTGGCGTACATGACGGAAACAAGACAGGTGGTATCTGTAATAGCTTCTGCTACCTGCGTGGCGGTGACGATGCCGTCAGCCTGCGGACGCAGCAGTGTTACGGTAAAGCCTTCCGCTTGCAAAGCTTCGAGCGTGTGCAAAATAGCATGATGCTCCATGGCAGTGGAAACGATATGGCATTTGCCCTGCTTTTTGCCGAGGGCCGCAGCGCTGATAAGCGCCTGGTTATCTGCTTCGCTGCCGCCGGAGGTAAAGAAAACTTCCTTAGGCGCACAGTTAAGTACCTGTGCCACCTGCTGCCGTGCGCTAAACAAAGCTGCTGCACTGCGCTGACCTAAAAGGTGCACGCTGGAAGCATTGGCATATATTTCCTGAAGATAGGGTAGCATTGCCTTGACGGCAACGTCACTCATTTTAGTTGTAGCTGCATTATCTGCATAGATAAATTGCTTCATAATAATAAAACATTCTCCTTCAATAGCGGAAATCCTGCTTTTACTTTTCTATTATACGCTTACTGGCGTGAGATTTACAGAGTCAGCGCCTTTTTGCGGCGTATTTTGAGTAAAATTCAATTCCTACTGTCTTAATATGTTTCATATGGTACAGTACGACTGCTTTTTTGTCAAGCGAAGAAAATTTTAATTCTTTTTGTTGACAGGCCGAAAAAAATCAGTATAATAATACCTATAAATCAACTATGATTACTAGAGATTACAAAACAGAGAAAATGAGGGATTATACTAATGAAAAGCTTGCATTTTGATACACGATGTTGACTCTGGTTACCTGTTAATATAAGAGTGGAAAACTATACAACGATAATTTACTGAATAGATGAAGACAAAGGAGCGATTTATTATGGCAATTTATACTAGCATTACTGATTTGATTGGCGGCACTCCGCTGCTGGAGCTGAAAAACTACGAAGCTGAAAACAAGCTGGAAGCAAAGATTCTGGGCAAGCTGGAATATTTCAATCCCGCCGGCAGCGTCAAAGATAGAATTGCCAAAGCAATGATTGATGATGCAGAGGCTAAGGGTGTTCTTAAGCCGGGGGCTACTATTATTGAGCCTACCAGCGGCAACACCGGTATCGGTCTGGCATCCGTAGCTGCTGCCCGCGGTTACAAAATTATTTTGACTATGCCTGAAACCATGAGTGTTGAACGCCGCAATCTGCTGAAGGCTTATGGCGCACAGCTGGTACTGACTGACGGTGCTAAGGGTATGAAAGGTGCGATTGCCAAAGCTCAGGAGCTGGCAGAAAGCACTCCGAACAGCTTTATCCCCAGCCAGTTCACCAATCCTGCTAACCCGGCAACTCACAGAGCATCTACCGGTCCGGAAATCTGGCAGGATACCGAAGGCAAGGTTGATATCTTTGTTGCCGGCGTAGGTACCGGCGGTACTCTTTCTGGTGTAGGCGGATACCTGAAATCCCAAAATCCCAATGTGAAGGTTGTTGCTGTAGAGCCTGCAGGTTCTCCGGTACTTTCCAAAGGTGTTGCCGGTCCGCATAAAATTCAGGGCATTGGCGCAGGTTTTGTACCTGACACTTTGGATACCAAGGTATATGATGAAATCATCGCTGTTGAAAACGAGGATGCCTTCAAAACTGGTCGTGCTATTGCCCATAAGGAGGGCGTTCTCATAGGCATTTCCTCCGGTGCTGCTGTATATGCGGCAACTGTGCTGGCAAAACGTCCGGAAAACAAGGGCAAGGTTATCGTAGCGCTGCTGCCTGATACTGGCGAGCGTTATCTCTCCACTCCGTTATTTGCTGAATAAGCAGATAAAATACATATCACATCCCATTTCCTAACCAAAAGAAAGCAGTCTGCGCGGACTGCTTTCTTTAATTTAGAGCGCAAAAAACCGCCGGCGTTATGTAACCGGCGGTTAAGCATTAAATCGAATAATTATCAATGCTGCGAGCTTTATAGTTGTCGAGAATATCCTGCAGGGTGATATTGTCCAGATAGTCTGCAATAACCTTGTTCAGTCCCTGCCACAGCGGCAAGGTAATGCAATCGTTGCGGCGTTCACAGCCTACAGGGTTAAAGTCCAGACACGCTACCGGTGTAAGGTTGCCTTCTGTAAGGCGCAGAATGCTGCCGACAGTATATTCACGCGGTGCGTTTACCAGACGATAACCGCCCTGAAAGCCACGGTTGGCCTGCAGGAAGTTGGATTTATTCAGAATAGGCACAATCTGCTCCAGATATTTTTTGGAAATGTTTTGTCTTGCCGCAATGTCCTTGAGGGCAACAAAGCCGTCCTGCTGATGCTCAGCCAAATCCAGCATCATGCGCAAGGCATAGCGTCCTTTTGTTGATATTTTCATTGATTCTCCACCTTTGAGTTAAACTCGGTAATTATCTATAAACCTACTTAAATTATATGCTATTATGGATAATAAGTCAAATCTAGGAGGAAGAGCCGGTGAAATAATAAGCAACAGACGGAGATGTTTATGGATAGGCAGATTTTTATAAAGGGTATGCACAGCTTTTATCCACCAATCCACAAAAGTTATGCACATTGTGGATAACTTTTGTGAAAAACTGGGGATAAGTGGGAAATTATCGGGATAAATCCACCGGGAGAAGTGAATAACTTAATTTTAAAAATCATTTTTACATAACACTTACATGATATCTCAAATAGTGCTATAATCACTAGCTAATACGTGATTGGGAGGAAATAGTCTTGGAACATAAAAATATTTATCAACTTGTTCTCGCAGGCGTATTGTGCGCTATAGGTTTGGTTGTACCTATGGTTATGCCGAAGGTGATTATCGGACCGATGTCCTTTATCTTGGGTGCGGGTACCGTTTTGCATTCGGTTATGGATTGCAGTATTTCCGTGCTGCTGTGGAAATTTGTCAGAGCGGCAGTAACTTCTATTAAACTGATTCGTGGCTAAGATGAGATTTTAAAATTTAAAACTAAAAGCGTGCAGGCTTGCAGCTGACGGATGTCAGCTTGTGCAAGCCTGCACGCTTATTTTTTATAATGCTTTAGCTGTTATTTTCTTGCTTTGGCAACTTCAGCAAAGGCAATTTCCGCAGCATCAATAGTCTTTTGCAAATCCTCGGGACTGTGAGCAACGGAAACGAAGTTTGTTTCGAACTGGGAAGGAGGCAGGTAAATGCCCTGCTCCAGCATGGAGTGGAAGTAGATTTTGAAGGCTTCCAGATCGCTGGCTGCAGCACTGTCAAAATCAGTTACCGGTTTATTACTGAAGAAAACGGTGAACATGCTGCCGAGGCGATGAATCTGTACAGGTACACCGGCCTTAGCTGCTGCCTTTTCCAAGCCACCGGTCAGAATAGCGCAAAGGCTTTCTGCGCGGTTGCAGACGTCGTTCTGCTCCATGTAGGTGAGCGCGGCAATACCTGCAGCCATAGCCAGCGGGTTACCGCTTAAGGTACCTGCCTGATACATCGGGCCTGCAGGAGAAACCATCTGCATGATTTCACGCTTGCCGCCGTAAGCAGCAACAGGCAGACCGCCGCCGATTACCTTGCCAAGGCAGGTGATATCGGGGTCAATGTCATAGAGGGACTGGCTGCCGCCCTGAGCGCTGCGGAAGCCGCTCATAACCTCATCACAGATGAGGAGAGCACCATACTTTTTAGTAATCGCACTCACGCCTTCCAGGAAGCCTTCGTGCGGAAGTACAAGGCCCATGTTGCCCGGAGTAGGCTCCATGATAACGCAGGCGATTTCTTCGCCGCGTTCGGCAAAAACCTTTTCCAGAGCAGGCAGGTCGTTAAAGGGTACAGTAATAGTGGTTGCTGCTACTGCCTTGGGTACGCCCGGGCTGTCAGGTACGCCGAAGGTAGCTCCGCCGCTGCCTGCTTTAACAAGCAGGCTGTCATGGTGACCATGGTAGCAGCCGATGAATTTGATGATGCAGTCACGGCCGGTGTAGGCGCGTGCTAAGCGCAGAGCGCTCATGGTTGCTTCGGTACCGCTGTTGACCATGCGGACCATATCCATAGACGGAACGAGGCGGCAGATTAATTTGGCCAGCTCGGTTTCGGCAACAGTCGGAGCACCGTAGGAGGTGCCTTTTTCGGCAGCAGCCTTGATAGCGTCGGTTACGCAGTCGGGTACATGACCCATGAGCAGCGGACCGTAGGACATAACGTAGTCGATGTATTCGTTGCCGTCGATGTCATAGATTTTGCTGCCCTTGCCGCCGGAGATGAACGGCGGTACACCGCCGACACTGCGGAAGGAGCGCACGGGGCTGTTAACGCCGCCGGGGATATATTGGCGTGCTTCCTCAAAAGCAGCCTGAGATTTTGTATGTTCCATTGTTATATCTCCTTATTTGCCTTGCAGCCATTTTGCTACATCAAGCGCATGGTAGGTAATAATCATTTTGGCACCGGCACGTTTGAAGCCCAGCATGGTTTCCATAACGATACGTTTTTCGTCAATCCAGCCTTTTTCAGCTGCAGCTTTAACCATAGCGTATTCGCCGCTGACATTATAAACGCACAGCGGACGGTTAAAGGTTTCGTGTACACGTTGTACAACGTCGAGGAAGGCCAGAGCCGGTTTAACCATAACGATGTCTGCGCCTTCTTCAATATCCAGAGCAACCTCGCGCAGAGCCTCGTCACTGTTGGCGGGGTCCATCTGGTAGCCTTTGCGGTCGCCTGCGGACGGAGCAGAGTCTGCTGCGGCGCGGAAGGGACCGTAGTATGCGGAAGCAAATTTTGCGGAATAAGCCATGATAGGAATATGGTTGAAGCCTGCTGCATCCAGTGCTTCGCGGATAGCCTTAACATAACCGTCCATCATATTGGAAGGAGCAATCATGTCAGCACCGGCCTGAGCGTGGGAAACAGCAACCTTAGCTAAGAGTGGCAAAGTTTCATCGTTGTTGACGGTGCAGCCGTTTTGCAGCACGCCGCAATGACCATGCTCGGTGTATTCGCACAGGCAAACGTCGGTAATGATAACCAGCTCGGGATATTTTTCCTTAATCAGCTTGCAGGCCTGCTGTACAGGCTCGTTCATATCCCAGCCGCTGCTGCCGACAGCGTCCTTGTAGGACGGTACGCCGAAGAGCAGGACAGCGGGAATACCCAGCTTTACAACTTCGTCAACACATTCCATAACGCGGTCGATGGACCAGTGGTAGTTGCCGGGCAGAGATTCGATTTCATGTTTAACGTTTTCGCCGGGAACGACGAAAAGCGGATAGATTAAGTCCTTTACGGAAACCTCGGTTTCACGGATCATTGCACGCAGATTTTCAGTAGCGCGTGTGCGGCGCGGACGGTATACAGGAAAACCGGTAATACTCATCTTGATACACTTCCTTATTTATTATAAAAATTTGTGATAGCGGTCATGAGGCCGTCGATTGTATATTCAGCGGCATTGATAGCCGGAGTATAGCCATGCTTTTTCAGGGTATCTGCGGTTACGGGGCCGATAGCAGCCAGAGCAGCCTTGTTCAGCAGTTCCTTCTTGTCGCCGAGAACCTCGAGCAGGTTGGTTACGGTGCTGCTGCTGGTGAAGGTTACGATGCTTGCTTCGCCGCTTTCGAGGGCTGCAATGAGCTCGCCCTTGTTTTCGCAGTCGGCAACGGTTTCGTAAGCAGTTACAACATCAACGATAGCGCCGATTTTACGCAGGGATTCGGGCAATACTTCGCGTGCAACCTTAGCACGTGCCAGCAGGATTTTGTCACCGGCGGTGATTTCGCCAGCCAATGCTTCAGCCAGCTCTTCTGCTTTGTAAGCGGAAGGAATGAGGTCGGCGGTGAGGCCGTGTTCTGCCAGAACCTTGGCGGTGGCGCTGCCGATAGCGGCAAGCTTAACATTAGCCAGGGCGCGTGCGTCCTTCTTAGCAGCACCCAGACGCTCGAAGAAGTAATCTACGCCGTTAGCACTGGTGAAGACAAGCCATTTGTAGTCATTGATATTGGCAATAGCGTTGTCCAGCGGAGCGTAATCTGCTGCCGGAACAATTTTGATAGCCGGAGCTTCGATAACCTTGGCACCCTGTGCTTCCAGCTTTTTGGTGAGAGCGCTGGCCTGTGCACGTGCGCGGGTAACGATAACGGTTTTGCCGAAGAGGGGTTTGTTATCAAACCATTGCAGCTGCTCGCGCAGGCGTACAACCTCGCCAACGAGGAAGATAGCAGGCGGCTTCATGCCGGTTGCTTTAACGTCAGCGGCAGCTTTGCCAAGGGTAGTAATCAGTGTGCGCTGTTCGGGATGAGTGCCCCAGCGGATAACGGCAGCCGGGCAGTCGGCGCTGCGGCCGTTAGCGATGAGTTCACGGCTGATTTTTTCAATATTTTCTACACCCATGAGGAAAACGAGAGTGTCAACAGAGGTTGCCAGACCCTTCCAATGGATGGTGGATTCGCCTTTAGTAGGATCCTCGTGACCGGTAATAACGGCAAAGGAGGTTGCTACATGACGATGGGTAACAGGAATACCTGCATATTCGGCAACGGCAATAGCACTGGTTACGCCGGGAACGAACTCAAACGGCAGGCCTGCTTCACGCAGTTCGATGGCTTCTTCGCCACCGCGGCCGAATACAAAGGGGTCGCCGCCCTTCAAACGTGCTACAACCTTACCTTCGGCAGCCAGTTTTACCAACAGCTTGTTGATATCGGGCTGGCGCATGGTGTGGTTGGCGCTGGCTTTGCCAACGTAAACCATTTCTGCGTCCTTGCGGGCGAAGGCCAGAATACGCGGATCTGCCAGACGGTCATAAACAACAGCGTCTGCAGTCTGCAGGCATTCCTTGGCTTTGAGTCCCAAAAGTCCCGGGTCGCCGGGGCCTGCACCGATTAAATATACTTTACCTTGTTTTGTCATGATGTCACTCTCCTTAAAGAATAGAGGCCAGAATTTCCTGGCCGCCGGCAGCCAGCATTTTTTTGCCAAGCTGTTGACCGAGGCTGACAGCATCATCAGCCTTACCGTTTATTGTATCACGCAGAATAGTGCTGCCGTCCAAGGCAGCAATGATTGCTTCAATGCGAATGTTTTCACCTTCAACGTCGGCATGTACGCCGATAGGAACCTGACAGCCGCCTTCCAGTAAGCCCAAGAAGGCACGCTCGGCATCGGTAGCCTGTTTGGTGTTCAGGTCGTTTAGGAAGCTCAGCATATCGCGTACTTCTTTATCCGCGGTACGCGCTTCGATTGCCAATGCGCCCTGGCCTACAGCCGGCAGGCAGACATCAGCAGGAATCAGGCTGGAGATACGGTCACCGTGGCCAAGGCGCTCCAGACCTGCAGCGGCCAGAATAATAGCATCGTACAGTCCCTCGTCCAGCTTACGCAGACGGGTATCAACGTTGCCGCGCAGGTCACGGATTTCCAGATCCGGACGCTTAGCTAACAGCTGTGCCTTGCGGCGCAGGCTGCTGGTGCCGACTACAGCGCCGAGCGGCAGTTCTTCGAAGCTGTCATATTTGTTGCTGACAAAAGCATCGCCGACGTTGGCACGCTCGGTAATTGCTGTCAGGCACAGGCCTTCCGGCAGAACGGTAGGCATATCCTTCAGGCTATGCACTGCCAGATCAACAGTACCGTCTAAAAGATCCTCTTCAATTTCCTTGGTAAATAAACCCTTGCCGCCAATTTGCGCCAGGGGTACGTCTAAAATACGGTCGCCTTTGGTGACAATTTTTTTCAGTACAACCTCACATTCAGGATACTCCTTACGCAGTAAGGCTGCAATATGATTACTTTGCCAAAGCGCTAAAAGACTTTGTCTAGTCCCAATCGTCAATTTTGCTTTCATCACCAAACTCCTCTCCGGTTTCATTTAATAAAAATAAATCACACATCATTTTTTTATAGCGTTCTTCCTCAGAAGTACCTGCTACAGCATTCATAGCCTTCATAGGCTCGCGCAGAAATTTATGCTCCAGGCGTTGAGTCATCAGGTCGATAATGCGCTTTTCATGGTCGGTAAGCTCTGGCATTTTAATGAAGGCCTTCTTTAAAACCTTCTGGCGCAGGAAATTCATTTTATCATGCAACTGTACCATAACAGGGCGCATGGTGTAATAACGCAGGCGCTCCTTGAGGGCACCAATCTCTTCGCTGATAATCTGCTCGGCAACGTGAGCTTCTTTTTCACGGAAGTTTTTGTTGGTATCAACAACGCCTTCCAGATCATCAATGTTATAAATAGTTACGCCGGCAACATCGGCCAGTCTGGGGTCGACGTCACGCGGAACGGCAATATCAATCAGAATCAGCGGTCTGCCGTTGCGCTTGGGCAGCAGCGGTCCTAAATTTTCTACAGTAAGCACGTAATGCGGCGCACCGGTAGAGGTAATGATAATATCGGCATCAGCGGCATGCTCGAACATGGCACGGTAGGGAATGGCTGTACCATGGAATTTGTCTGCCAAATCCTGAGCTCTTTCATAGTGACGGTTGCTGACGCAGATGGTTTGCGCGCCCTTGTCCAACAGATGCTGTGCGGTGAGCTCGCTCATATGACCGGCACCGACTACCAAAATCTGTGACTTGCTCAGGTCGCCTAAAATTTTGATGGCCAAGTCAACAGCGGCGCTGGAAACAGATACACTGCTGTAAGCAATTTTTGTTTCGGTACGCACACGTTTGCCGACAGCAATTGCCTTATTCATGATGGTATTGAGAATTGTATCTGTCATACCGTTATTGCGGGCAATCTGATAAGCATTTTTAATCTGGCTGAGAATCTGGCCTTCGCCGACAATCAGTGAATCAAGACTGGAGGCTACACGGAACAGATGCTTGACGCAATTTGTTCCGTTCAGATTGTAAAAATAATCGCTTTGGTAATGTTCACCTGCTAAATGCTTGAGCAATGATTTGATAAAAGGAATTGCTTCATGCGGATTTTCGATAACCATGTACAGCTCTGTGCGGTTGCAGGTGGAAAGCAGCATGGCTTCGGGAATATTATCGTAATTGCGCAGGCGGCGCAGAATACTTGCCACCCTGTCATTGGAAAAATTGAAACGTTCACGGATCTCAACGGGGGCGGTCCTGTGATTGAGTCCTAAAACTGTTAACTGCATCTAATACCTTCTCCTTTGCTTGAGCAGCCTTACCTGCCATAACTAAATTTAGTAAATCCTGTTTCAAAACACTGCGCCAGAATTGCGTCCGCTCCTGCGGCGTACTTTCAATGTTTTTGACAGCTTCACGCTGCAGCAGCAGAAAGCTGTTGAAGTCAGCCAGCTCGGGTGTCAGAATGTGTTCCAACTGTTTTTTCAGCAGACGCGTAAAAGCAGGCATACCGCCTGTTGCCAACGCAATGGTAATATCACCTTCGCTGATAGCTGATGGGACAGTGAAATTACTCAGCTCGGGTTCGGTAATATTATTGACGAGGCAGGGAGCAGCCTCTGAAATCTGCCTGTTTACAGCCTTATTATCTGTGGCGGCAATAACCACAAATGCATTCTGCAGATATTCCGGTTTGTAGTAATCATTGATGAGCGTACAGCTCTGTGCTGAGGCGAGCGTTTGCACTTCGTCACAGAAAAGCGGGGCAACAACCGTTACTTTGGCACCTGCATCCAGCAGCGTTGACAGCTTGCGGGCAGCAACAGTACCGCCGCCGATGATTACGCAGTTTTTGCCTGCTACACGCAGCATAGCAGGATAATGAAAATTAGTTTTAATAAGCATATAATTAACCACCTATAGGAACGTGATAATGAGTGTCATTAAATATGTTTCCTAACCTTTATATAATATCATATCTGAAGCAATTTATAAAGATATTGAAGGCTTTTTAAGTGTGAAAAACATAAGAAAGTGCATAAAGCAAGAAGATTGGCGGAATGATTCCAAAAAACGCTGAAAATGTTCGTTGAAAACTAAAAACTCCCGCTGTAATCCGTTAAGATTGCTCAGCGGGAGCCTTATTAAGTCTTATTAATTTTTATTGGTTAATTATTTGCCGAAATATCTTTTCAGCAGGCCTGCGAAAGCTTTGCCGTGGCGAGCTTCGTCACGAGCCATTTCATGAACGGTGTCATGGATAGCATCCAGGTTCAGTGCTTTAGCACGTTTTGCTAGGTCGGTTTTGCCTGCGGTTGCACCGTTTTCAGCTTCTACACGCATTTCCAGGTTCTTTTTGGTGGAGTCGGTTACAACTTCGCCCAACAGTTCTGCGAATTTAGCAGCATGTTCAGCTTCTTCGAAAGCAGCTTTTTCCCAGTACAGGCCGATTTCCGGATAGCCTTCGCGGAAAGCTACGCGGCTCATTGCCAGATACATACCAACTTCGGAGCATTCGCCGTTGAAGTTAGCGCGCAGGTCAGCTTTGATATCTTCAGGAACGTCGGAAGCGATGCCTACAACGTGCTCAGCAGCCCAGCCCATTTCAGCAGCCATTTCCTGGAATTTGGAAGCGGGAGCGCCGCATTGCGGGCATTTTGCCGGAGCAGCTTCGCCTTCATATACATAACCACATACTTGACATACAAATTTTTTCATATTAGTTCCCTCCATGTTTTTATATTGCATTGCTTAATTTTATTTTGACTTGCACAGCTTGTGTGCCCTTGACACTTATATAATAACACAGGCCGGCACAGTTGTCAATAATAATTATCCATTAGTTCTTATTTTAATTTAGTTAGCTGCTGCTGACAAATTAAAATTTGAGAGTTAAGCCGAGGTTAACGCCTTTAGCCTTCATGTCGAGGTCTTCGCCGAAGGCATCATCGAATGTCTGATTATAGTAAGAAGCGTTAACCTCTAGGTTGTTCAGAATAGGCTTGCTGATGCCGATTTCATAGCCGCTGTTTCTGTTGCCGTAGCCCACATTTCCCCAAACAGTGAAGAGTGCGGGAATGTCATAGGCAGCCTGCAGACCGATTTGACCGGAGTTTTTGGTTTTACCGCCAAAGTCACCGGAGGTATCAGCGTTCAGATAACCTGCGTAAGCGGAAATACCAGGCAGAACTTTATACATAATATTGAATTGTTGGGCGCGGGTTTTGGCTTCGTCTGCTTTGTAATTATTCCATTTGTAGTTTAAAGCAGTTTTTTGGCCGATGCCGACAGTTGCGCCAAGATAGGTGCTGTTGGATTTGCTGAATTTATAGTTGTCACCTTTAAGACTGGATGGCAAAGTAATGCCTGCATCAATAGCAACCTTGCCTGCGTCATAATTCTTCAGCGGAGAAGCATAGGCGCTTAGGCTGCAGGTGGTTGCAAGGCAGATTGCTGCACCGAAAGCTAATAAAGCATGTGTGGATTTCATTTTGCATCGCTCCTTTTACAACATAATTTTGATCTTAACTTAATTTTAGCATATAAAGACAGTTATGCAAGCAAAAAGCAGTGATGTGTTTATGACAAATGTGTTAAAAGTACTTGTAAAATCACGCGGAAAAGAGGATAATTATAATGTATATCTATCTATAAACAAGGGGATTTTATGAGCGCAGATTCTAAAGCTTCGAATAGCAAATTTTTAAAGGGAACCTTAATCCTTACGGCCTCCAGTATTGTGGTCAAGGTTATCGGTTCTCTGAACTGGATTATTTTATCACGTGTATTGGGTGGCGAAGGTATCGGTCTGTATCAGATGGGCTTTCCAATCTATCTGATGGCAATAACCGTATCAAGTGCCGGTGTACCGGTGGCAATATCTATTATTACCTCCGAAAAATTGGCGAATAAGGATTATCGCGGAGCCAAGCGAGTCTTTAATGTTTCGCTGCGAGTGCTGCTGTTGACGGGCCTTTTGTTTTCGTCCTCACTGTTTTTTGGTGCGGACTGGCTGGTTAATAACCATATCATCCGCGACAGCCGTGCGTATTATTCTATTATCGCTCTGGCGCCTGCGGTTTTCTTCGTAACCTTTCTGGCCAGCTTCCGCGGTTATCTGCAGGGTTGGCAGATTATGACGCCGACGGCGGTCAGTGAGATTGTCGAGCAGCTGACACGTGTTATTACCATGCTCGTTTTTGCCGACCTCTTCATGCCGTACGGTTTGGCGTTCGCTGCAGGCGGTGCCAGCATGGGTGCCGGTGTAGGCGCGTTCTGTGCACTTTTGGTGCTGATGTGGTTCTATCGCCGCCTGAAGCAGCGTCTGCAAAAGGAAATGGCAGAGCAGGATGACAGTGCGCCGGTAGAAAGCGCCGGACATATCATCAAGCGTCTGCTGAAGCTGGCTTTGCCGGTTTCTCTTACCAGTCTGATGCTGCCGATAGGTGCAAACCTTGACCTTCTGATTGTGCCGCAGCGTCTGGAAGCAGCCGGTTTTAATATTCATCATGCGACCGAGCTGTTCGGTTATCTGACTGGTATGGCTGTACCGTTGGTTAATCTGGCAACAATTTTTACGGCGGCAATGACTATCAGCTTGGTGCCGTCTATTTCCGAATCGCGTGCGTTGGGCAGCTTTGATGCAATCCGTGATAAAATCCGTATCGCCTTCCGCGTAGCGATGATTATCACCTTCCCGTGCTTTATGGGCTTGTATTGTCTGGCAGAAAAGGTTGCGGCGCTTGTGTATAACGCTCCCGGTGCGGCACCTGCGATTCAGACGATGAGCATCGGTATTCTGTTTTTAGGTATGCATCAGATTAGTACAGGTATTCTGCAAGGCCTTGGCCGCACGGCAATCCCTGTAATCAATATGATTATTGCCTGCATTGTAAAAATCGTTATGAGCTGGTATCTTACTGCTGTGCCGGAGCTGGGCATCCGCGGTGCGTCGATGGCGACGGTGGCAGATTTTGCCGTGGCAGCGATTATCAATATGGGCTTTATTTACAAGCTGACAGGCTATAGCTTCTCTGTTGGCAGCATTATCCGTCCCTGCTTTGCTTCCGGTGTTATGGGCGCGGCGATTTACGGCGTGCTGATGCTTACGGAAAGCATGGGTATGTGGTGTGTGCTGTTTGCTATGGCGGCAGCTGTTCCTGTCTATGCATTGGCGCTGCTGGCCTGCGGTGGTCTGAATAAAGAGGATTTGGACAACGTGCCCTTTGTGGGACGCAGATTGTTGGCAGTAGGCCAACGCTTTGGTCTTTTCAAGTGAGGTAATTAAAATAATGGAGGAAAGGAAATGTGAGCTGCGCTTGCCAAACGGCAAGGTAGTAAATTTTTCGTATGCTAAGCTCAAGGCAGGCATTGCTGTTACTGCCCTGGTGCTTGTCGGAGCAGTCGGCGGAGCCGGCTATTTATATCATCAGCTGGCGGATTATCGCAGCGAAGCAACCGATTATGCTGCATATAAGCAAAACAAGGCTGAGCAGCAGACAAAGCTGCAGAAGCTGTTGCAGGATAACGAAAGAATGCTGCGCGATATGGCGGAAATTTCCAATCTGGAGAAAAAGCTGCGCCGTGCTGTCATCCGTGATGTAGACAGCAGCAAGCTGGGCGAAGGTACCAGTATGGTTGATTCGACAGCGGCAAAGGAAACGTCTGCCAATACGTCTTATACAGGCAAGGGCGGGCCTGCTAAAATGGATATCAACGGCACCATGGCGGTGCTGACAGCGCAAAATGCCAATATCAAAAAGATGCTTGATAGTACCAAAAAATCTGTCAGCGAGCTCTTAAGTGAGGTTGAAGGTTCCGGTGGCGGCATGGCGTCCTTCCCGGATAAATGGCCTACAGACGGCGGCACTATCAGCAGTAATTACGGTGTGCGCACCGGTCCGATTGAGGGCGGGTATGATTGGCATCCCGGTCTGGATATAGCAGTTGATTTTGGCGCACCGGTTTATGCTACGGCTGCTGGTACGATTGAACAGGCAGGCTGGAACGGTGGCTACGGGCGCTATGTGCGTATAAATCATGGTAATGGCTACGAAACAGCCTACGGACATATGAGCGGCATTGCCGTTGCTGCAGGGCAGAAGGTAATCAAAGGCGAGATTATCGGCTTTGTCGGCAGTACAGGCTACAGTACAGGTCCGCATATTCATTATGAGGTGTTGGCTGACGGACAGAATATAGATCCGTTCTATGTGCTGAAAAATAAATAAAGACTGCTGTGTATTGATATCAGCAGCAAAACAGTTCAGTGCTAAGCTGACCGTTAAAATTAAAAATAGATTTTGTAAGCCACTATAACAATTTTGTTATAGTGGTTTTTTTGTATGCCTTGGTCAGAAATTATGAAATATGCAGAGATGGATTTAGTGTAAAAAATACGTAAAACATTCTTTGGAGCGCTATTATTGCTTTACAGCAGGAAATGCAGGTGTTATCATTATCTTAATATTATAAATAATTACAGGCGAGGAGGTCCGCATTATGTCCATCAGAGAAATTTCCTTCCCTTCTGCCAACGGCAGAGATACCATTAAGGGCTGGTCCTACAGTCCTTTAGGCAAACCGAAAGCTATTGTACAGCTGATTCACGGCTACGGTGAGCATTCACGCCGCTATCTGCATATGATCAGCAAGTTCAATGAAGCAGGCTTTGTAGTGTTTGCTGATGATCATCTCGGTCACGGTAAAACCGGCTATGACGGAGGCACCTTGGGTGACCCGCATTCCGGCGGCTATATGACCTATCTGAAGGATGAAAAAGCCTTGCATGATATTGCTAAAGAGGCTTATCCTGAGCTGCCGTATTTCGTTTTCGGCCACAGTTGGGGTTCTATGCTGGCGCGTGCTTATGCGTCAATCTACGGTGAGGATATCAAAGGTATGATGCTGTGCGGTGTCTGCTCGCAGTGGCAGGGCTGTGAGGATGCCTATGTTAATGCAGAATTCAAGGCTGCTTATGAGGCAGATCCGTATCAGCCATGCGGCGTCTGGTTTGAGCGTGTTTTCTGCGGTATGACGGACAGAGTGGAAAATCCCAACAGTCCTGCAGACTGGATTGCAACGGATCCGCGCATTGTTGAGGACCATGCAGGCGATATGTTCAATACCTTTGATACTACGCTGGAGCTGTGCTATGATTTCGTGCAGTTGTATCATTATATTGAAAATGATGAGTGGGCTGCCAAGGTGCCGCGAAATATTCCCAGCTATCTGATTGCCGGTGATCAGGATCCCTGCGGTAATTACGGCGAGGGCTTGTATCATGTAGCGAACCTGCTGGCAAAAACAGGACATAAGGTTTCCGTAAAGCCGTATCCGGGCTTCCGTCATGAAATTCACAATGAGCTGTGCTTGCGTGATGAAGTAGAAGCCGGCTTGATTAAATTTATGGACGATTGCTTAGCTTAAAATAGTTATAAAAAAGGGGCTGCCTTACGGCAGCCTCTTTTACTTTATAAGCTTCCATATATCGCTTACGTTTTCAGCCAGCAGCTTAGCGCCGTGCGCTTCCAGAAAGGCGCGTCCTCTGAAGCCCCAGCAGGCGCCGATGCAGGGCACGCCTGCATTGCGGGCGGTGTCGAGGTCGGTATCCGAATCACCGATATAGATAGTGCTTGCGGGCTCAGCCTTTAATTGCCGCATGATTGCCAGCAGCATATCCGGCGCAGGCTTTTTGGCGATGCCGGCGCGCTCGCCGCAGGCAGCGAGCCGGCCGTCGAAGTATTGCTTAGCCAGCGCCTGTACGCCGTAATCCGCCTTGTTGGAAACAATGGCGGTGCGGCAGCCTGCAGCACGCAGCTGCTGCAAAAGCTGCGGCACGCCTTCGTAGGGGCTGGTGCTGTCGGCGCAGTGCTGCTTATAGTATCTGTTGAAGCTGGCAAAGACCTCCTCCTGCAGCTTTGCAGGCGTATCAGCCGGTACCGCACGCTCAATCAGCTTGCGGATGCCATTGCCGACAAACCGGCGCACTTCGTCTGTGGTGCGCTGAGGCAGCTTGTGCTCTGCTAAAGCATGGTTGGTAGCGGCAGCTAAATCTGCCAGTGTGTTGAGTAAGGTACCGTCAAGATCAAAAATAATGGTTGTATATTTCATAGTTAATCTCCTTTTGAACTTCAGATTTTCTTCCTCGTCTATTGTAGCACAAATAAGGCAAATGCTTTATAATATTGTTATATTTTAAGTATGGAGGATAGAGCATGACTTATGATTACGCTCGCTTAGCGAAAATTAAGTGTTTTCTTTTTGATATGGACGGAACCATTAACCTGGGTAACGAACTGATTCCGGGTATGGAGGGCTTTTTTGATAAATTGAAGGCAGCAGGCAAGGAATATTATCTGCTGACAAATAATTCTTCCCGTAGCCACGAGCATTATGTGCAGAAGATGAACGGATTGGGCGTACCTGTTACACGTGAGAATATCCTGATTTCGTCAGATGCACTGACCAACTGGATGCAGAAGAATAAACCGGGCGCGAAGCTGTTTGTGTTGGGAACACCGCAGCTATTGGCAACAATTGAGGAAGCAGGCTTTACGCTGACGAATACGTTGGAGGAGGGTGCTGATTATGTAGTTGTCGGCTTTGACCAGACACTGACATATGACCGCCTTACTACCGCCTGCCGCCTGATTGACAAGGGTGTGCCGTATGTTGCTACGCATCCTGACGTGCGCTGCCCGATTGAAGGCGGCGAATTCATTCCTGATACCGGTGCAATGCTGGAGCTGATTAAAACTGCTACCGGCAAAAAGCCACAGCTGATTTTCGGCAAGCCTTACAAGTATATGGTGGATGTGGTTTTGGACAAAACCGGTTATAACAAAGAAGAAATTGCTATGGTGGGTGACCGCCTGGCAACTGATATTGCCTTTGGCCTAAACAATGACATTCTTTCTGTGATGGTGCTGACAGGTGAAGCAACCATGGAAGATGTAGAAAACGGTTCGATTAAACCGGATATTATTTTGCCGCATGCTAAGGAAATTTTGCAATATCTTGGTTAATAACGGATAAATATTTTGCCTTGATAATGAAAGGAGAAAATATTAAGTAACTAATTATATAGATAAAAGTATATATTAGTGATGTAATGTGTTTATGGAGGACTTAAGCCATGAATATATCAAATATCACTAATTACAAGCCAAAAGAGTTTGCCGAACTGCTCAACGTAACAGTAAAAACACTGCAACGCTGGGACAGAGAAAAAACTCTTGTAGCAAACCGAGCCCCGACTAATCGAAGATACTATACTTACGACCAGTATTTACAGTTCAAGGGAATAGGCAGAGACGCAGATTCCCGTAAGATTGTCATCTATACAAGGGTATCGACCAGAAATCAAACTGACGATTTGGAGAACCAGGTTGATTTTTTACAAAACTATGTGAACGCCAAAGGCTTAATTGTTGACGAAGTTATCCGTGATTATGGAAGCGGATTGAACTATAATCGAAAGAAATAGAATCAGCTGCTTGGTGAAGGCATGGAAAACAAAGTAAAAATGATATTTGTATCTCACAAAGACAGGTTCGTCAGATTCGGTTTTGACTGGTTTGAAAAATTCTGCAACAAATTCAATGTTGAAATAGTGGTTGTGAAAAACGATAAACTATCACCGCATGAGGAATTAGTTCAGGACATAGTAAGTATACTCCATGTTTTTTTCATGCGGGCTGTATGGACTGCGTAAATACAAAAAACAAATAGAAGGGGATGAGACCATTGCTAAAGGCTTTCAAGACAGAAATAGCACCGACTGAAGAGCAGAAAGAAAAAATTATCCGCTCAATCGGCATTGTCAGATTTTTATATAATCAGTACATTGCCTATAATAAAAAACTATACCGGATGTATCAGCATGGCCTGTTAGACAGTCACCAGAAGTATTTTGTATCTGCCAATGATTTTGATAAATATGTAAATCATAAGCTAAAAATAGAATTGCCGTGGATAAATGAATGTGGTTCTAAGGCTCGCAAAAAGGCCTTAGTAAATGCTGAAACTGCTTTCAAGAAATTTTTTAATGGTCTGGCAGGCTTTCCCCGGTTCAAAAAGAAATCTAATCAAGATGTAAAGCTTTATTTTCCAAAAAATAATAAAGGTGACTGGACAATATGGCGACACAAGCTGATGATACCGACACTAAAACAGGTCAGACTCAAAGAGTTTGGTTATTTACCAGTAGGTGCAGTTGTCACTAACGGTACAGTATCTTATGTAGCTGGTAGGTTCTATGTATCTTTAGTAGTTGATATTGATGAGAAATCCAAGTACAACAAGGATTTAGAAGCCTCATATCATAAAGTAACAACTGGCATTGGCATGGATTTAGGTATCAAAAACTTTGCTATTGTAAGCAATGGTAAGGCATTCAATAATATCAATAAGAGTTCAAGGATTAAACGACTGGAGAAACGGCTTCGGAGAGAGCAGAGACGCCTTAGCCATAAATATGAGTCTAAGAAAAAGAAAGGTGGTAAGATTGCTACTGTCTCTGCAAACATAGAAAAGCAAAAGTTGAAGGTACAGAAACTTCATCATCGCATTAATGAAATCCGTGAAGATTATGAAAACAAAGTCATCCATGAAATTGTAAAGCAAAAACCAAGCTTTATTACTGTAGAGGACTTGAATGTAAAAGGCATGATGAAGAACAGGCATTTGGCAAAAGCTGTGGCAACACAAAGATTTAATTATCTGCTGACTAAGCTGAAACGCAAAGCAGAAATCATTGGCATAGAAATGCGTGTTGTTGACAGATTTTATCCGAGTTCCAAAACTTGTCATTTTTGTGGGCATATCCATAAAGGTCTGAAACTCAAAGACCGTGTATATATTTGTCCTGAATGTGGCTATACACAAGATAGGGATTTCAATGCTTCACTAAATTTGCGGGATGCCAAAGAATATCGGATAGCTTAATAACAAAAGGCCCGATATATGTACCGATGGCTAGTCGGGAATTTACGCCTTCGGAGTGCTATACAAATGCTAGTAGCTTATCTTTCGGGACAGCGAGAGCGAGTACGATGAACAAGGAATATTTCTAAGGCATAAACACTTTTGTCTATGTTTTTAGTAGCAGTATTGCTATGGCTGTTTGGGAACAGACTGCTGTATTGACTGATGCTATTCGTCCTGTGCCAGCAAGTGAGCTGGAGGCGCGTCTGGAGAAGTTCCGCCGCCTGATGGATGAAATGCATCCGGGGTGGGAAATGGCTGCAGTCAATCATAAGGTTGCAATGTATTATTTCACGGGTACGATGCAGGATGGTGTGCTGCTGATTCGTCCGCAGGATGCAATTTTCTGGGTGCGCCGCAACTATGAGCGTGCGGTAAATGAATCGCATTTCAGCGATATTCGTCCGATGCACAGCTTTCGTGAGGCTGCTGCCTATTATGGCAGTGCGCCGCGCATTATGTATGTAGAAACGAAGAAGGCTACCCTGGACTGGGAGCGCATGCTGCATAAGTATTTTGCTTTCGAAGAGGTTGGCTCCTTTGATGCTGTGCTGCAGGAGCTGCGTCTGCGCAAGAGTGCTTATGAGCTGCAGCAGATGGAACACTCCGGCGCTATTCACGAAACAGTGCTGGACGTTGTTGCTCCGAAGCTGATTCATGCAGGCATCAGCGAGGCTCAGCTGGCCATTGAGCTTTACAGCGAGATGGTGCAGCGTGGCTCGCACGGAACAGCGCGCTTTAACCAGTCCTTGGGCGAGGAGGTTGTCGGTCTGGCTTCCTTTGGCAAGAGCGGTCTGGTACGCACAGGTTTTGACGGCCCCGGCGGTACCGGCGGCACCTGTATAGCGGTGCAGTCTATCGGTAATGCTTTCCGTAAGCTGCAATCCGGCAGACTGGTTTATCTTGATGTTCCCTGTGGCTTTGACGGTTACCATACAGATAAGACTGTCGTGTATTATTTCGGCAGCCTGCAAAAGGACGAGCAATGTGCAAGACTTTTGGCGGCGCAGGAGCGTTGCCTGGAGCTGGAGCAAGAGGTTGTGTCCATGATGGTTCCCGGTGAGCCGATTGAAAACCTGTATTTGCGCACTATGGAAAAGTTTGATAATGTCTACGGTGATGCGTTTATGAACGGCGGTAAATTCCTGGGCCACAGCATTGGTCTGGTGATGGATGAAGCGCCGGCTATAGCCAAGGGCTTTAAGCAGCCTTTGGAGCCGGGAATGACCTTTGCCGTAGAGCCTAAAATTGCTTTGCCGGGCTTAGGACTGGTAGGTACGGAAAATACCTATGTGGTTACGGAAAAGGGCGCACGTTCACTGACAGGACGCTCACACGCACTGCGTGAAATTGAATAGTAGTACAGTACAACAAAAATGCTGCGGGCGCAAGCCTGCAGCATTTTTCAGTAATAGTCTTATTCAGCTAATTCCTTGGCGCATTCTACGAATTTTACTCCGGCAGCAGCCATTTCCTGCATAGCGCTTGCGATGGTTTCGGGAGCAATGCCGCGGCAGGCAGCTTTGTTAAGGATAACGTCGAAGCCTGCAGCCTTCAGCTGCAGTACAGTGTTTTTTACACAGTAATCGGTTGCCAGGCCGCCGCAGATAACGGTGGTGATACCGTGGCAGCGCAGATATTCGATGGCACCGGTGGAAAGAGTGTCCTTCAAGTCATGGTAGCAGGCACCGTAGGGATGCTTATCTGCTTCAATGCCCTTGAATACCTGATAATCATAGGCAGCTTCATCAAGACCGTCGATGAAGTCAAAGCCTTTGGTGCCGATAATAGCATGTGCCGGCCAACGGATATCAAGATCGGGATAACCGCTGATGGGAGTGAGCGGAGCATGCTCGGCGTCGCTGATCCAGAGCGCACAACGGCTGTGCGCGTCGCGGGAAGCGAGGCGCAGGCTGGCGAACTGTGCCTGGGCGTTCAGCTCGGGTGCGATGGTGTCGCCTTCGGCAACCGGCAGCTCATCGGGGCAGACCGGGGTGAAGGTGTTTTGTGCGTCAATATCAAAGGAGGCAATGTATTTTTTTTCCGGTAATTGCATAGTAAACCCTGCTTTCTGTTTCAATTTAGACTTATTGTAGTATACAGCTGTGATTTTAGCAATAGGGAAAATGCTTTTGCTATCAGCATTGCAAGTGGTAACGATATTAATATAAAAGGTGGCAACGTAGCCAGTGAAGCAGGAAAAGCCGATCTGGCTTCCGAAAATAATGCAAATATCGCTATTGTAGAGTAGGTGGCAAAATGAAAGGATTATTAAACATATATATAGAAAAAAACACAGGTGAAATATCTATTTTGACATTGCATGTTACAAGTATTGGATTTAGTAGGAGCATGGGTAGTATTATTGAAAATGTTGATATTAAATCATTGAAAGAAAGAGTATTTAGATGCCTAATGCTTAGCTTAGAAAATTACAAATATGATAAAGAAGAATTTGTTGATCCATTTAAAAAAACAAAATATAAAATATGGAATCATTTTTTTAATATGCACTATCTTATTGAGGTCATTTATAGAGAAGAATTGAAAGAATATGAAATTGCAATGCCTGAACGTGACAGAATAACTAAATCATTCGGTAATACTGTAAGTGGTTTTGAATTTAAAATAAAGAGGGAAGACTTTGATTCTCAATTTGATGGTATAATTAAAAAAATAATGGATAATCTTGAGGAATATCAAAGCTGATTTTGTTGGAATTAGTGTCAATGTTAGCAAGGATAATGTTGATAGTAAATACGAAAGCGTTACTGACCAAAGCGGTATTTACGCAGGAAAAGATGTCTTTGGCATTGGAAAAAATACTGATTTAAAAGGCGAGATAATTTTCAGCACAACATGAAGAAAATAGTATAGGTACATTAATGCCTTATCAAAGAAATATCTCTTGAAAATAATACTGTTACTTCAAAGAGAGAAGATGTCTTTGGCAATACTACTAATATAAGTAACGATCAACTTTGAACAAGAAAAATTGAAAGATACATTAGATTATGCAGGTCTATTATTTGATATAAAAACAGTAGGTGGTATCTTAACCAAATGAGAAGAGTAATTATATATTTTCTGTTTATAATGATTCTTGGGTTTTATTATAATGATATGAGTGATATTCCATTGTGGCAGCGATATTTTCCTATAAAAGTTATGGCTTTAGTAATGGAAAATATTTTTAGCTCGATATATTTAGGATTATGGTCGTTTGGATTAATTGATAATGTAAAAAAAAGTCTAATTAAATCTATAGGGATAATGTTTCTAGGGATGATGTTTTTAAAAATCATACACGTTATGACTGGGGAGAATTTATGGTTTTTGTTCTATTGAATAAAAATGGCTTGGAACATGGTGATTCTGAAAAAGAATGCTCTAAATGCGCTTGTTGGCGGTATTATGAGTGAACTTACGGGTAATGGTTTCCTAGCAGGGGCAAGTGCATCCGCTGTTAATGAAATGGTGCAAAAGAAGTTGTCTGAGCAATTTGAAGGAGAACCGGATAAGCATCAATGGGCAAGTGCGATTATTGGTGGCATTGTATCGCAATTGTTTTCTGAAAATGCATAGGCGGGGGCGAGTATTGCTGCGAGTGGGACTAAGAATAATGAATATTCAAAGAAAAAAGCTGAACAATGGTACTTTATTGGAGAATTTATTAAAAACTTTGATTTTAGCAATTGGCAATATGGAGATCTAATTTTTGCATATCAAGTTGGAGAAGGTGCTGCTGACCTAATTGGTGCTCAAGGAGGAATGATTATAACTCTAGACAAAGTATGCTTTTCTGTTGGAGTGCAAGGTGGTTTTTCTGCGTTTGCTAGTGATGGCTCTGGTAATAAGTTATATGTTTTAAAACCGAAGTTTGGAATAATAGATTTTATTAAAAATGGAGGGACGTTAGAACGCGATTATTTTGTAACGGATCCTGAAGAATTTGATAAAGTGATGAAAGGTGTGTCTATGGGAGTATCAGCTTCGGTAGGATTGAATTTTTCTTATAGTACAACACCGGATAACTATACTGTGATTTCTTTTGGTACTGGTTCCAATGTTGGCATTGGCGGTAATTATTCTATTACGTGGTGATGTTATGAAAATAAAAAGTTTATTATACATACTGTTGATTCAATGTACTATATTTTTAACTGTTTTACTTTCTCCGAGTACAGATGATATAACTGGAAAAGATTTTAAAATTTCCTGTATGGATAAATTGCTACCTAGAATTTTCCAATTAGAGTTACCTAATGGAAAATCTATTAGAAATTTTAGAATTTCTTTTACAAATGCAAAGGTGATGGGTAGAACTGCAATTATAGAGATTTGGTTTGATAGTGAATTGTATTTTAATGATATGGAAAAAATGATATTCAAAAATAATACTACTAAATTATTTCGTGAAGAAACAAGAAACGCCAATAGTGTTGTATATACTGATGATTATGCAAAATATAAAGTGATTTATATGAATAATAAATCATATTGTATTCATATTAGTAAAAAAGTTGAGGCTGATAAATGAATAAATATATAAGCGTAAAAAGGGCGATATGCATATGTTTAATATTATCTTGTCTGATGATGTGTTTAAATATATATATGAAAGCGTATGATAGGAGTAATCGGAAAGAAAATTTATATTTTGAATTATTACAGCTAAAATTCCCAATTGACACAGAGGTGGTTAAATTAGAAAGCAAGCAGTACTTATTTGGAGATGTCGTATTGCAATGTGACTTTACGTTATTACCACAAAATGCATTTTTGGAAAATATACAGTGTGCTGGTTGGAAATGCATTGATGGTGAAGATATGCTTTATCAAAAGGATGGCATTTCTCTAATTGTTATAAAAAAAGATAATTTTTACAGTTTGCAATTTGTTGATTGCAGAAATGGATTTAATTCATATTTGTATGATTTACCGAAAAATAAATTTTAAATTAACATATTTACTGAGGAAAGCGAAGTAGGTAACCGTGGCGGCAGCTATTACAACCATAACAAGCAGGTGGATGAAGCTGTGAAAGGCACTACTATTGCGGCGAAGAACAATATCAGTATTGCAAGTGGTAACGATATTAATATAAAAGGTGGCAACGTAGCCAGTGAAGCAGGAAAAGCCGATCTGGCTTCCGAAAATAATGCAAATATCGCTATTGTAGAGTAGGTGGCAAAATGAAAGGATTATTAAACATATATATAGAAAAAAACACAGGTGAAATATCTATTTTGACATTGCATGTTACAAGTATTGGATTTAGTAGGAGCATGGGTAGTATTATTGAAAATGTTGATATTAAATCATTGAAAGAAAGAGTATTTAGATGCCTAATGCTTAGCTTAGAAAATTACAAATATGATAAAGAAGAATTTGTTGATCCATTTAAAAAAACAAAATATAAAATATGGAATCATTTTTTTAATATGCACTATCTTATTGAGGTCATTTATAGAGAAGAATTGAAAGAATATGAAATTGCAATGCCTGAACGTGACAGAATAACTAAATCATTCGGTAATACTGTAAGTGGTTTTGAATTTAAAATAAAGAGGGAAGACTTTGATTCTCAATTTGATGGTATAATTAAAAAAATAATGGATAATCTTGAGGAATATCAAAGCTGATTTTGCTGGAATTAGTGGCAATGTAAGCAAGGATAATGTTGATAGTAAATATGAAAGCGTTACAGACCAAAGCGGTATTTACGCAGGCAAAGATGGCTTTAAGATTAATGTAGGTGAAAACACTGACCTTAAAGGCGGTATTATTTCAAGATATTACAACAGAAGAGAAGGAAAAAGCTAAAGAGTTAGTTGATTTTAAGTATGTTGTTATTTCAGCACTGAAAAATAGAGAGTGGTAAAATAAAGATAAATTTAAATTGTGAGAATAAAGTTGCAACTGATTCAATAGAACGTAGTAAAGCAGAAGTATTATTAGATCCTTTAGTATTAGGCATGGATATAAAGAATTTATATGACTTAGTTGAAAGGGACAATTGATCATGCGGAAAATAAAAATTTTATTATTTTATTATTTAGTCTTATACTTCGTATATGTTGTAATGTGCGATGTTCCAGTTAGTGTTCCATTATGGAAATGGTATTTCCCAATAAAATTAATATTGTTAATGTTAGCTTACGTTTGGATGAATATCCATGTGGAATTTAAAAAGATGTTAGAACAAAAATATATAATAAGCAAAGATCAATTAGAATTAATGAAACGTAGATTTATATTTAGCAATACTATAAGATTTATATTATTTACTATTTTGAGTGTGTTTGTTTTCCCGTGGATTGTTTCAGTGATTAAGCTAAAATATAAAGTGGATTTATTCTTTATATTATTGAATTGAGATTTTATATCCGCGTCATATTTGATGGTTACGATATTTTAGCAACTACTGATAAAGAGATGGGGTTAAAATAATGGGACGTTATATTTTAGCAACAATGGTAGCTTTTTTTACGATAGGAATTATAAATGTCTACTGTAAAAATTTGGATTTCAAATCAATAAGTGATAAAAAGTATTTTATTTCGCTTAATGTTGGAGCTTTTATGATAGTTATCTTTATGATAGGATGTGTTTTAGATATTTTTGATATTAGCGACTTTATAAGATGTTTTTTTCCTTTGTGGGGGCTTGGGTTATCATTAATGCTATATGGAATAAAAAGAAGAGCGATGATAAAAATATTTACGGGAAAAGCTGAGGAAGAAGATTATAAAGTATATAATGTAA
>OHLP01000352.1_pt1 | contig 26828 bp, 22 predicted proteins | sample 1569111 | NCBI WGS metagenome assembly OHLP01 (sample SAMEA3879504, study PRJEB24766) | human gut metagenome | biome: human-associated habitat; feature: feces | place: USA | collected 1985/1987 | reverse complement strand
GCTGCTGTTGGCGGCAGGCTGCGGCGATGATGCCAAGGACAAGAAGAAAGTTGATAAGTCGGACATCAAGACAGAGCAGAAGGTAGATAAAAAAGCCCAAGCACCGGTAGTTAAACCGCCAGAGGGAAAATATTACAGATATCCTTCCTATCTTGATGATGTAACCAAAACGCCGGAAATGACGCCTGAGATGATTAAATATGTAGATGATTTTGCTTCGACCGTAAAATTGGCGCCGTCTGAAAAAGGTAAATTCCTTAATGATTCACGCATTAATAGACCTAATGAAGAATATCATCGTATCTGGCTGCATGCCAATGGCAGCAATCATAATCGCAATAACAAATTTAAAAATTCTAAGGGGAAGGAAGTATATCAGCAGGAGGTTTATCATATCCGTATGTCTGTAAAGGCAGATACCAATAAAGTTGTATATGTTGAGTATTCTGTTTATGAGCAGAATGAGGCCATTCCGGACGGCAAGAGCAGAACAATCATGAAGAAGGTTTTTAAATGAGCTGCTTTAGCATAAATTGATAAAAATTTCAAGCGTCCTACCCTAAAACGGCTTTTGGGGTGGGGCGCTTTTTCACTACCTGGCATATAATAAGCGTAGAGAAAAGCAAAAGCTTAAGCAGATGTAAAAAAGGGGGCGTAGATTATGAAAAAGCATTTTAAGTATCTGGCAACGGCAGGCTTGATTGCAGCGCTGTTTTTGGCGGCAGGCTGCGGCGATGATGCCAAGGACAAGAAGCCTGCGCCTGCGCCTGAGCCGGAGAAGAAGGTGGAGAATGTTGTAGTAAAACCTCAGGACGGAAAATATTACAGATATCCTGATTACATTAATGATGTGACGAAAACACCGAAGATGACACCGGCAATAGTTAAGTACATTGATGATTTTGCTTCGAAACTTAAATTCCATCCGGATTCCAAGGGAAAATTCACCAATAACTCCCTGATAAAGAATCCAGAAGAAAAAATTCACTATATCAATATGTCTGCCCTTGGGCCCAATCATAACAATAAGATCAAGTTTAAAAATTCCAAAGGTAAGGAAGTTTATCAGCAGGAGGTTTACAGCATCAATATGACGATAGATGCCGCTACCGATAAATTAAAGTCTGTAAGATGCTCTATTTTCGAACAGAATCCGGATATTCCTGATGGCAAAACTACATATGTTGTGAGAAAATCCTTTGATTGAATTGCACTTTGAAATGATGTTATGGTCTTTGCTAAGAATGAAATGCTTATCTTCACAAGCTGCCGATGAAAAGCAGTATATGTGGCAGTGTGGTAAGTGAACTGCTGTGAGCCGCTGCGCGTGAGCGTGGCGGCTTTTTGAAGTGGTAAATAAATGCTCAGAGTATGAGGTCTATGGTATAATGATATATAGATAGGGTACTTGAATGGAGGTAATTGTTATGACGAACTATTACAGCACTATAAATGAAGTTGTTCTTACTTTTTCTAATATTTCACGTAACAAAGATGGGTTTGCAAGTATTGTAGCTCGTTTTGAACGTCCGAATGCTACTGGTTTTGATTTTTCGGAGTGGCAGCTTCCGTGCATTGCGAATACCAAGGCCTTTGGCTTTTCAGAGGATGATATTATGATGCAGGAGCGTTATTTGCGTAATAATATGCCTTTGATTTGGGAAATGGCGAGGGAAAAGGAGAAGGAGATGCAAAAAAGTGCCTAAAGCGTTGCTTGATTTTATGGGATATGTCTTTGGTGTCTGCAAAATTTTGGATAAAAGATGATGAGATTATTATGGAGCATAATGATGCGCAGATTCCTGCTAAGGATTTGAAAAAAATTCAGATGTATATTAGTTTGAATAAGAAGGATATTATTTATGAGTGGTTCAGACATTTTGGACAGTAAGAATAATTTTTGAAGGTGGGTGCTATTATGGCTAAAATTCTATTGAACGACTTACTGAGCATTAATGAAGATTTAGTTCGAGTAAAACTGAATAAGTATAATGGCGAAGAAGATCCGAGAGAACTATATAAGCAAAATCCTGATGCAATAAATAATGTTTGGTTATTATGGTATTCAAATAGGCGATATTTTCCAAATGTAGGGAAGCTGGCTATTTGTTTAGTTTATATAGGCGGAGATTCATGGTTATTGACTACAGTAAAGCGTATAACGAAAATTTTACCGAATGTAAAAAATGGAATCGGATATGAAGCTGAAGAAATCGAACAATATCAGAAATATTATGGTCGTGTAATAGTCAAGTATCACAATACAAATAGGACTCCAGTACGGCTTTATGAAAAAATCAAAAATAAATTAGAAGTAGTTGAGATATTAAACTCGCAATATATGGGAGATGAATTTCCTGGATATGATAATATTAGGCTTTCGTATGATGAACTGTCTAATGTGATTAACAGACATGCTGGTGGTTGGTTTGGGGCGTTAAATAATCAAAAAGCTGTATATCTGATTACAGATACTAGCAATGGAAAGCTATATGTTGGTTCGGCGACTGCTAAGAATGGTATGTTATGGTCTAGATGGTCTGATTATATTGCTAATGGTCATGGCGGAAACAAGGAGCTTGTTGCCATAGTGAATGATACTGCTAAGGGCTTTGAATATATCAAAAATAATTTTCAGTACACCGTATTAGAAAATTTTAATTCAAAAGTTGATGATAGTTATATTTTAAGTAGAGAAGCATGGTGGAAGAAGGTATTTTGTTCGAGAAAATTCGGATATAACAGTAACTAAAGCTCTTGACAATCCCACCTTTTCCTTGCTAAGATATAGAGTATAGCAAAATATTTACAGGCAAGGAACGAGAGGCTTATCTCCGTAAAGCCACTAAAGAGAAGCAGCGGTTGGTGCAAGCTGTGTGGCGGTGAGGTGAGTGTAGCTCGGGAGCTGTTTTGCTGAACATTGCAGTAGGCAAAAACGTGCGCACACGTTACGTGCATTGAGTGCCTTGTGCCAAAAGCATGAGGAAGATAGGTGGTACCACGATTATTCGCCCTGTCCGTAAAGGACAGGGCTTGTTTATTTTAAGGAGGAATTTTTTATGTGTGAAGAGCATAATATCCCTAAGGTTTATGATCCTGCTTCCGTAGAGAAGAAATGGTATAAATTCTGGGAAGAGCATCGTTATTTTCATGCCGAAGTAGAAGAAGGCAAGCAAGCCTTCAGTATTGTTATCCCCCCACCGAACATCACCGGTCAGCTGCATATGGGCCATGCGTTGGATAACACCCTGCAGGATATCCTGATCCGCTGGCACCGCATGATGGGCCACAACACCCTGTGGATGCCCGGCTATGACCATGCAGGCCTGGCAACCCAGATTAAGGTTGAAGAGGTTATCAAAAAAGAGGAAGGCAAGACTCGTTATGACCTGGGCCGCGAAGAGTTCCTGAAACGCGTTTGGGAATGGAAGGAGCAATACGGCGACCGCATTATCAACCAGCTGAAGCATCTGGGCGTTTCCTGCGACTGGGAACGTAAGCGCTTCACCATGGACGAGGGCTGCTCCAAGGCTGTACGTGAGGTTTTCTGCACTCTGTTTGAAAAGGGCCTGATTTACAAAGGCACCCGTATCACCAACTGGTGTGTAAACTGCAACACCGCACTGAGCGATATCGAGGTTGAGCATAAGGATGACCCTGGCCATCTCTGGTACATCAACTACCCAGTAGTTGAAGAAGAAGGCCGCAGCCTGATGATTGCTACCACACGTCCGGAAACTCTGCCCGGCGATACTGCAGTAGCAGTTAACCCTGAGGACCCTCGTTATGGCGATCTGGTTGGCAAAACTCTGCGTCTGCCGACTACCGACAGAATTATTCCTATCATCGCTGATAGCTATGTTGATACCAAATTCGGTACCGGCGCTGTAAAAATTACTCCGTCCCATGATCCTAACGACTATGAGATGGGTATCCGCCACAACCTGCCGAGCATCGTTGTTATCGGCTTGGACGGCATTATGACTAAAGAAGCCGGCAAATACGAAGGCATGACCCGTGAGGAATGCCGTAAGGCCATCGTTGCTGACCTGAAGGCTGACGGCTATCTGGTTAAGGTTGAAGAGCATTCCCATGCTGTAGGACACTGCCAACGCTGCGGTCATGCTGTTGAATCTCAGGTTTCCACCCAATGGTTCGTTAAGATGGAGCCTTTGGTTAAGGCTGCTGTGGACTGCGTTGAAGACGGCCGTACTCAATTTGTACCGGAACGCTTCACCAAAACCTATACCGGCTGGATGGATAACATTCGCGATTGGTGTATTTCCCGTCAGATTTGGTGGGGCCACCGCATTCCTGTATGGTACTGCGATGACTGCGGCGAAATGAGCGCCAGCCGCACCGATTTGACTGTCTGCCCGAAATGCGGCAGCGCACATATCCATCAGGACGAGGACGCACTGGACACCTGGTTCAGCTCCGCTCTGTGGCCGTTCTCTACCATGGGCTGGCCGGATAAGACTCCGCTCTTAAAGCAATTCTATCCGACAAGCGTGCTCGTAACCGGTTACGATATCATCTTCTTCTGGGTTGCACGTATGCTGATTATGGGTATGGAATTCATGCATGAGATTCCGTTCGACAAGGTATTCATCCATGGTCTGGTACGCGACAGCCAGGGCCGCAAGATGTCCAAATCTCTGGGCAACGGCATCGACCCGCTGGAGGTTATTGACCAATACGGCGCCGATACCCTGCGTTTCATGCTGATTACCGGCAACACCCCGGGTAACGATATGCGTTTCTATTGGGAGCGCGTAGAGGCAACCCGTAACTTTGCCAACAAGATTTGGAACGCTTCCCGTTTCGCTCTGATGAACATGGAAGGCTACGATGCCAACGCTAAGCTGGCTCCGTATACCTTGGCAGATAAATGGATTCTGTCCCGTCTGCAGCACACCGCCAAGAGCGTTACCGAAATGCTGGAGAAGTTCGAGCTGGGTGAAGCAGGCCGCATGATTTATGACTTCATCTGGGGCGAGGTTTGCGACTGGTACATCGAGCTGGCTAAACCGCGTCTGTATAATAAAGAAAACGCCGAAGAGCGTGCAACCGCACAGCATGTTCTGGCAACCGTACTGACCAGCGCTATGCAGCTGCTGCATCCGTACATGCCGTTCATCACCGAGGAAATTTACCAATGCCTGCCGCATGAAGCAGAAAGCATTATGATTTCCAAGTGGCCTGAGGCTGACGAAGCTCTGATGGACGACGAGGTTGAACGCCTGATGGGAGCAATTATGGAAAGCATCAAGGCTATCCGTAACATGCGTGCAGAAGTTAACGTACCGCCCGGAAAGAAGGTCCCGGCAACCATGCTGGCTGCTGCCGACCTGAAGGACGGCATCGAGGCTAACGCCGGCTACATCCACCTGATGGGCGCTATCAGCGAGCTGACTGTGCTGGCTGACAACGCTGCAAAACCGGAAAATGCTATGGCTGCAGTTGTAGCAGGCATTGAGGTTTATCTGCCGCTGGCAGGCCTGATTGATGTTGAGAAGGAAAATGCCCGCCTGAACAAAGAACTGGCTGCTATCGACAAGGAGCTGAGCCGTGTTGAAGGCAAGCTGGGCAACGCCGGCTTCCTGGCAAAAGCACCTGAGGCTGTTATCGAAAAAGAGAAGGCTAAGGCTGAAGAGTTGAACGGTAAAAAGGCTGCGATTAACGAGCGCCTGGAATACCTGAAGACTCTCTGATAGAACCGTACAAACCATACAAAATCGTACAACCCCTTGCCACACAAGGCTTTGGGCTGTACGGTTTTTTTGCATGTGTACGGTATTGAGTTTAAATAAAAAAAAGCTTACGACGGACAGAGCGTTGTAAGCTTTTTTAATGGTCCTGCATGAGGCTTGCTATATGCTGAGCGATAGCAGCTATCTTACGGTTGGGATTATTCTTTTGTCAAAAAATGTTATAGTAAATTTCTACTGGCTCATTATCTGCTAATAATGGCAAGGTTCTGGTGAAATTACTGAAATAGAATGGGGCGTCATTATTACTCGTTACCGGCAGAAAGGATTTTACCTTGTCGTCAATTACTTTGGTAAGCGCAGTGGGAATATCTCTGGCGGTGAAAAAGTTGCCATGGAAGCCTAAGCATTTTGCATAATATTCCTGCTCCTGCATAACATAATCTCTGTTGGCGATAATGACACATGTCTGCTCTGATAAATCACTGATGTGAAGAGCTTTGATTTCAGGTGGGAAAGAATGTTTCGGTACGCAAATGCATAAATCTGCGATTTCTAAAAGCTCTCCCGCAAGAAAGTTATCATCAGCTTCACGATCTTCTGTGATAAGCATATCTATTTCGTTGTTTGCAAGCATTGTCAGGAGCTGTTCGTGGTCGCCGTACAATAACTCCAGATGATATGTTTCACTGTTCTTATTGAGCATATTGATAACGTTGAGCAGGCAACATATATTATAGCCTGTTTTACAGCCGATAATATAGCTTGGCACCTGATTCGTTTCCGCAAAGTGCTGCATGTTTTGCATTAAGTTTTGTACGTCTCCGACTATACGTTTACAAGGCTCGTAAAATTTTTCGCCTGCCGGTGTAAGACTGAAATTACAATTATTGCGGTTAATAAGCTTTACACCAAGTTCTTTTTCAAGCTGTTTTATCTGTAGAGAGAAGGAAGGCTGAGAGATAAAGCATTGCTTTGCTGCTTCATTGAAGCTTTTGCAATATACTGCTGCCAGAAAATATTTCATTTGACGCAAAAGCATAGCCGGCCTCCTGTAGTGTATATTAAAATCATCAATACGCGTATAGAATATCTGTATTTGCTAAATACGAAGCATCACGATATAATGTAACAGTACTTGGTACTAATATGTCAAAAAATTCACTTAATAAATTAATTATATCACACGCATAGTGTGTTTGCAATGAATACCAAGAGAAATGAGTTTTTGTTGTGTATGAAAGCTGATATATTGCGTAAGGGAAACAAGGATACCTTATGTGAAATATACATTTTATATTAGGAGTGAGTATATTTTATGAAGAAAAGATAGGTTGCTTTAGCTGCTGCTATCTGCACGGCATTGACAAGTGTAGGCTTTGTCGGTAATGCCTTTGCTGCAGAAAAAAACGATGATGATTTAATGTCATTCAATCTTGCCGAGATTGTTGTACACGGTCAACGTTACATTGCCGGTGAATTTGTCCGTGCAACATCTAATGTAGGTATTTTAGGTGAGCAGGATGCAATGAAGAGCCCTATCAGCACAACTACCATTTCTGAAAAGGCTGTTGGTTCTTTCTTGTCCTCTACCGAAGGCTTGAGCAAGACTCTGAGCCTTGTTCCTTCTGTTGTAAAAACCTATGATGCAGCGGTAGACTGCGTTTCTATCAGAGGCTTTGCTGATAATGGCCGTGGCTTTGTTATCAATGGCATTCCCGGTATGCAGGCTATGACTCGTCAATCCAGTAATTACATTGAATCTGTTGATGTTATCGAAGGACCGGCAACCGGTATTAACGGCTCCGGTATGGCTAATCGTTCTGGCGGTACCATCAGCATCAATAGTAAAAAGGCATTAATGGATGAGGATACACGTAAGATTGGCGTCAAATATCATTCTAAAGGCGCTCATGAGGAATATATCGATTTTGGTACACGCTTAGGCGAGGATAAAAGCTATGGCGTGCGTATTAATGCCAGCAATACTAATGGCGAGCGTTCTATTGAGAATTGGGACCTGAAGCAGAAAAATATTTATATCAACCTGGATCAGGAAACAACAAACAGCAAGACTAATTTTATGTTTGGCTATACCGATACTGACAGCTCTGGCAGACCTTATGGTGTGTCTGTTAGTAGCAAGTTTGTTGGCAATGCTTTACCGAGTGCTCCTGATGGAAAACTCAATGTAAATCCGACCTGGCGTCGTGATAAAAACACCAACCTCGTTATGACCTTAAACCATGAGCAGAAGATTAATGACCATTTGAAGGCTTTCTTGAATGCAGGTCATTTTAAGCAGGATTGGTTTTATTATGTTGGCTTCGACAAAACATTATTAAATGAAGCCGGTGATTTTTCAGCGGTATCTGATAACTACTCTCTGCTGGAGAAACGTGATTATGCACAAATCGGTTTAAAGGGTGATTTTAAAACCGGTGATCTGAAGCACGAATGGGTAGCAGGTGTTGACAGAATGTGGCACTATTATGGTGGTGCTAAAGACTATAAAGAAGAGTCCGGCTGGACCGGTAATATTTATCATCCAAATCCCAGCAGCTATGCTCCGCCGACCTTTGCACAATCCGATGCTTACTACGGAACTCATGCACGCATCAGCGGCTGGTCTGTGATGGATTCTATTACCACCGGCAATGAGAAGCTGAATATCCTGGTTGGACTGAACGGTAAGTCTATCGCTAAGGATTCCTATAGACCTGATGGTTCTCACAATAAACAAACCGGCGATTATTATGATGTATCTCCGAGCTTTGGCATTAACTACACTTTTAATCCGCGTTTAGCTGTTTATGCAAACCATACGGAAGAGTTTGTTGAAGGCGGTATTGTCGGCTCCAAATATCAGAATCAAGGTACTACTTTAGATCCGTACAAAACCAAGCAAAACGAAATTGGTGTGAAGTTCAAAACCGGTGATTTCTTCCATAAGGTAAGCTATTTTGATATCAAGAAGGCTAATGCTGTAGATGTTACCAAACCCGGCTTCACCAAACCTTTCCTGCTTGCTGACGGCGAAGCAAGACACAAGGGCTTTGAATACACTGCAACCGGTACTCTGGCAGAAAAATGGAACTTGATTGGCGGCTTTATGCATTTGAATGCTAAACAAAAAACTACCAGCGCAGCTACTAACGGCAAACGTCCGAACGGCGTGCCTGAATGGAGTGCAAACCTGGGCGTAGAATATAAGGCTAACGATGATTTCTCCGTTTTAATGCGTGGTAACTATGTAGGTTCGTCTTATGTCCTTAATGAAAAATACGGCGTTCCCAGCTACTTCACGCTGGATGCAGGCGTAAATTACAAAACCTCTCTTAATAGCACTCCTGTAACCTTAAGAGCAATGTGCTACAATGTTACTGATAAAAAGTATTGGGCACCTAGCGGCAACACGCTGCATTTCGGTGGTCCGAGAACCTTTATGCTCTCCGCTGAATTTGATATCTGATTAAATTCAGTTCATATACTCAATATATTTCATACATCATACTCTCATCAATTTTAACCGAGTACGCTCATTAATTTTTAATGAGCGTACTTTGGTATTTTGTACAATAAGGAATTTTTATAATGTTTAGCGTTTTTAAACAAATAAATGGTTTATGTGTGTGCGTTGCGTTGGTGCTTGTCTTAATAGCAGCAATGTTTTTAGCACTTGCTGTTGGCACGGTGAAAATACCCATGGAGCAGATTTATGCAGCGGTCATCAGCTAGCTGCAGAGCGGCACTTCGCTTGATGGTGCGCTTAAAGGCTCTGTGCATGATATTGTCTGGCAGCTGCGCCTGCCGAGAATCGTTTTGGCTGCTGCCGTCGGCGCAGGATTGGCAAGCAGCGGTGTCATTATGCAGGCCATTGTTAAAAACTCCCTAGCGGATCCTTATATTTTAGGTATTTCCTCCGGTGCTTCCTTGGGCGCGACGGCGGCCATCCTTTTGGGGATAGGAGCATTCATGGGTGAAAACTTTATTGGCCTGGCAGCTTTTACCGGTGCCTTCGCTATTTCACTGCTGGTATTATTTATTTCTAATTTGGGCGGACGCAGTAATTCGGTAAAGCTTTTGTTGGCAGGTATGGCGCTCAGTGCTGTGTGCAGTGCTTTTTCCAGCTTCATTGTTTACTTTGCCAACAACAAGGAGGGTATGCAGACTATTGCCTATTGGATGATGGGTAGCTTTTCCGGAGCTAAGTGGGATAATTTGATAGTTATTGTACCGATAGTAGTTGTTGCTGTACTGTTCTTCTGGAGCCAGAGCCGTATTTTGAACCTGATGCTGTTGGGTGATGAATCGGCGCTGACCTTGGGTACAGATTTGCATGTCTACAGGCAGTTTTATCTTTTAATCAGCTCTATTATTGTCGGTTTCGTTGTCTATGCTGCCGGCACTGTCGGTTTTGTGGGGTTGATAGTTCCGCACGTTATCAGAATGCTGGTTGGTACAGATCATAAAAAGCTTATCCCGGTGACTGCTTTAGCCGGTGCAATTTTTTTAGTTGTAGCTGATACGCTCTGCCGAATCCTGATTCCCGGAGCAGAGCTGCCGATTGGTATTCTTGTAGCGATGATTGGTGCTCCCTGCTTTGTTTATCTGATGGTAAAACGCACCTATGGCTTTGGAGGTAACTGATTGTGGAAATATTAGCTGAAGCAGTCAAAATGTTTGTAGGAAACAAGGAGATTCTGAAGGGAATTGATTTTTCTTTACATAATAAAGAATTTCTTGGTATTATAGGGCCGAACGGCAGTGGCAAAAGTACTTTCCTGAAGTGCGTTTATCGTGTGCAGAAGCCTACTAGCGGTGATATTTATTTTGATGGCAAGCATTTGGACGAGCTTTCTTATCGCGAATCTGCTTTAAAGCTGGCAGTTGTTGCCCAACATAATTTTTATAGCTTTGATTTTTCTGTTCCGGATGTAGTGCTTATGGGGCGTTCGCCGCACAAAAAAATGCTGGAGCGTGATAATCTGGAGGATTTTAAAATTGCCAGAAGCGCTTTGGCGAGAGTGGGTATGGCAAGCTTTGAAAAGCGCATGTTCTCTACGCTGAGTGGCGGTGAGCAGCAGCGTGTTATTTTGGCAAGAGCGTTGGCGCAGCAGACGGAGTGTCTGGTTTTGGACGAGCCGACGAATCATCTGGATATTAAATATCAGCTGGAAATAATGGATATCGTAAAAAGCTTAAATGCTACCGTTGCAGCAGCAATCCATGATTTGAATATCGCTGCCATGTACTGCGACAGGCTGATAGCTATCAAGAACGGACTCGTGGTCGGCATGGGCACGCCGCAGGAATTATTGACAGAAGAATTCATTTACGATATGTATAATGTACATAGTAAGGTTGCTTACGATGCAGAATCAGGACGCATAAATATTATTTATCTGCCGAAGCATTGGAGGGAATAAAGTGAAAAAAATTGTTATATTACATTGCCTGCGCTCAGAAGAAAATTGTACCGGAGCGGCCTGTTTCCAGGCGTTTAATGAGCGCTCTTGTCAGTTCGCACGTTATGGCGATGAGGAAATCCAACTGGTGGCGTTTATGGCCTGCAATGGCTGCCGTAAAATCACCTTGGGCGATAGCAGCGGCTTAGAGGAAAAGATTGAAAGAATTTTAAGTATCAAGCCTGATGTTATTCATGTTGGTATTTGCTGCAAGACGCGTACCGATGATAACGAGTATTGTCCGGAGGCTTTGAGACTGGTTGATAGGTTCCATAACCATGGTATAGAAATCGTTTGGGGAACACATTCCGATGCTACCAGGCACCCGAGGAAGTTTACTTATGAATAAACGCTTTTCCTTGGTTTCTTTGGCTATAGTACTTGGTATTTGTGCATTCATATATTTTACGCAGATGCAGGCGTTTGACGCTAACCGTCCTGTTACGCATGCTCAATCAGCCTATGGCGTAAGAGTTGTAAAAAATGTCAGAGTGCAGAATTATAATGCCTTGGGGGATAATGTTTCTTATTATGACAAGGTACCGCAAAGGGTTATTGCTGTCGGTGAGCAGATTAATGAAACCTTGGTTGCCTTAGGCGTGGAACAGAATGTTATCTGCCCAGTGCGTTATGGTAATCCCTTCTATAAGCCTGAACCACAGTATGCAACGGGATATAACAAAATTAAGTTTCAGGACAATGTTGTTTTGAATATGGAAAATGTTTTAGCTATGCAGCCTGACCTGATTATTTCCGGGCAGGTGCTTTATGCAGATAAAAAGCTCAAAAGCACGGATTTTTGGAATAAGCGTGGTATTCATACCTATGTTTCCACCAATGCCAATTCTCCTACCTCACATAATAAAAAGGAGACCTTAGAGCAGGAATGTGATTTTATTTTGGGCTTGGGCACAATTTTTGACAAGGAAAACGAAGCAAAGAAAATTGTTGCCGATATGCAGCAGGATATCGCTGTAGTCAGAGAAAAAACGCAGGCTCTGCCAAAGCGTAAGGTAATGATTATCGAAATGTTGGGGAAGAACATAGTAGCTTATGATTCAACCAAGCTGGCAGGCGATATTTGCGTTAAATTGGGAGCAGATGTCCCCAGCTTTTTTTCGGGAACGATAGGCTTGGAAACTATTATCGAAGAGAATCCTGACGTGCTTTTTGTTGTGAAGAGTGGCGGTAATCCTGAGGAGGCAGCGGATTTTTTCCGTCAGCATCCGGGACTTCAATCACTAAAGGTTGTTAGGGAAGGCAAGGTTTATGGTATCTCCCTGAATTATACATATAACAGTGCTATCAAAACAGGTGAAGGCATTAAAAAATTTGCTCATGGTATGTATCCGGAGCTGTTCTGAAAGATGAAACCGTACAACCCCTTGCCACACAAGGCTTTGGGGCTGTACGGTTTTTTGCATGTGTACGGTATTGAGTTGGAATTTTTTAAAATATCCTCATGAAATTGTAGTCGACACTTCAAAATAGGCTCATGAAATTGTTGCCAGTACCCCTAAATATCCTCATGAAATTGTAATGAACCCCTAAAAATAGGCTCATTTTTTTGTTGAAGGAGTATTGCATACGTTGTATAATAGAAAAAAGAGCACAAAAGGAGGGTGAAGGCATGACTTATCTGGAGAGAAAAATAGATACCTATCTGATGCAGTGGAAGCAGGAAAAAGAGCATAAGCCGCTGATTGTTAAAGGTCCTCGCCAGGTAGGCAAAACTGAATCTGTCAGACGTTTTGCTGAAGCAAATTACGAGCATGTTATTTACATAAATTTTGTTGAAGAACCCAAGTACAAGATGATTACTGCTGATGGCTATAATACAGATGCGATTATAAAAAATATTTCCTTGCTGGATACAAGTAAAATATTCGAGCCGCATAAAACAATAATCTTCTTTGATGAATTACAGGATTTTCCTGAAATTGCTACAGCGTTAAAATTTTTTAAACTTGATGGACGTTTTGATGTTATCTGCAGTGGTTCCATGCTCGGCATCAATTACAAAAAGATTGAAAGCAACAGTGTAGGATATAAAACAGATTACGAAATGTATTCCCTGGATTTTGAGGAATTTTTATGGGCCAAGGGACATCAAAAATCGGTGCGCGACAGTTTCTTAGAGCATATGCGCACGCTTAAGCCTTTCAGTGAGGTTGAAATGCAGGTGTTCATGCAATTATTTACCGAGTACTGCATTTTAGGTGGCATGCCTGCTGTGGTGAGCGAATATATAGAGAAGGGAACTTTTGCCGGTTCGCTGGAAACACAAAGGCAGCTGTTGGCGGATTACGAGGAGGATATACGTAAGTATGCAGATGGTATGGACCAGACACGTATTCTGAATGTATTTAAGCATATACCTGTACAGCTGGCGAAGGATAATAAAAAGTTTCAGATAACGAAGGTAGCTAAGGGGGCACGCTTTAAGGATTATCGTGGCTGCATAGAATGGCTGTGTGATGCAGGGATTATTAATGCTTGCTACTGTCTGTCTTTTCCTGAGCTGCCGCTGAAGGGCAATTATGATGAGACGAAATATAAGCTGTATATGGCTGATACCGGTCTGTTGGTAGCCATGCTTGACGATGAGGCGCAGGAGGATTTGCGTGCCTATAAAAATTTAGGTGTCTATAAGGGCGCATTGTACGAAAATATTGCAGCAGAGGCGTTGAAAAAAGCCGGCTGTGGTTTGTATTATTATAAAAAGGATGATTCTACGCTGGAAGAAGACTTCTTTTTGCGTACTGCTGACAATCTTGTGCCGGTTGAGGTTAAAGCGACCAATAACATGGCCCGCTCCTTGAATACCCTGATTAACAGTGATAAGTATCCTGATATAAGATTCGGGATTAAGATTGTAGGTGGCAATATAGGCTGCAATAATAATGTCTATACGTTTCCTTATTTCTGCACATTTTTGTTGAAGGAGTATTTTCGTAGCTTTGGCAAGTAGGCCTGCCTAAACTTGCCAAAAGCGTGTATCTGTGTTATTATAAATATAGAAAAGGTGCCGCCGATAGACGGTTAACCATTGAAAAGTTTTAGCTACAAAAAGTAACCGCTTGTTTTCTCAGGACAGGGCGGTTATTTTTTTGTGTTTTTATTGATTTCCATACCTAGTTTAATGCAAGCTATGCATAAGCTTAGTAAAGCAATAACTTCGAGTATATCCATCAGTAACACCTCCCTCTTGTGGGATTTTCAGTGAAACTGAATTTATCACGTCAGAGGGTTAACCGCCTACCGTTATGGAAGCACCATAAGAATATTTTACCACAAGAATGAAGAGTGTACAACGAACAAGCTGTGAAGGTTTGGCGTGGTACATTTTTTACTCTCTTGAATTGCAGTGCTTCTTGGGTTACAATAAAAGAAAAGGGGGGCGATGAAGATGGCTAAATTCTGTACTAATTGCGGAAGTGAAATTAAACCCGGTGCCAAATTTTGCGAGAATTGCGGTCAAAAGCTGGAGCAGGAGCAAAAGCCGCAGGAGGGAGCAGGCGGAATTGCCGGAGCTGTCGGTGCAGCAGGCGCTGCTTCAAGTGCCGATACAAGCTATAAAAAAAGCATTAGCGACAGCCATGATAATTTTGCGTCGGGAGCTAAGGCTGATGCTGTGCAGGTAAATAATGATGCCGATAGTCAGGCAAATTCCTATAATAATTTTACTGCCGATAATCAGCAAAAGCCTGCGGATGAACGTTTTGGCGGTAAGGATGATAACGCTTCTGCCGCTTATAATACACCTCCGGGAGCAGGCAAGAAGTTTTTGAATCTTGGCGAGGGCCTGGACCTGCTGTTCAAGGACAGCAGTGCGGATAAGGAAGCGGTTTTCAAGGAGCTGTTCTTTACGTCTGACGGACGCTTGAACCGCAAGTCTTATATTTACAGAAGCATTTTCCTGTCAGTGGTGCTTTGTGTGGTGCAGGGGATTTTGTCCTTTGCGGCCGATACTTTCGGTGCTCTTGATCTTCTCTTTTCGATTGCCGCTTTTGTGCTCGGCATATTCCAGTTGGCAGCTAATATTATGCTGGGCGTACGTCGCTTGCATGATTTGGATAAATGCGGCTGGTGGATGCTGCTTTTGCTTGTGCCGTTGGTTAACCTTTTCTTCTGCCTTTATCTTTTGTTCTTCAAAGGAACGGAGGGACCGAACGAATACGGGGACGATCCTTTGCAGCAGTAGGCAGGCTCTAAGCATATAAAATATGCTGATATTACGCTTATAAAAATAGTCGCTCGTTCTTAGGGACGCAGCGGCTATTTTTGCGCTTTTAGCAAGACGCTGCGCGCGAAACTATGTTATAATAAACTGTTAGCTAATTATTAATGGAGGCGTAAGCACAATGAATTATACAGAAAGCCTGGCATATTTGGACAGCCTGGGCAAATTTGGCATTAAGCTCGGTATGGAGCGTATTGAAGGACTTTTGCGTGAGCTAGGAAACCCTGAGCAAAAGATTAAAACAGTGCATGTAACCGGCACTAACGGTAAAGGCTCTGTTACCAGCATGATTACGAATATTCTGCTGGCAGCAAACTTGAAGGTGGGCAAGTTCACTTCCCCACATCTGGTGAAGTACAACGAACGCATCAACCTCAACGGCAAGGATATCAGCGACGAGGATTTTGCCACGGCGATTACTGCGGTAAAGGTTGCTGCCGACAGCGTTGTCAAAAAGGGCGTGTGCGAGCAGCCGACGCAGTTTGAGATTCTGACTGCTGCAGCATTTTTATATTTTTATCTGCAGAAGGTTGATTATGCTGTTATTGAGGTAGGCATGGGCGGCCTGTGGGATTCTACCAACGTAATTACGCCGGTGGTCAGCGTTATTACCAATGTTGCGCTGGACCATACTGACCGCTGCGGCAAAACTTTGGAGCGCATTGCTATGCAGAAGGCGGGCATTATCAAGGAGAAGGTACCTCTGGTTACCGCTGCCGAAGGCAATGAAGCTCTTGGTCCTATTGTAAGCCTGGCTATGTTTAAGGAAGCGCCTGTTTATCTTTACGGCAAGGCTTTTCACGGCACGGAGGTAAAAAGCTCGATGGAGGGCCAGACCTTTACTCTGCATGCAGGTGATTTTTATCATTCCGATTATGAAATCAAGCTGCCGGGCGAGCATCAGATTAAGAATACTAGCGTAGCGATTGTTGCTGCCAAGCTTGTCAGCAAGCAGGATGACCGCATTAACGAGCTGGCGCTGCATGTGGGCGTGGCTAACACCGTTTGGCCGGGACGCTTGGAGCGCATCCATAAGAATCCGGATATTATTCTGGACGGTGCGCATAATCCTGACGGCGCTAAGGCTTTGCGCAATGCTTTGGATAAATACTATCCCGGCAAGCAGGTGCAGTTTGTCTTTGGCATGATGGGTGACAAGGATATGAGCGGTGTTATCAAAACGCTGATTAAGCAGGACGATGTTGTTTATACCGTGCGTGCTGATGAGGGTGCGCGTGCTGCGGAGGCTGCGGATTTGGCGAAGCTGGTGGGCAGCAATGCTGTGGCGGAGGCTGATCTTGCTACGGCGTATGATGCTGCTATCAGCGGAGCAGGCACTGACGGTGTTGTGTGCGTTTGCGGCAGCCTGTATCTGGTGGGCGAGTTTAAGAAGATGCTGCTGGCGGATAAGCGTGGGATGAACTGAAGGCGATATTGAGGTTTATTGACTTCGGTAACGAGTATCTGCGTCGCAATTAAATATCGTGCTGCGATATATTAATGGCTTGTTTAAGAAAATAGAATTTTTTGTTAGGGTGCATCATGACAAAACTGGCAAATTATCTCGAAAATAAAATATGGTATATGCTGCTGTTTACTGTGGCGGTTATTCCTCTGGAGCAGGAGTTCACCTCCTTCTGTGTGGCGATGACCTTTATCGGTGCTGTGATTGTGTCGCATGTTAAGGGACGCCCGCAGCAGGAGAATGTGCTGAAGCCGTGGCAGCAGGGAGCGTTTTATCTTCTTTTGCTGATTGCGGTTGTTTCGGTATATTTTTCCTTGGACAGATTTTTGTCCTTCTGGAATCTGGTGTATGTTGTAGGCCAGTATGCGGCGCTGGTTTTTGTGCTGCTGCGTTACGGCCGCAGCAGTGAGCAGGACAGGGCAAGTCTGACTGCCTGCGAGGCTCAGCAGCTGACGCAAAGCGAGGCCTGGAAAAATGCTGACGCTAAGAAAAAATTTGCGCTTGTGTGGCAGCACTTCGGCACTTTGCCGCGTCCGTTGCAGCTTATCGGTGCCTTTTTAGGCGTATCGCTGCTGGTGAGTGCAATCGGGATTGTGCAGAAGATTTTCGGCGTTACGGCTGAGGGCATCTGGGTGGACCCGGCGCAGTTCCCTGATTTGAAGGTGCGCGTTTTCTCTACGCTGGTTAACCCCAATATCCTGGCAGGCTATCTTGTGCTGGTTGTTGCTTACAGTACAGCCTTTTTCAATCAGACGAAGGCGTATAAAAAATGGCGTCTGGCGTTTCTTGTTACGGGACTTTTGGCAGCAGTCTGCCTGCTTTATACATATTCACGCGGTAACTGGGTAGCCTGCGCTGTGATGCTGTTGGCGTTCTGCGTGCTGTTCTGCCGTAAGGCTTTTATTTCTGTCCTTGGCGGCGGTGCGGCGGCTCTGGCGCTTGGTGGTCAGGCGGTGCTGCAGCGTCTGGAATCTATCCGCGGCGGTTACGGCGGTGATACCTCGATTGCTCTGCGCATGGCTTATTTAAAGAGTACCAAATGGATTATTGAGGAATTTCCTTTTGGCGTAGGCTGGTACGGCTATCGTTTTGTTTATCCTACATATAATTTCTATCTGGCGGACAAGAACGTTATCATGTACCACTGCCATAATATTTTCTTGAATATCTGGGCGGAGCTGGGTGCGCATGGTCTGTTGGTCTTTCTTGTTATCTGGTTTGGAATTTTTCTGCCTGCAGGCTGGAAACTGGCCTATCATGGACGCAGCTTGTGGCTGAAGGCTATGGGACGCGGTTATGTGCTGGCAACAGTAGGCATTATTATTGGCGGATTGACTGACCATGTTTATTTCAATACTCAGATGGGATTGTTATTTTGGACCTTGGGTGCCCTGACTTTGCTTTGTGCCGGAATAAATGAGCGCTCCGATAAGGAATAAAGAAGCAAAGAATCGATAAGCAATTTAAATAAGAATAAATCCGATAGCAGCATAAAAGATAATTAAAGACAAAATAAAAATCGGATTAATTTTTAAAAAATACTAGACAAAAATAATGCGGTATAGTATAATTACGCATATAAAGATTAGTTAATAAAACAGCTCTGGGAACGGAATTTTTACTACGGCTATTTGTAATTTGTGAAGCTCAAATAGCCGTAAAAAATAGCGACAAATTTTGCGAATAAAGAAAAGAATCTGAATAGAGAGAATTATAAAATCATGGTAGACCGGTAAGCAAAAATATAGTGTTTCTATAATCGGGGAAAGGAGAACAGCCTTGAAGGGCATGTGAGAAGTCAGGTAAACAATTAATTTGATTAAGGAAGGGATGATGCAATGTATAAGTGCAGAGAAGCAAGCACTAAGGAAATCATTGCTTTTCAAAAAGAGTTTTGCGAGAATTTGTCAGCAGCTATAGGAATGAATAATAAACACCGCGTTCAGGTAGAATCTTATGAGGAACTGCCGCCATGGAGTTTTGTTTATAATGCTGATGGCAGCGATCGCTTTTTGAAGGATGATATAATTATGCTCAAAGTGTGCGATTTGGAAAAGAGAGTTGTCTATTATCCGGTTTTTCCGGAAAAAAGAGGACTCAAGCTGCTCCAATGCTGGGATATGGCAGTTCCGCCGAAGCTGACTGCGTTTGAGCAGGAGGGTAAACAGGAAGGCAATGTACATCGTGCCAACCAAAGCTTGCGTAATCTTATCGCCTTTGCCCGTCTGTTTATGCTGTCGCAAAGCCGTTGGCATAAACCTATGGCCTACAGCTTCAATAATATTATTTCGCAATTATATCTCGTGCCGGAGGCAGACGTTGCTCCGGAAACGATTAAGCTTATAAATGATGTAATCGGCAAATATATCAGGGATGATTCCCAAGAGCATTATATTAAATGTAATAATTTACAGGATTTTATAGATTATATTCAAACTAAGTATTCTCTGGTGAAGTTTAAGTCGGATGATTTTTCGCTTTTAAGGAGAATATTGCACGACTATTATCCGGCAGAAAAAATATATTTTTAAACAGAAGTTTAGCGCAGAACACGGCATGCGGACAGTTCTGCGCTTTTTCTTCACTGTCTATTGCTTTTTTGCCATAATGGGAACAAGAAAGCAGAATAATACTGCTATATTGTGAAAGGAGGGGACGTTACTAAAATTCTAATTCGGCAAAAATTAATTAAACGAATTAAAAGTAATTTTAACTCGATAAAACGAGTTAAAAATGAATTAAAATCGAGTTAGAACTGAATTAGATTGAGCAGTACTAAGATTTCACCAGGCACACTAGCGCCGCAATACGGTATTACATGTTCCTCTTTGCCTTTCTCGGTTTTCACAAAAACTCAACAGAACCCGATAGTATCGCCAAGTTATACTGCCGTGCTGTTTTTGCTTAGGATAAGGCTGCTTTTACGGTTCTCGTTTATGATTGCCAAATTTAACTCAATAAAACGAGTTAAAATGAGTTAAAATGAGTTAGAAACGAGTTGAAACGAATTCATCTGATATCGTTGCCTAATGGTATTGATTAAGTTTTTATGTGATTGCAATAATTATCAAATATTTAGCTATAAAAATATATCTATTTGATTGTTTTGCGTGATGCAAACTGGACAAAACGAGTTAAACGAGTTAAAATTAGATAGAGAACAATTTTAATGCGTTAAAAATGAGTTAGAAAGAAGGTGCAATTATGTTACCGAAAAAGGAGACTTTGGAAATTGAATTTAAAAGTGACGTTAAACGTTATCCTGATAAAGATATAATTGAAGCTGTTTCTGCTATGGCGAATACTAATGGAGGCATCTTGTATTTAGGTGTTGAAGATAATGGTATTGTTACGGGATTACATAAAAGTCATATGGATGCTATTGGTTTGGTTGCTTTAATAGCTAATAATACTATTCCATCAGTTTCTGTTAGGGCAGAAATAGTTATTGAAAATCAACATAACGTAATGAAAATAGCTATTCCTATGAGTAGGGCAGTCGTTTCTACATCTTCAGGAAAAATATTGAAGCGAAGATTAAAGCTTGATGGTAGCCCAGAAGCAGTACCTATGTACGCATATGAAATAACAAGCAGGTTATCAGAGTTAAGCTTGTTAGACGTATCAGCACAGCCAATAGCTGGGGCAACATTAGATGATTTTGATCCTTTACAATTGAACAGGCTAAAAGAAATCATAAGGTCCAATCCAGGTGGAGAAAAGACATTATTAGAGTTAACTGATGAAGAATTAGAATTTGCTTTAAGGTTTATTTCTAAAGATGGTGATAAGTTGATACCAACAATGACAGGTTTATTGTTGTTGGGTAAATCAGATTCTTTGGGTAGGTTAGTGCCGACTGCTAAAGCAACTTTTCAGGTTTTAGAGGGAACTAATGTTAAAGTTAATGAAGAAACATCAAAACCTATATTAGAAGTTTTGGAACTTTTTCAAAGTTATATTAAGCCTTGGAATTCGGAGAATGAGTTTGAATATGATTTGTTTAGAATTCCTGTACCAGAGTTTAGTTATGCTGCTATTCGTGAGGGCTTAATAAATGCTTTTTGTCATAGAGATTATTCTATGTTGGGAAATGTAAGAGTTCTAATTGATGACGAAGGAATGTCTATTACAAATCCGGGAGGCTTTATTGAAGGTGTAAATATAAACAATTTGCTTATAGTTGAACCACATGGTAGGAATCCTGCTTTAACTGACGCATTGAAACGTATAGGTCTTGCAGAGAAAACAGGCAGAGGTATTGATAGAATTTTTGAAGGTTCGATAGTTTATGGCAGACCTTTGCCTGATTATTCTGAATCAACAAGCCGAAATGTAAGGTTATATTTAAGAAGGGCTAAAGCTGACATTGCGTTTGCTAAATTGATTACATCAGAAAAAAAACGTGATAAAAAAGGTTTATCAATTTATGCTTTAATGATTTTATCTTGTTTGCGAGAATATAGACGGAGCAGTTTAGATCAAATTGCGGAATTAACTAAATTGCCGAAGAATAAGCTGACTGTATCTTTAGAACAATTGGTAGAAAGAGGAACTATTGAAGCAGTTGGTAAAGGTAAAACGCGTAGCTTTATGTTGTGTAAAAGATATTATTATAACAATAATTCTAATATGCAGTATGTTAGACAGTCAGGCATAGATGATGTTAGACACGAAGAACTTGTTATAAAATTAGCTAGAACGCAGAATGGTATTTTCACCAAACGAGATGTAATGGAATTATTAGGATTATCTGATACGTTAGCATATAACTTAATTAAACGAATGACAGCTAATGGGGAAATTGAGCTTTCTCAAAGTGGCAGATATGCTAAGTATAAAATTTGCTAAATATAGCTTGACAGCATCTCTTTCTGCTTTTCTTCGCTCCTTTTAGTATTTCACGATAACTCAACAGAACCCGATAGTATCGCCAAGTGATACTGTCGGGCTTTTTTATAATGCAGCGCCATATGCTGAAGGCCGGTATAAACTTTGCCCTTTCTTACATATTAGTTACATATTTTCTTGCCTTGCTATGATATAATAATTACATTAATGTTTATTCTATGTGAGCGGCATAGAGGAGGAGCAGTTATGGCAGATAAATTTTTAGTAATAGATGGCAGCAGCTTAATACATAGAGCGTTTTTTGCTTTGCCCCCGCTGACTACGCGTCAGGGGATCCATACGGGAGCAGTGTACGGACTGTGCAATATGCTGCTGAAGCTTTTGGATGAGGTGAAGCCTCGTTATATGGCGGTTGCCTTTGATAAATCGCGCAAAACCTTCCGCAGCAAGCTGTATGCGGAGTATAAGGCGCAGCGTAAGCCTACTCCGAGCGAGCTGAGCGAACAGTTTCCTTTGGCGATGAAGGTTTTGGAATGCATGGGAATACGCACGCTAGAGTTGGATGATTATGAGGCCGATGATATTATAGGTACCTTTGCTGTACAGGCACCGCCAGAGGTTGAGGTTATCATTGTTACCGGTGACCGCGACGAGCTGCAGCTTATTGATAAGCGCACCAAGGTTTTTTATACCAAGCGCGGCATCAGCGATATCCAGATTTTTGATGAGGCGGAATTTGCTGCCAATTATGAGGGCCTGCAGCCTAAGCAGCTGATTGAGCTGAAGGGCCTGATGGGTGATACCTCGGATAATATTCCCGGCGTGCCGGGCGTAGGTCCTAAAACAGCGATGAAGCTGATTAAGGAATACGGTAATGTTGAAACGGTGCTGGAGAATATTGAGAAGGTTTCCGGCAAATCGTTAAAGACGAAGCTGACGGATAACAAGGACTCTGCCTTGTTGTCTAAGAAGCTGGCAACAATCTGCACGGAAGCACCGGTTGATACCGCTGTGCAGACCTACGAGCTGCAGCCGATGAAGGAGGAAGCACGCACCCTGCTGCAGGATTTGGAGTTCCGCAATATGTACGAGCGCTTTGCCGCGGTGCTTGGCGGTACGCAGGACAGCTTTGACCTTTTCGGAGAAGCTGTTGAACAGGAAGGCCTGCAGCAGATTGCTGTAAATACGCCGCAGCTGGCAGAGGAGCTTTTTGGTGCATTGGCTAAAGCAAAGCAGCCTGTTGCTGTGCATGCTCAGGTAGCAGGACAGCTGCCGGAGCTGTATTTCAGCAGTGCCGAAATTTTGGTTGATGATAAAATTTATGTGCTGGATGCGCAAAGCGGCTGTTGGGATAAATTTGACAGCTGGCTGGCAGACGCAGGCAGCAAAAAGATAACGATAGACAGCAAGGAGCTTTATAAATGCTGCCTGTGCCGCAAGGTGAAGGTGCAGGGAATAGTTGATGATGTAGCTCTGGCAGGCTATGTTGCCGACCCCGGCCACAGCTCCTACAGTCTGGAGGATTTGAGTCGCCGCAATCTGCCGGGAGTACTAGCAACGCCTTGCGAAAATCTGCTGCAGCTTGCATCTAAGCTGCGTGGACTGTTGGCTGAACAGCAGCAGCTCAAGTTGTACGAGGAATTTGAGCTGCCGTTGGCACCGGTGCTGGCGCAGATGGAGTTTGCCGGTATTACGCCGGACAAGGAGCTTTTGCTGCAGCTGAACGAAGATATGGGGCACCGTATTGCAAAGCTGGAGGCTTTGGCACAGGAGCAGGCGGGCGAAGAGTTTAACCTGAAATCTCCCAAGCAGCTGGGCGTGATTTTATTTGAACGCTTGCAGCTGCCGGTAATCAAAAAGACGAAAACAGGCTATTCTACCGATGCCAAGGTATTGGAAGCACTGGAGGGCAAGCATCCGCTGATTGCTACCATTCTGGAGCATCGCAAGCTGGCGAAGCTGCAATCCACCTATCTGGAAGGGCTGCAGCCGTTGATTAATCCCAAAACGGGACGCATTCATACGCACTTCCAGCAGACGGTGACGGTAACAGGACGCTTGTCCAGCACTGATCCTAACCTGCAGAACATTCCTGCACGCACGGAGGAGGGCAGACAGATTCGCCGTATTTTTGTTCCGGGAGCAGACTATGATCTGCTGATGAGCTGTGATTATTCGCAGGTTGAGCTGCGTATTCTGGCCTGCATTGCGCAGGATGAGCTGCTTTTGGAGGCCTTCCGTCATGGTCAGGATATCCATGCCCGTACAGCTGCCGAGGTTTTCGGTGTGCCGCTTGAGGAGGTAACGCCCGAAATGCGCAGTCGTGCGAAGGCTGTTAACTTCGGTATTGTTTACGGTATCAGCGATTTTGGTCTGGCCAAACAGCTGGATGTCGGCCGCAAGGAGGCAGCAGGCTATATTGACAGCTACTTTGAACGCTATACCGGTGTAAAAAAATATATGGAAGATATTGTAGCCAAGGCACGTGAGCAAGGCTATGTCAGCACGCTGATGGGACGCAGACGTTATCTGCCGGAAATCCGCAGCAGTAATTTTAATCTGCGCAGCTTTGCGGAGCGTACCGCTATCAACACCCCGATTCAGGGAACTGCCGCAGATATTATGAAGAAGGCTATGATTGCCGTGCAGCGCGAGCTGGATAAGGCGCAGTGCAAGAGCAGAATCCTGCTGCAGGTACACGATGAGCTGGTGCTGGAGGTTACTGAGGATGAGAAGGAGCAGGCAGCGCAGCTGGTGCGAACAGCCATGGAAGGTGCTGCGTCACTGGATATTCCGCTGCTGGCCGACGTTAATTGCGGTCGTGACTGGGCGGAAACAAAATAACGGATACTTTATGGAAAGAGGGGAAGACCTGTGCCGGAAATGCCTGAGGTGGAGCAGGTGCGCAAAACACTTGCGCCTCATATAGAAGGAAAGAAAATTTTAGCAGTAGAAATATATTTGGAGCGATTGATAAAATATCCTCAGCCTGATGCCTTTATCAAAGGACTGGTGGGCAAAACTATCAGCAGTGTAGGCCGACGCGGTAAATACCTGGTGCTGCAGACTGCACCTAATCAGCAGCTGATAGTGCATTTGCGCATGACAGGCGCGCTGTTGGCGCAGCCGTCCGCCGCACCTGCACCGGCGTACGCTAAAATAAAATTTACGCTTTCAGATGGCGTGACGATGTGGTTTACGGATATCCGTACTTTCGGTACGCTGTATCTGGTAACCGATAACGATACATATATTGAAGGCTTTGAAACGCTGGGACCGGAGCCGCTGAGCGAGGGATTTAATGCTGCATATCTGCTTCCGTTGGCGCAAAAAAGCAAGAAGGCTATCAAAAGCTTTATTCTGGATCAGCAGATTATTGCCGGTCTTGGCAATATTTATGCCGATGAATGCCTGGCTCTGTCCGGCATTCTGCCTATGCGCAAAGCCTGCAGCCTGAGCGCTGCTGAGGTAGGGCGCTTGTGTGAGGCAGTCAATGCGGTAATCGCGCAGGGCATCAAAAATCGCGGTACAACCTTCCGTGATTATAAGGACGGCGAAGGAAATAAGGGCGATAACCAGAATCATCTGCTGGTGTACGGCCGAGGTGGCAAGCCCTGTAAAAAATGCGGTGCGCTGCTGCAGACAACCAAGGTAGGCGGCAGAGGCACGGTTTATTGTGAGCATTGCCAAAAGTAGGAGTGGAGAATAATGATAACAATAGGTTTGACGGGAGGCATTGCTTCCGGTAAAAGTACAGTTTCGGCAGAGCTGCGTAGCCTGGGACTGCCTGTTTTTGATGCGGATGCCGAAGCACGTCTGGCAGTAGCTGCAGGCAGCGAAGGCCTGGCGCAGGTGATTGCCGTATTGGGCAAGGAATATTTGAGCGAGGAAGGAACGCTTGACAGAGCCAAGGTTGCTGAGCGCATTTTTCATGACAAGGAAGCGCTGAAGGCAGTGGAGGCGATTATCCATAAAATAGTCTGGCAGCAGGCAGAAAGCTTTTTGGCTGCAAGCAGCAAACAGGGACATAAGGCAGCGGTGCTGGATGTGCCTCTGCTGATTGAATGCGGCTGGCATAAGAATGTGGACAGCGTGTGGCTGGTATCTGTCAGCCGTCAGCAGCAGGTTGAAAGAGCAATGCTGCGCAGCGGCATGACTGCGGACGAGGTGAATGCGCGTATTGAAGCGCAGATGTCCTTGGCGGAAAAGAAAAAATATGCCGATGTAGTATTGGATAACAGTGGCAGTCAGGCGGAAACCATGCAGGCTGTGCGTTCGCAGCTGGAGCTGCTTTTGGGTGGCGTCGGTGAAGAGTAAGCGCAAAGCCCGCAGCAGACGGACTAAGACACACGGAAGGCTGTACAGATGGCTGCTGCTTCTTGGTGTGCTGTTTGTTATAGGCTTCGGCGGCTGGAAGATCTGGAGCAGCGATACTGTACAGATGCGCTTCGTTTATATGTGGGATTATCAGCAGGATATTGTGACCTACAGTAAGAAAAATAATGTAGATCCTTTTCTGGTTGCTGCCATTATCAAAAATGAAAGCAACTTCAAGCATGATGCTGTTTCCAAAGTCGGAGCAGTAGGCCTGATGCAGATTATGCCGGAAACAGGTCGTTGGATTGCCGAGCAGATGGGCCTGGAGAATTATCAGGACAGTGATTTGTACCAGACGAGAAAAAATATCCGCATGGGCTGCTGGTATGTAGGCGAGCTGGAGCACGAATTTCAGCATAACCTGGTACTGCTGATGGTGGCCTACAATGCAGGGCGCGGACAGACGCATGAATGGATGCAGGAAAACGGCTGGGACTATAATTTCAATGATATAAAATCTATTCCTTACCCTGATACCCGTGAATATGTAGCTAAGGTTATGCAGGATAGGGATAAATATTATCTGCTTTATAAGGATAAGATAAAGTAATAGCGAAGGAAGATTTTATAAAATTTTTTTCGCAAGATTACTTGACGAACGCGTCAGAGTATGCTATTATATCTATGTTGCTTATGACAGTAACGAAATGAATAAAGCATGCGGTAGTGGCGGAACGGCAGACGCGCTAGCCTCAGGAGCTAGTGGGGGAGAC